>Ga0126343_10000575_pt1 | contig 14651 bp, 2 predicted proteins | sample Cyp2metagenome_FD_92531 | JGI IMG/M metagenome (GOLD analysis project Ga0126343, IMG submission 92531) | Coral microbial communities from Lord Howe Island, Old Settlement Bay, Australia - Cyphastrea 2 metagenome | ecosystem: Host-associated > Invertebrates > Cnidaria > Coral ... | reverse complement strand
AGCCATGTTGCATGGCAGGAACAATGAAAATATTTTGCATATGAAAGAACTTCTTTTCCCATGGGAAAAGGAATCTTTTGTTCCTGCCATGCAACATGGCTGCCGTGCAAAACCTCTATTCAAAGGTTTCAAACATTGCGCGCGATGTGCACCGAGGTGTGAAACAAACATTTTCATTGGCTATTCACAACTGTTGTCTATCAGCAGATAAAAAACAGTGAAATCACAGATTCACAATAGGAGACCATTGTAAATTTATAATAAGAACATATATAAACCAAAACTAAGACTTAAATGTAAACTGGTTACGTGCAATAACAAAAGAAGACCAAGGTAAACACTTTGATATTCCTTTAGCGATAACTGTTTGCATTTGCAGGAGCAGTGATCAGGCTTGCAGGAGAAAATATACCAAAGACGACTTTCATTGATGTTGACGCTCAATTCAGTTCTAAGGTCTTTAAGATCACAGCTCTTGGTTCTTCCTGTTCTCCTCAACTTCTCAATACCTGAGGTATGACTAACTTTCAAATATACTTCGTAGATATTTCACTTGTAGAGAATTTCATTTCATTCTTGCCTACAAAGGTAAACAGCCTTTTTAACTCTTAATCGGCAAGCACCAAATATCTGGACTACGTTACTGGCATTTCGCGAAGTGCAGTTTTCAATTGAATGTCGTAAAACCAAAACCGAAATAAGCTCTTTTTCCAAGCACAAAGGACACAGACAATCTAATGAACCAATCAAAACTCAAAATAGGTAGATGAGGCGCGCCGACGCAAAGCGCGGGAAAACGTGTGCGAGCGAGTCGCGATTGGTTTTAGTTTTACCTCTGATTGGTTGAAAAAAAAGTGGCGCGAGTTTTTTAAGCCAATGGTTTAGCGTAGTACTGCAAAACCAATTACCTTTCGACACTCAAGTGAAAACCACGTCACTCTGTTTCTGTATCACACGAGAAATAACTTGAACTGGTTATACATAGCACTAAACACGCACCACTATAGAAATAATACTGGTAATATTACAGTTCATCAGTTAACGACTTTCTTTTCACTCTTGCCGTGGATTCTTCATTTCTTCTAATGGTCATTGAAAGGAACCAAACCACAGACAGATCCATCTTCTGCAATTTAAAATCGTATTCCATAAAATCAACCTGTGAGCTATGAATTCCATCTTACATATCTATCAGTACACTTTCCTTCGTTTCCCCAGTAATTGCCGTTGGGGTTTTAGCGTGGAAATTTAGATCGGAGATTTTGTATTCGGTGTAGTGTTTGGGATAAAGAGCAAAAACTTCGGACAAACTTGAAACGCTAGATCAGCTGGTAATATCGTCGGAACACAAACACAGTACATGCCAAAGGAATTGAAAAGGGGTCCCAAGCATTTCTTTTTGTATTGTTGCGCACTAAAGTTGTCCACCTGTTCCACACCCGAAAACTGAGCAACCCCCTGAAATTACCTTTCAAGCAATGAAAAAGGTCTAAATCTCAATCCAGGTTTTCACTGTTAGTCAATGAGGAGTACAACTGAATTGTTAATGCAAATGAATATATCGAAAGATCTTTTGATTTCAACTGCCAAGAAAGATATTAAGACATGAATGATCATCTCGGTTAGATGAACAACTTAAGCAGATTTGAAAATAAAGCCTAATAACCTAAAATGCACGCCTGGGCAGTGTTCTGGAGAACTGCAAAGGGCATGAGTTCGAATCCCATTCACTATGATCTGTCATTTGCGTTCTTCACCATCTGCTTAACCAGTTGGCTTGATAGCTCAATTGGTAAAACGCTACACCGGTATCGCGCAGGTCATGGGTTCCCTTTCTTCGGGCTTCGGTTTTAGAGCTGCTTAAGTTGTGTGCGTAAAGTTCTGCGATGGTCAGTCACGTCTTCGCGTCTTTCTTCATAGTTCAGACATATTATCTTTCACATATTCATTTGTTCAACCTGTGCTCACTTCGTTGTTACTTACTTTCTCAAAACTTGAGGGTGATATCATCACCAATCAGAACAAATGGAGCCCAATACTTCTCGGCACAGTGCATTTTCTCTGGATCGTGTTTCAATAAATCTCTAAGTTCTTTCATAGCAAGCTGAAGGGCCAAGCTGGCGCTTTTCCCAGCAACGAGGTGGCGGTAAAAATGTGTCATGAACTCCATTGTGGAATCGTCATCAATTGACCACAACGAAGCGAGAACAGAACGAGCACCAGCACACAAAAACGCCCTTGCAATGCCATGCACGCCCTCAGCTGAAACATTTCCTCGAGCAGTATTACAGCAACTTAGCACAACAAGTCTGGCTGTTAGTTTACCGTTTTGCACATCTTGCATCTTCAGAGTGTTCTTGAAGTCGCTATTGTTCTTCTGAGCCAATGTAATCTCGCCATTTTTCATTTGCCCGTGCGCTGCTATGTGGACTAAAGCAGCGGAATTGATGCTGTTTAAGACCGCCTCCTTGGTGGCTTCCTGATTTTTTAAGACCAGAGTATTGAGTGAGCCACCAATAATCTTTGAAATCTCTTCTACTTCTTCTTCAGCGCATGGCAGCGACAGTGGACTGCCTGGATTGTTTGGATTTCCAACAAGAAGCGCCTTAGGCTTGCTGTGGTGGTTGTCACGATCTGCGATTAACTTTAGAGTAGTCAGTGAGGGAAGAATGCGGATTCTGACATCTTCACCAAAGTACTTCGCAGCTGGTTCCTCGTGATTTAGCAAAGCAGCATAAGGAACGAAGTACAACTGAACATCCGGGATGATGATTAACTCGTCACCTTTAAGCAAGTCTTCAATGGGTCCTATAACAGTATCATACAAGATGTTTAAAGATGTAACTTTGCTTTCAACGTCAGAACCATGAGCTTTGATTGCGGTGCAAACATTCTTATTAAGATGCTGTAAGGCGGCGGCAACATCTGTTTCCATTTGCCTAAAACGAATTTCGTCTCCTTTACGGAGGACCCAGAAATTGATCTTGTTGCCTCCCAAGGCCATAAAAACCGTTTGGGTAGATATATTTCTTACGATGTGAGGAATTTCGTCAAAGTTTCTACGTACTGTATAGCCAAAGCGCAATTTGAGGAGATCATTTAGATCCTGTGCTCGTCCTTTCTCAGCTTCATATAGAGCTTCATCAGTCCTTTGAAGCTTTACCAGAGTCTCCCACAAGGCAGTGTACGCATGTTTGTGCTGGTCACGAAAGACTATTTTCCACTGATCTTCAGGCTGACGGCTTCTAACTTTATTGTAAAGTTCCACGCAGGACGTGTGATGCTGAAGAGCCTCCAGCAAAGAACCTACAGATGCAGAATCGTGACCTAACGAGTGAAGGGCGTGTCCTTTTCCAAACTCGTCGTTAAGGTCTTCGGCAATTTTTAGCCCTTTGTCGTGGAGCAGTTTGGCTTGGCTAAAATCTTTGAGGCTACGATAAACATCGCCGAGATTTGTGTAAGCACGTCCTTCTTCTTTTCTGTCCCCGAGTTCTTGGGCAATCATCAATTGTTTGTTGTAGTACTTCTTGGATTCTTCAAAATCAGCAAGCCGATGATAAGCTGTCCCAAGATTTCCATAAGCAAGCATTTCTCCATCCCTGTCTTTTTCTTCTATGGCAATCTCAAGACCTTTTCTGCTACACTTAATGCCTTTCGCAAAACAGCCCGGAATATTTCGGTAGTCGCATCCAAGGTTGCAGTAGGCTCGCACTTGTGTATATTTGTCCGCATTCCCATGATCTGTGGAAAAGCGAAGCTGTAGTTGGTGGTACTCTTTTGCCGTTTCAAAATTACCAAGATTAGCATAAGCATTGCCTAGATGGCCACAAGCTAGTGCTTGTCCAGCGGTGTCATTGTTATTTTCGGCAATTTCAAGCGCTTCCTTGCAGTGCTTTAGGGCTTTCTGATAATCACCGCGGCTATCATGGACATTTCCAAGATGGCAAAGTACACTACATATGCTGACCTTGTTCCCTACTTCTTTGGCCATTCTGAGACTTTGTTTGTAACTTTTTATAGCGGAATCATAGTCTCCATTGCTGTGATAAGCGCTACCAAGATTTCCGTGGGCAATCCCTTCTGCGACCTTGTCGGAAACTTCTTTGGCGATGCTAAGCTCCTTCATGTGGTGTTTTATGGCTTCATCAGGATCTCCCCGGCAATGATAAGCAATGCCGAGATTACCACAGGCACGCCCTTCTCCAGCTTTGTCCTCAGCATCTTTGGCAGTGTCACGCTCCTGCTTGTGAAACTCTATGGCTTTATCGAAATCTCCGCGACTACGATAAGCAACTCCAAGATTTCCAATAGCACGTACTTCTCCCGCCCTATCCTCGACTTCTTGGGCAATTGTAAGCTCCAGCTCGTGATACTTGATAGCCTTGTCGAAATCTCGCCGATCGAGATAGCTTATGCCTAGATTTCCATTTGCACGTCCCTCTCCAGGCCTATCTCTAACGTCTCTACAAATTTCGAGCATCTGTTCATGATAATGTATGGCTTTATTGAGATCCCTGAGATTACGATAAGTAATGCCAAGATTTTCATTGGCACGCCCTTCAGCAGTTCGATCTTCACATTCTCTAGAGAGTCTAAGCTCAAGTTCGTGGTAGTCAATACTTTTAGTAAGTTCCCCGCGACAACGATGAGCAATGCCAAGACATGCGCAAGCATGTTTTTCTGCAGCCCGGTTGTCAACTTCGTTAGCAATTCTATGTTCCTGCTCGAGGTATTTAATGGCTTCCTTGAAATCTCGCAGATCGAGATAAGCCTCGCCAAGATTGCCATTGGCACGCCCTTCACCAGCCCGATCACCAGCTTTTTGGGCAATCCTGAGCTCTTTCTCATGGTATTCTATGGCTTTATCGAGATTTTGGAGATTACGATGAGCAATACCAAGCCTTCTATAGGCACGTCCTTGACCAGCCACATCTCCATTTTCTACGACAATGCTGAGTACTTGTTTGTCACAGTGGATGGCGTCATTGAAATTTCGCAAGCCAATATGGGCAATGGCGAGATTTTCATTGGCGCGTCCTTCTTCAGTGCTGTCCTTAAAGTTTTTGGCAATGCTAAGCTCCTGTTGGTGGTACTCCACCGCTTTAGCGAAATTTCCAAAACTGCGATGGGCAATGCCAAGATTTCTATACGCAAACTTTTCTCCAACTCTGTCCCCAACCTCTTTAGCAATTTTAAGCTCGAGCTCGTGATAGTTAACGGCTTCACTGTGGTTTCCAAGACTACGATAAGCAATGCCAAGATTTCGAAAGGCACGACTTACTTCACCCCTGTCTCCAGCTTCTTTGGCAATGCAAAGCTCTTGTTCATAGTACGTAATGGCTTCACATAGCTTTTTCTCTTCTCTGTAACTACCAAACGCGATACCAAGATAGCCAAAGGCTCGTGCTTCACCAACTTTGTCGCCAGCATCTTTGGCAATGCTAAGCTCCTGCTCGTGACACTTTACGGCCTGTTTAATATCACCGAGATAACGATAGGCAATACCGAGATTTTCGAACGCACGTCCTTCTTCAGTCTTGTCCCCAACTTCTTTCGCAATGTTAAGTCCCTGCTCATGGTACTCTATGGCTTTCTTGAGATCTCCGAGTTTACGGTACACCGTGCCGAGAGCTCCATACGCGCGTATTTCTTCAACCCTGTCTCCTTTTAAAGCGGCGTTGTTAAGCTCCTGCTCGAGTTTTTCTATGGAATCTTCTTCTTTAGCCCTACCTCGATCAATGCTCGCACCTTCACCCTCTGGCTGCTTGTTATTGCCAATGCCCATGTGTTTCTCTCCTTTGGCATTGTCGAGTTGTTGCTGTATGATGGTAAAAACAAAATTGCTTGCAAAACCGAGAAAAGGAAGAGCACTTTCAAGATTGAGGTATAGATGTTCGCGTCCTGTCCTGGGTCCAGATCTTTGGTTTTTCTGGTAGTCTGATTCGTTTCGGGACATGGTTAAGTTCGTATGTTGACCTTGGTGTCTCTTGTCCCTTATGTACCTAATAAAAAGTAGATCTTCTGTCACTAAAAATGAGTCAATCGTTCTCGACTCAGTTACTACTTACGGATAACCTGAACGCTTAAAAATACGAGTTACTCAATTCACTACTATGTTTTCATTTGCTTAGGGCGTTAATGGCAATTACAGTTTACACTTTCACAGGGAAATGTCTCTCGTATTTACGTACGTATTTACGTATTTACCTTGTCGAAGAAATATCTGAGTATAAACCAATATAGCCACCCCAGCCTAATTCCAGGATGGAAACTCAAATCAGGCCATCAACAAAAGTAAATTACGGCATTCCGCATGGATTTACGCTCAGTGATTAATTCCCGTTCTTTGGTTCACTTTTACTAGTAAACTAATACTAAAGAGTTGTTGTCTCTTGTTTTGAAGTTCACCTGAGATACAGTCATGTTCAAATTTCAGTTGTGTGCGGTCTGAACCCGAATCGTGACAAGTCAAGGCAAAATCAGTGATTCACCTCATAACGAAATAAACAAGCACTTGTCATCAGTACTTCTTTCTAATCAATAACCCTTCCTCGTTTGCACATAAGCTCGCGAAAACAACAAGAGCAACAGTTAACTAAGAGCGCACACACGTAAATCAGCTGCCGTTTTATCAAAAGGTGTGTCAGAGGTTCCTCGCCGCTGCCTACAACAACAAGGCATACGCACTGTCTTTAAACCTGACACAACTCTTAGGTCCTACTTAAATGCTATCTAAAGACACCCTTGAACCAACAAAACAAGATGGTGTTCCTTGCGTATGCGGTGAAGTGTATATCAGAGAAACAGGGAGACCTGAGAAACAGGGAGACCTGAGGCAGTTATAGATGGCCCTGAAAACATGTACAAACATGTACAATTACTACAGTTGAAGAGCTAAAAGAGACTTCAGATGCACGACTCCGTCGCGGTTTCCAGTTGAGCCGTGAAGTCGAAGCTGTGTCTCGGCCCACTTTAAAATGTGTGTCCGTGGCGACATGTGCTGGGTTTCGGTAAAACTCTAACAGTTTGGTAGCCTCCAAGATACGAGTGGTACCATCATGAGCTTGAACTCTAAGCCTGCCCTTATGTTACATTTACTGAGAGAGGTATTAGGGCGCTTACCAAAAGTCAGAACTGGCCAGCCGAACCGGCCATTTTGAAAACAAAATGTGCTTCTTCCGAGAGTTTTCGCTAAAAACTTATCAAAGCTATGCGTATTGTGTAGAAATAAACTGATTTGGCTGGATAGTTCTCATTAATAGTAAAATTCTCTTCACAAAAAGACTGTTCTGGCCGGCCAGTTCTGACTAATGGTAAGCGCCCTAAGATTAAAATTAGCCCTCTTTACAATCGCAAGTTGAGACTGAAATAATTCACTTTAAAAGGATTGTTTAGAAAGAGAGAAAGAAGGCAGAGTGAAAGAATCGGAATGTTGCCAAGGCGGCGAGCGACACAGAGCGTGTTGGGTTGAGAACGTGACGGCGTCATGCGCCTACTTGCGCAACGAGAGAAGATGAATGCGAATTAAACAAATTTAAGTGAGGAGGTCATGGATCACATGAGAAATCTAGCTCGGTTGCACAAATTGGCCTCATTTGAAGAAGACTGTCTGAGACTACCAAAAGAGTGCAGACATAGAAACTGGCAGAAATGAAGACCCACAACAACAGGCTCAGTCTGTAAACACTGTTACGGGACATCGCACAGCAAGCTACTTAGTTCAAGTTCCGTTGAAGATGAAGAGAGCCAACATCGATCTGAGGAAAAAGCGTAATGCGGACATTTTTTCTGTCAGTGTCTGTCCTGTTGCCGAAGAGGGGGGGTGAGATTATGTTTAATAGGGAAACATCTTCATGGGTCAGGTCATTAGGAAAGGTGCGGGGGCTATTTGAGCTTCTAGACAGAAGCAAAAATTGCAAGATTACCCTCAAGTAAAGGAGTCATGGCCCGTGGATTTCAAGCGCAAAGAGTGAAACATGCAATATCAGGAAATGCAAACGTAACCGGTGAATAACTAGCGACTGCTTTAACAAATGTGAAGCGCTTGTGGATTCCAAATATTTCATTTATCAATGTGTAACGTATCTGACGACATTTCTATCACCTTAAAGTATTTCCCGTTTGATCAAATAGGGGGCTAAAACGCTCCTGAACCGATTGATAATGGCAAACTTTGTCGCCTTAAGGATGTAAAACACAAATGTGCCATCTCTGGTCATAATAAATGTGACCATATTCTGAACCTGTTGACAGCACTACTGTATCGTGCATAATACTGGAGGGATACCCCAAGAGACAGCGAGCTAGACTGTCAGGTTTCTACTTGTCATATCTGAGCCGAATGATATTCAGAATATAATGATCCTAAAAGATAACAAACAAGTAACTCTATCTGAAGTTAGGCCGGCACCACGTCACCACAGTAATAAAGCAAAGGAGATGGAGACGGCTTTGGCACGTTATCACGAAAGACCAAGATAGCGTCACAAAAACTGCATTGAAGTGGACACTGGATAAAAGGAAAAGGAGGACAGGCCAGCCACGAGAAACATGGAGGACAACCATTGAGGCAGACACGAAAACAACAGGGAAACCACGGACAGAGCGCGAGAAGACAGTCGCGGAAAGAGAGCAGTGCAAATCTCTCGTCGCAGCCGTATAAGCCACTTAGACACGAAGAGGATCATGTCACCTCCACACGTACCGTGCCTGGTGCGCAGTGGTAGCTCTTGAAAGTTGGCAACTGTAGCTGTCTGTTTACACAGGAGTACAAGAATCTAAAACATTTCTGAGCCGCGAGAATGAACGTTGGCTGCAATAGAAGACCTTTTTATACTAGTCTCTTGAATTCAGGGCTCCACTGGACTAGAGGGAGAGAAATAGTCTCTCTTAGGGGTGTAAATCATGGATTTTGATCTCTTTCAAGGTGTCCAGGACGACACTCCACTATTTTTTGCCGTAGAAGTATCGTTTAGGGTGTACTCGGGGAATGTTACGAAAAACGCTTTTATCGGTTGTAAGTGTTATCTTTTGGGGGTCAAACCACGTTCGAGCCACGCCCCAATTGGTCTCCTTTAGGAGTTTAACTCACATTGGTTACGAGCATCCCCACCCTTTGCATATGGTAGCCTCCCCCACCCCTGGAAAATACATTTATCCACGATAAAGTGATTTCCAGTTTTACCTCGCTTAGTTATCCAGATAACCGTGCTGAGAGTTTTATTGACAGTTTATGATAACAAAATTAAACACCTCATTGCTTTGACTGTGAAAATTACTTCATCAGGCGAGTTGGCGAGGAGTATTCAAATTTATCGTTAATATTTAGTCTGCATCCAGTTCAAAGTTTACGCGCACGCGTTCGCTATTTTCTCACTCTAGTTTTATGACTGCGGAAATTATTCCATTGCTATTGGTTGAGAGCACGCCAATTTCATCTTTTATTCTTAATGTCACGAGCAGTGGAAAATCCTTAATAACGAAGCGCGCGAAGTCTTGTTGGAACCCCGCGAGAGTCAGACAACATAAGCATGTTCTGAGAGAAACAGGCGGAAAATGAACGCCAAATTTTCGTTTTAAAAAGTGTTTTAGGAACACTTGCTCATAATCAAGCGCTTGAAAAAGCGTCAAATCTTCCATCAGTCCGTTTTGTTCGTCTGAGTTTTTCTGAGTTATGACGTCGCTCGCTCGCGCGCTTCGCTATCACACTCGCATTCACACGAGATTACATAAGAAATGAGCAAATGTGTAAAAGCTGAAGCAAGTAAAGGTTTACACTACTCTTAGTATTTGAAAATTCTTCAATGCTGCACTCACCTAAAAGCTCGTGCAATATTTTAAGAGAATTTTGAATTATCACTCGTAGTATAATTTAGCTTTAATTGCATTCGCTTCACATAATAGACCTTTCCCGCGTACGAACGATAGCATCAGAGCGAGGGGTGGACATTTCATACATTTGATTTATGTTTGTCCACCCTAACCTCGATTAGGCGTTATTGTTTGTTTGAATGTGGGAAAAGTCTATTGTCTATGCTTGAATGATTACGGGGAAAAAAAGTACAGTACCTGCTGTTGAGTGTGTTGTAGAGGCTGAGTTTTGCTTGCCTTTCTTGTCAGTATTTCAGTTATCTGTAGTAACTCGATCTAAAAGCAATACATAAAACATTTAGCCCAACTAGAAATATTGCAGCGAAAACAATTGAAAAGAAAAGAAATAAAGTGTAAAAAGGTAAAAAAAAGGGTGAATTTATCAACAAGACACGAGCGTGCGACAAAGAAAGTACCCACAGGAATCGAACCCATGGCCTCCCGAACATTGCACGGGCGCTGTATCCATCGGGTTATGATAACTCGTGGAGAAAAAAAACTTAAGCAGCTTAATTCACTTATCCAGAAAACAATAACCTTTTCTTACCCTCTCCCAGTGTTTATATCCCAAAAGCTGGTGGGGCTGAGCATTTAAGACCTTCAAATGCCAGAAAAAATTTAACTTTAAGGGAAGCTCTCACCATTTTTAGCATGATTCAGGGAAATCTCGAAACATATATCGACCATTGGAAGCTGAACAATAACAATGGTTTTAACAGAAATAATATGCAAACTGGGGTAGCAAACATGACAAAACAACGCATGTTTTAAAAACTTTGATTAATTAATGACTTAACGTTTCGTATGCCTCAACATACATCCTCAGAAGTGACGGTTGGATATAATGCAATAAGATTTAAACGCCAAAGAGAAAAAGACTGGAACCTAATTATGACAATATTAAAAAAGAAAGTGATAATATACAGACCTATCTAAAGTCTGCTGGAAATATATAAAAGGCTAATAGAGAAAAAGTTTAAAATGGAACTTATTTTGTATCGAGAAATTTTAAGAAACGACTGCCGTTCCAAAACTGACTTGACTGCTTCGAGAAATTTAATTTGCATCCCTGTTGACATTTTCACTGCATTTTCGACCATTTTCGACTCACCACAATGACATGAATGAACCTCAATATATTGATGTCTCTTTGGAGACAGGAGAAGAAACAAAAAGTCAGTATTCCAAACCAGTTATGAATATTTCACATCCTTAAAAGTAGAGGTTTACTTACATGCTTTGTCTCAGAATCTTCCTTGTTACATGCGATCGTCATCAACCATTGATAATCCACTGATCATAAGCTGAACGAAGGAAAAGAGAAACAGAGAGTTCAGCTGACAATCCTTACGTTCTTACGCATATAATACACAGCGTTATCAATCTCATATCGCAATCCGTTTCAATCGTCAATCCGAAGGTACCTTCTTGTATATTTATTGTGGTATCTACATGTATCTGTTCCTTCACTGCTCAGTCCATGGTTATTTTTTTGTTACACTCAATAGGCCACATTCGTATCCTCGGTATTGGCCTGGAACTAGCTTGCAAGGGAGGCTCATGCGGGGGAATATCATTAAAAAGAGATAAATGTCATTTGCATTTGAAAAGCTCCCCGCATTAGCCTCAGTCTCAAGCTAGTTCCAGTCCAATACCGAGAATACGAATATGGCCTATTTGGTGGTCATTTCCTTCTGTCTAAGTTTGGCTAAAATCCCTGGCACAGTTTCTTTCTCTCAACATCTCCAAACTTTGTTGTCGGCAGCCGATGAAAACTACCATAGAATTCAGAAACCGAACACATTTGAAAACAGAAATGCCATACGCTATGATCTAATTATATTTACAGTTGTACCGGCTTATTCGAACTTGGTTATTTCGAATTCCCCGTTATTTCGAACTCAAAACCATTATATTTCTCTCGGATTTTCCCATCAGTCACTTACTATCGGCTATTTCGAACTCTCGCTATTTCGAACAATTTTTCGTTTCCCCTGCGAGTTCGAAATAGCGGGGTTCAACTGTACAAGAACAATTTCAAGCTAAAATCGGCAGAAAAATAAGAAAAGTTGGCCCCGGCAGGAAAATAATATTATTATAAAAAGAGAGAATCTTGCGTAAAACCTTTGAGAGAAATATTTATGAAAATATTATGACAGGCCGCAACAACTTACCGAGTCACTTTGACAAACAGATGGATACACTTTTTCAGATTTGTTTCTCTGTTGTGAGACTGACTAAAACTTTCACCTAAAAAAACCCAAATGTAGCCAAACATCAAAAAAACAATAAAAAAGAAAAACAATTTCTTTCTCTTCGGTTCAGTAATACGTGAAGGAAATATTTACCATAACATCTGATCATCAAAGTACACGAGACCACGTTACTTATGCTTCTGATCTGGGTGAAGGAAGTCACCAAATGATTTTCTCTCTCTCAAAATGAACTTCTTTATCTTGGCAAGAGACTCACAACAGGATGTTCATTCCATTCACTGCACCGTAACCGGATACCGGATACCGGACACGCAGATTTCTTTATGACGTGGCTACGACCGCTGAAGAGGATAAAAATAATTAAAATGAGCCAAGTAGAATGCTTCATTGTCGGTCCAATATTTTCCAAGTACAAAAACTAAACTAACAAATGATTTCTAGCTCTTACGACTTTCTCGAAAGTTTGGCCATCACAATTTATTCGTCGTGAAGAAAATGATCTCCATGTTACCATGACAATGCTATTAGGTCGGACCGATTCACGATATTTTTACTCTTAATTCAGCAAAACGAGCTTCTTTTTCTTAAGGCCCGTTTACACAGGCGATTTTTGCAGCGATTTAAGCGGCGATTTTTGGGGCGACTTTTGTGGCGACTTTTGTGGCGATTCCAAATCGCCCGTGTAAACTAGCGGCGATTTCATGGCGATTTCGTGGCAACTTCTTGGCGATCTTGTGGCAATTTTAAGACCTTGTATCAGCGGCTAGCACGGAGAGCATGCGATGTTAATACTAAGCACACGGCACCATGTCTCCAATTGTGCGATTTGGAATCGCCGCAAAAATAGCCGCAAAAATCGCCTGTGTAAACGAGCCTTTACAGAGGCAAACGCATAACCGGATGATCATACCATTCATTGTACCGTATAAACCGCAAGCGGAGCCATCTCTTTATGTACACGAGAAGTAAAAAGAAACGGATATTTTGGTGAGAATTTGAAGAGACTTGTTTTGGCTTTCAAAAAGAGATAAAAGAACCGCAAAGAAATAATTTATGAGTAGTTTAGTTGGGTGGGCACCAATAGAAAATGTAAATTTTTTTTCCTGTTTTGTGAATCGATCTACGCATATCTAAGCATTTTAGCAACTGTCAATTATTGTATTTTAATAATGGCTCAGTTGTCGTTTTATAAAAGCCCAGTTACACAGAGCTAAAATCAGTTCCTTCTGGTATGCACCAGAGGTAAGATTTAGTTTGTCACTTAGTCAGGTATTTGTTTATCAGCCATCTTGCAGCAATTAATAAGATCTTGATAAGATTTCAATTTTTTTGTTTTCAGATTTTTGAAATTAAGCAAAATTCATTTATAAGGCCATGGCACACGTAAGACCGACTCCGTATTCCACGATGCAAGATAAGGAGCCCGCCAACTGCGGCCCTCCCGTTTCCACTGTGCAACTTAGTGGTGACCCACAAGTGGAAGTCGGAAAACTTATCGGGAACGACTTTGAAACTACTTGCTGTACACTGGATGACTGTGGAAGGTTGAAAAAGTGGAAGTTACCTTCTGGGACTACGCGGGTGCAGCTTAGGCCTAGAAATGGTTCAATATTCTATTACGACTCAAGACTTGAGCTCGAGCCTTGAAATGTTCCAGCGATTAACTGACGTGCAAGGGAGTTTCATTTGGTGAAAAAGCATTCTTAGCTATGTCATAGTGTTAGATAACCATTTGTACTCAATACGGGAATTATTACTTTGCTTACTGTGATAATTTGAAAAACTGGAACTAAAATATCTACGTTAAACAGTGTGATATTTAGGGCACTTCAATTGAATCATGAGTATTGTTCACTGAAACGTTTCAGTTCGAAGATGCCAGTGCGTGTAGCTGATTTCGGCTCAAATCGTTTTTACTTTGTTTTCTCTTCATAAAAAGGTAAATGGCTAGCATTGATATTTGAGTTTGTTACTTCCTTGAAGTGGCTTTAATAATAACCAGTACAGTGTAGTTAACCAACAGTGTGATACGTTTGTTATACAACGGAGTTGGTCTTCATAAAGCGTGTGCGATTGCTTATAATAACTGACTGCATTTCCTCATTTGTCTACTTGTTTCGTCTGTAATTAGATTGGCTTAATAAACCGTTGCTTGAACTTTTACAATGTTGGTGCATACATTCGTGTCCCCCGAAGTCTTGCTTCAGTTAACTAATCGTTGTTGATAAATAAAAGAGATAAATTACTGAGGGCCTCTAATTATTACAAACTTGTACCAATTGAATTTTGGGAAATTTATCATGGGAATATCAGAAACCAAACTTTGAAAGCATCGAGAAATCAAATCAGTGTTCCAATGAAGTTAACTCAGTTCGTGTATCGTTACTTAAGTTCGGGTTTGGTCACTCAGATCAATAACTCTCGTTACAAGGTTTCCAATAAAGGAGTTTATTAGACATTAGTATATACCACACAAGTGAATAGTGCTTTTCGCGCGCTCTGATTGGTTAACTCGGAGGTGATTAGCAAGTACTATTCACCTCCGAGCAACCGGCGCGAGAGATT
>Ga0126343_10000574_pt1 | contig 14670 bp, 8 predicted proteins | sample Cyp2metagenome_FD_92531 | JGI IMG/M metagenome (GOLD analysis project Ga0126343, IMG submission 92531) | Coral microbial communities from Lord Howe Island, Old Settlement Bay, Australia - Cyphastrea 2 metagenome | ecosystem: Host-associated > Invertebrates > Cnidaria > Coral ... | reverse complement strand
GCCTAATCGTCGATTAAAACCACTAACACCGGGTTAGCTAATCGGAGGAATTGAGAACGTTGTTCAAAGCCCGATTAGAGGGCAGATTAGTTAATCGCTGATTAACGGTTAGTACGTGGTGTAAAAACCACTTAAATTCTCTCGCTAATCGACAATTAGAATCCCATAATGCAAATTCCCGTGAGTAAGCACTGTGATTGTTTCCAATATGGCGTCCGCTCTGGACTGGCAGTGAAATCACGTGAAATTGTGGACTTGTGCACTCCAGTCGTATCGCCGACAACTTGCAGTGAGCCATCACTCGCATAAAATTGTAGTGCTATCAGCACTTGGTTGATTGGTTTCAAAACGTAATAACAATTCGTTTACCTCTGTAAATCCGCCTCTATGAGGTTTGTATTTTATTCAATTGAGGCTCTGCCAAATCTGTAGCGAGTGCGAAGCTTTTGATTTCTCTAAATTAGTATGCTATCGTTAAATCGATAAATTCATGCTCGAGTCGACCATTTTGTTTCAATATTAGGTAATTGGCCGATTAGCGATTTAGTCCTCCTTCGGAGGTGTATTAAATTTAATCCGCCGATTAGAATCAGATTAGCGTTAATCGGGCTTTGAGCAACGCAATCTAATCGCAGATTAAATTTTAATCGAGGATTAGCATATTTAATCGGGGATTAGCGCTAATCGGGGTTTTGAACAACCGGGCCCAGGAAAATGAAATAACACGTTGAGGCAATAAAAGATTCAGCTTATGGCATGGACGATCGTTTCGTACTTTGACAGAGGTTTTTAGCAATACAACAACACAATGCAATGGCAACTAATTTAAGAGTATACGCATTTCACAATCATAGCTAGCGTTAAGTGATACAACCAGGAATTATCCCTTTTTTTACAGTCGCCGTTCTGAATGAGCACTCAATGTTTTAAATCCTTTTTTCTACTATTAATTTGCTGAGGTAAAATCAGTTGTGTTTATCAAAACTACGAGGGAACGATGCAAACCTTTCTTTTCAACTCTCTTTTCTTTGCTGTCTGTGGTATTGGCCCCGTAATGCCGTGACTATCAGTAACGAGAGACGCGAGCAGGAAGAGAGCGGCAAGAACTAACAGAGCTTGGGTCTTCATTCCTTCAATGCTTGAAAAAGACAAAAATGGGCAATCAGTATTTCGATCGGCTCCTCTTCAGTTTGCATAGGTGTAAGGTAGAGATCTTTCGCGTTTATATCTGTTAAGAAAAAATTAAGCATTTAACTTCCGCTATTAAGCTAACAATATGGGTACAATAATAGGTAATTACCATTTGAAAACATGCCGTTTCCTTAATTAAAGGTCTACTTTAGCAAAATTGGAGCAGGCTAAGGTGTCATAAATCATGGAAACGTCTTCATCGGTTATTTAGTTTATTTGGTTTAGTTACATTTTGCAGGAAAACCCGATCTAACTTTATTTAAATATGGTATCATTTTGTGTTTTCAACTCAGCAAAATTAATGCTTGTGCAAAATACAGCTTTTTATCACAAATCCGCAAAATTGCATGATTATCGCACTACTAAATGGATGGTTACAATTTGCACAACCGAACATTTCCAAGAGGAGCTTTAGCACTGCCTAAGCAAACAAAAGGCAAGGCAACAAACTAGCCGCCCGAAAAATTTGTTTAATTTTCCTTTCGCTCAATGATTACTTTTAATTTTTACGAGCGATTCCAGGATCGAAGTACAAACTTGACAGTCGGATTCTTGGGGAGATGTAATTTATTCAAAGGTAAAAAAATTCAAGATCCAAACAGGATTGAAAAATTAAACATCCGCTTCATCTCAGTTCTACGAACCTGTGCAATGATTGGCACCGATAGTATCGTCGCATAACTACCAGAACAATCTTATTGACCATTTTCGCATAAATTCCTTTGTTTCCTTTTAAATAACAAAAAAATCGAAAACTTATTTCGAAAAACCGTTGTATTGGTGTTTCTTTCACGGATACACCGACAATTAGGTATTTCAAACACTGGATTTGGGATCCCAAATAACTCAACGTAGGTGTAATTTATATTAGGTGATATTTGTCTCTACAGTATGAATTTTTAAATTAAGTTTGTCATGTCGGCTGCATCCCATCAGCCCATCTTCATATGAGCCTTGTAACCGGCCTGGGGCCCGTTTCTCGAAAGCTCCGGAACTTTTCGGGCCCGTAAAGCCAAAGCAAAATCCCGCACCTTACGATTGCAGAGCTGTTTTATTCACATATTCTTAGTATTAAGAAAGGTTCACTTCATACAAGAAGTTTCAGACGTATACACTTCTTCGTTTTTACATTCAGATGAATGAAAATTACGGGCCCGAAAAGTTTCCGGGGCTTTCGAGAAACGGGCCCCTGGCTCGGTTACCGGGATGAATACTGTTTTCTGTTCATATGGGAAATTTAAGCCCGATCGATCGGGATGAAATCCAAGAAACACGACCAAAATGGTGGAACATAGTGTTCTATCGTTTGCGGCTGTCGCAACTTTGTGGACTCTTTTAACTCTTCCAATCTAGCTAATTCGCATGCTGCTAAAGTGGAAATACTTACAACCATAGCTTCAATTAAAGTTGGTGACTGTGACATTCAACCTCATAAGCATGTAAGAAATCTTGGCACATGGTTTGATAATCATATGTCTATGAAAACTCATATAGGAAAGGCATTAAGGGGGGCTTTATAACATTAGGCAAATTAGGAACTTTCTGTCTGCAGAATCTACAAAGTGTTTAATTCATGCGTTTGTTACATGTACATCACATTTAGATTACTGCAACTCTCTTTTGTATAGGCTTACGCAATATCAATGTGATCGACTTCAAAAAGTTCTTAATGCGGCAGCTCGCCGGGGTTACATGCTTAATTCCTAAGTTCGCCCATATTACTCGGGTACTTAGGGAACTTCATTGGTTGCCAAGAAATTCAGAGTAGAATTTTTTTAAATATTGCGCTTTTAGTTTTTAAAACGCTGAACGGCCTGGCGCCACAATATTTATCTGATGACTTGTTGTGAGGCCTAGAACTAGATAAAGCCTGCAGTCTGATTATGAAACATTGCTTGTAATTCCTAGGGCGACACGGAAGACTTTTGGCGATCGAGCCTTTTCCCATGCTGGACCAACAGTATGGAATGCTTTGCCATCTAGCCTTAGAAAATGTAGGGACATTCACATTCTTTTAAAGAACAGTTAAAGACTCATCTTTTTAAGAAAGCTTTTAATTTGTAAATTTCATATATGCCATTTTGGCCGAAATGTTGTAAACGATAACCTATTTTGTCTAACACGTTTCGTCTCCGTTACCCAGGCCGGAGTGTTCATATGGGAAAATTTTCATCTTGGTTACTGAGATCTCGGTCGCAAAAACCGAGATTTCGGTAACTGGGCCAGCCCAGCATCTCATACGAACACATCAAATTTTTTACGAAGGGAAGAGTGGCGAGGCGAGATCCCAGCAGGTTGAGCGGGCTCAGACGAAGAGGCCCTAAGATATCCAATCCAGCAGTTTTCTTTATTGCTTTCGATAAATCTGTCAACTGATTATCTCTCATATATTAAACACCAGAAATTCGGATGTGAAAATGACCATTTGGCCGCCCAACCCAAGTCAAGGCTAGTTGTGTGACGTCCATTCATTGCAGTTGTCATAACTATTTATTGGCCAATAAATAAATCGTTTTTTTCTGCATTTGCTTTTACATGTGAGGTTCCGTTTGGCCACTTAAGGCAAGCCTCGACTCAAGTTAAACCTACAACTACCTACAGCTGTTTGGGAGTCCGTTTGGACTGGGTTCAAGTTAAAAACAAAAACAAGAAGCCTCATCATTACGAAACTGACCTTGTGCATGCGAAATCTTCCCTCTTCCTTCCCAAGAAAAGTGGTCATTTATTACTATTTAAAAAACATCCTGCTTCCTTAATTAAAGCCATATTTTTTCTCGAAATTGGTGCATGCGAACGTGTTATAAGTCAAGTTAGAAGCCAAGTTTTTAAGACAAAGACTAAATTTAGAAAAAAATGTCCAAAACTGACCACATATAAACCAGACCCATGCCTTCAGGTGAGTCTTTAACTTTTATTCCTTTGTTACGATAATCCATTAGGCTACAGTATTTGCGACAAGACTATCTTCATATAACATTGTCATAATCAGTCCTTTCAGCAGGTTAACATGGCTATGGTTCCTATTCTTCAGTCGTTGTAATCGTAAAATCCTCCCCTCTCCATTTTCCCTGCTTTGTTTAACTTCAGGAAAGTTCTTTGCGCTTCTCTCAACCTGCCAAAGAAAAAGTGGAAACACACTGAGAAAACAACTCATGTGGATAGAGAGATTCCTTTAGGTAATAGTCCAGAATTTAAAAAAATAGGTTGTTTAACTCTTATCAAAAAATAATCGATTTAGAGGAAGACTCTTTCTCAGTGGAACAATTTTGGAAAAATCCAATGATCTTCTAAACGTATTTGCGCCATAGTCTAATTTCAGTATAGTAACTGCGAGGCAGACACTAGTTGGGTAAAGACGCCAAAGATAAATCTAAACAAGAGATTATCAAGGTAAGAGAGTGATTCCCCAATATAGGTCCTCTAGCTAAGGTAATCCCTCTTAATCTATTTTTAGACATTGTACCCAGTTTTTTCGCGGATATGACTCGAGGATCTCGTTATGTTTCGTCTCGTTTCGTTTCAAAGCAAAGCTGAAAATCTTTAACGCTATGGGGATATCTTTTTTGATATTTTGATTACGAGCAAAGGATCTTCGGCTCTTGGCATGTTTCAAAACTTAGTTACGATTGATTCACTTTTACACCTTGAAATTTCAAGACGAACCTAGCCTACGTTACAAATTCACTGTTTTTACGTTATGCTAATGTTTGTTAATTAATGCACACAGTACATACCTTTATGCGGTAAGAAAGTATCTTCAAAGGAAAAGGCAACAGTTTGCCAAAAATATTGCTAGAGAAAGTAACTTTGAAATGTACTAGTCATAGAGGTATGTACCGTGCGCACTGATTAGCAAACATTAGCATAACGTCAAAACTGCGAATTTTTAACGGAGATTTTTGGCCGGTTCGCAGGCTAGGTTCGTGTTGAAATTTCAAGGTGTAAAAGTGAATCAATCGTTATGAAAGTTTCAGACATTGGCCGCGGTCGCACTAGAGAGTTAACCAGGTTAATTCTAATTAATTAATTACTGTCAACCGGGTTACAGAAAAATCGTAATGTGGCCGCTAATTTTGGCAGTTTACGGAACTTAAACCGGGTTTACCGTTACCATGGAAATTAATTGATGAACAACAGATTTTTTAACCGGTTTAGGTTAATTTAAAACCACCTTTTTCCGCGCTTTAACCCAGGTTGTGGTCTCTTATCAGCAGTCTGATCGGCGCCGTGCATTGGCTTCTTCGCTAGAAGTGTGAATCATCTCGTTCTGCGTGGGAAATGTTGTTCGGTGCGGCAAATTTCTGAATATGGCGTCTGGTAACAACATTTATATTCCCCCAAACCATCGCTGGTCTCTCGGATATACCCAGACTCGAGGACGATTCATGCGACGACGATAGAGAACACTCTGAAGTCCACGCGAAATTATCATGTTTGAGAGAACTGCTTTAGAAATTTGCGTAGTGCGCATTAGAAGGAAGAGGGGCTGACTTAGCCGTGAGTAGAGAGAAAGGAAACGAAAATAAAGAAAAAGAATCGAGATTATAGCAACATGGCCCTCGAAGTCTGCATTTTTCTTGGTTTATCTCATGACGTCAATTGAGTTAACCCTTTTCATAATCCATTTCAGTGCGGCCGCTCATAAAATGTAACCCCGTTATTTTATTATAACCAACCTTTGACCGATTTAAGTTGTTTAGAATTTTTAACCAGGTTACTAAAAAAAGAACGCGGTTAACTCTCTAAGTGCGGCCGCAGCCATTATTACATACATTATGAAGAATATGGGATTTGGTTTTAAAAAAATTCGTTCGAGTAGCTTCAGAGATATACAAAAAAACGCTAAAAGTCAAGATTTAGAATACAGTTGCACTTAGCCAGGTGTTGACAAAGCAGGTTGGTTTTTAAGATCGCAAGAACGAAAATACACCAAACTTTCCTAGCTTCGAAATAAAATGTTTAGCAGCATTCCGACGCTACTTGAGATTAACTTAAGCTATTTTGAACCGTTTTATTAAATACTTTATTACGGCTATTGAAAATACGAGGTTTGAAATATATTCACGTTTTATTTGGATTCAAACATACAGAATTTTTTACTTCTCGCGGAGGTTATTTGCTTAACACCAAACTTTGAGATCCTAGTGTTGGATTTTTCGTAGCGGGTCTAGATTGCGCGAAATTCGGCTTTTATCAATTTCTCTTTTGTCTGTTTATTGTTGTCATAGTAATATCGATTTTGCTTAAAACTACATTTTCACAAATTTCAATCCAACGCCAATTACTGGTGAAAATTTCATAGCGATCGGACAAGGAAAAAAACACTCTTAAGACGATTGTAAAATGTCGGTATGGCCTCAGAAAAATTGTATCGAAACACCTTAAAAAACGCCAAAAATGGACAATCAGTATTTCGATCGACTTCTCTTCAGTTTGCGTAGGTTCAAGCTAGAGATCTTTCCCTTTTATTTCCGTTCAAAGAAAACTAAGCATTAAACTTCCTCTATTAAATTAACAATATCGGTACAATAATAGGTAATTACCATTCATAAACATGCCGTTTTCTTAATTAAGGTCTAGTTTAGCGAAATTGGTGCATGCAAAGGTGTCATAAATCATAGAAGTCTTAATCAGTTATTTTATTTAAAAGTTTAGTTTAATTGCATGCGTTTTCTAGTAAAATTTGACCTAACTTGATTTAAATATGGAACAACTTTGTGTTCAAAATACAATGTCTTATCATAAATCCGCAAAAACTGCATGATTATCGTGCTAATTTAAATGGATGGTTACAATTTGCACAACTGAACACTTGTAAGAGGTGCTTTAGCACTGCCCAACGGAACAAAAGGTGAGGCAACAAATTAAACTAGTCGCCCGAGAAAATTGTTTATTATTTCGTTTCAAACAGTGATTACTTTTACGAGCGATGCCAGGATCGAAGTAAAAACTAGACAGCTGATTTCCTGGGGAGATGTAATTTATTCAGAGGTAAAACATTCAAAATCCACACAGGATTGAAAAACATCAATATCTTTAATCTCCCTTATCATTAGGAAACTGTGGATGTAAAATGTTTCCTTTGCCTTGCCAAGAAAAGTGCTCATTTATTACCATTTAGAAACATGGCGCCTCGTTAATTGGAGGTCTAGTTTGGTGAAATTGGTACATGCGTAATAATAGGTTACCTTGATTAATTATATCATGGTTAGGAAGACTTATCTCACTTGCATTGATTTCTAAATGGAATAAATTGTGTTTTCGACTCAGCAAAATTAATGCTTGCGTAAAATACAATTTCTTGTTACAAATCCGCACAAACGGCAGGATTATTGTGCTAATAAAATAGATGATTACAATTTATACAACCGAACATTTTCTAAGACGTGCTTTGGCAGTGCCTATAACCGAACAAAGGGTAAGGCCACAAACTAGCCGCCTGAGAAACTTGTTTATTTTTTACCTTTTGCTCAATGATCACATTTAGGAGCAATGCCACGATCGAAGTAGAAACTTGACAGTTGATTTCCTGAGGAGAAAGTTCAAGATCCATACGGAATTGAAAATTGAAACATCCTTCATCTCAGTTCTGTGTATGTACGTACCTGTGCAATGACTCTCACCGATATGTCTCGTGACATAACTGTAGGAATAAAATTGACCTTTTTGGATGAATTCCTTTGTTTTCTTTAGAAATTAAAAAGGGATTGAAAAATTGATTTCAAAAGCCGCTGTATTGGTGTTGTTTCACAGATACCCTGGCATTTAGGTATTTCAAACACAGGACTTAGATCCAAAGAACTCTGATTACATGTGGGTGTAATTTGGGTGATACTTGAAAATTCTTTAGGGGAACTCCAAAACAACAACAACGGCAACAACAACAACAATTTATTGAACTATTTCAATAATACATGTCATTACCTATTTAAACATAAATCTTATTTTGTAGAAGAAATTTCTTGTCTAAGTAACATTGCTTGGAAAACAAAACCAGCACTTGATGTACATACAAAGGGATCAATGCTGTTAAAGAGGAACAACACTTTTGCATTAATATCTAATTCTTTAAGAAGACTATATTTGTCTGTTATATCATTAAAGAATTTTAAACGTAAACTATTATATAACTGGCATGAGAAAAGAAAGTGCATTTCATTTGCAACCTCTTTTGAATGGAAAAAGAGCAGATTCTCAAATTTATAGGGGTCTTCGGAATTGTGTGTCTTCCGTTTTCAATACGTAATTTGTGATTCCCTAATCGGAATTTATTGATAGCAATTCTGTGATGGAGATTGTTTATCACGTCGAGGCAATCATTTCACGTCGAGGCAATCATTTTTCCTTTAATTTTCTAATAGAAGCGTAAAAGTTTAATTTTCTGTTTAGTTTGTGTCAATTAATTTTAACTGATGGGCTGTTCACGCTTTTCTAATGTTTTGTTTAACGTGCGAAGTGAAGAGTTTTTCGTTGTTTTCATTTAATTTGGTAGGACTCGTATTGTACTTGATGCAAAGTTGATCAACGTTTTGCATCAGACCAGTCTGGTTTTTATCAACCATCTCCCTAGAGAGTTGTAGACATTGTTTAGCGATGTTGTTTTCAGTCAAGCCGTGAAGATGAATCCAGAATTTTATTGTGGAGTTTTTAATGGCCACTTTTACAGGTAGTCTACCAAGTTCATTTCTGGTTGCGACATTTACGCATTGTTTATTTACTCCAAAAAATCGTTTGCAAAAAAATATATGTGTTTTTCCTATATCTTCTTTCTCCCAGGTGTTAAGATTATCTTTATCATACTGTACCCCAGACTTCTGAACCGTACAAATGAATGGAAAGAAAAAGAGAATCGGAAAGTTTATTAGTGACACCTGGGGATAACTTTAAAAAGTCTAAGTAGCGACGGGTAGGAAAAATGGATCTTCTTGTTTTATCTTTTAGGTTTGTTTTGCAATGACGAAAACTGCCGTTTGCAGAGAAAGTAATTCAAAGGTAAGTATAGTTGTTGACAATATCAGTTTTATCATCATTCATTTGAAAGCAATATTTGTCAAGGGTTGATTTCCTACATTTTTTGAAACATCTCAACGTTTGTTTACTTGGGATTGACGGAGAGCATCTAATCTTTACAATACTTTGCGAGAATGGAAATTGGCTTTTGTGGGCCTTTGGCTGAATGTGAGACTAAGACTAAATCGTCCGCATACAGTAAACAGTTTAATTGTGAACCGTTAGGCAATGTGACGGAATCTGTGTCTTCCCGGTCTAGTAATAAAGGGATTTCATTTATTAAGTACAAATTGAATAACATGGGCGAAAGAATACAACCTTGTCGTACACCTTTCTGGTAGTCAAAAAATTCTGTCCTTTTATCTGCGCACTTAATTGAACATTTAGTTTTTGAATAAAGATTTTTAATCAAATCATAAAATTTTCCACTTATGTTATAATTTAAGAGTTTGTAAAACAGAACGTCATGCCCAACTTAATCAAAAGGTTTCTTGAAGTCAACAAAACAGGCGTATAGTTTACCATTTGAAAACAATTGTTATAAAACCAGCGAATTTTACAGCCCCTCCTTACATTAAAGAAAGGTGGAGAATATTTTCTTCGATTCTTTAATATCAATATCCAAGAAGAGAACTACAAAACAAAGAAAAAAGTCAGTCGGCGTTGTCGATTCTCCGAAGAATAATTGGGTATTCAAGTAAGAAACTGTCTCTATTTTTAACAAGTATTTCAAGGGAATAAAATAACGAAGCAAGTAATTTAATTGCTTTTGATTGAATAACCTCTGCAGAATAAATTTTATCGATTTATGATAGAAAATCCGAAGACCAATCTGACCTTACAGTTCTCTCGGAATTCAATATTCACCGCATTACATGCACTGTTTTTCTCCTTTACGCTCTCTTCATTTTGTGCTCTCAGTTTCTAAGAACCGCGTCTCTGCGTCACAGATGTCGTTCAGCTGCCACAAAACCAAATAACAAGAGCAAACTTTATATTCCTTAATTTTATTTCTTTCATACGATAATCCATTAAGTTACACTTTCTGTGTGGTGATTATCTTAAAATCAGTCCTGTAGTCAGTTTACATGGCTATGTCTCCTTGTCTTCGTTGTAATCGTCGAAGTTTCTTTTCTCGTACATTCCTCTGCTTCTTTTAACTTGTGGAAAGTTCTTTAAGTCTCTCTCAACCTGCCACAAGAAAAGAATCGTATTTGGACCATTCCTTTAGCTAAAGACTCAGAATTTGAAATACATAAACTATACTAAGAGATTCAATTTAAAGGAAGACTGCCGGTTCAATTATCACTGGTCCAATTTTTTAAACATTCCCTGTTCCCCACTCGTAGATGTGCAATAGTCGTCAGTCGTCTGCCATGGAATTAAGCTACACTAGCTGGTTAAAGAATCCAAACACACACCTTGAATTTTAATAGAGAGTATTAGAGACATTGTTGGGCACATCCCATCTACAATGCGAAAACAGTATTCCGTGATGCATCACCCATGCATGCCGATTTTGAACTATAGAATAATTTCTAGGCGGAAAGTTATACCTGCTGGAGAGATAGGCCAAAGATGTATAAACCCTTACACGAATAAGTCTTAGCTTAATTAACTTGATAAGTAAACGCTTCAAAACCTTTTCTTGGTACTCCCGTTTTCCATTGTGCAAGCATTCCTCCTCATCCACCAAAGTTGTTAGCATTAGAACAGCAGTAAGAACTACCACAGATTGGATCTTCATTTTTAAACAACTTGAAAACGACTGGTGTGTGGACACTGATTCAGCACCTCCACTAGTTGACTACCGTAGTTTGCTTGTTTTCTCGAGCTCTCTATATACAGCTGTACCAAGAGAAAATGAGGGACAGGTGTCCTTCATTTTCTCTTGGCTGTACTTATCCGTCGGAAGAGTCAAAGTTTTCTCGAGCTTTATATACAATCGATTAGAAAATGCTAATAAGATACCGACTATAACGCTAAAATATTTACATACAAACAATACAAGAAAATTGCGGCTGGAATGACAAAGTAGACATTAAGGTGATAGAAGAGATAAAAAAGGGGTGACTCGATCCGCGCGAATTATTTACTTAATTATTTCACTTTTTTATCGTTTCTGTCCCCGTAGTGCATGTCTTCACGAAATGTGTAAGACTTTTCGAGGCAGGTTATTGAAGACTGCAGCGGTTGAAGTATTTATTTAAAATTCGAAATTCGCTGTGGCTAAATGACCGGCAGTCGTTCAATGTTTTAAAATCACTAAATGACAGGCAGTCCGATATTTTTATCAAATTTTAAGGAATGGAAAGAAAGATATTTTACACGTTCTTAACATTTGTGGCTGATGAATTGTCCGTGGATAAATAAAGATTATCTATCTATCTATCTATCTATCTATCTATCTACCATTCAATTCAAACTATCATACGTCGATTAAGAACTGCTGAGCGATCCAGAAGAGCTGTATAGAGTGCAAGTCTAAACGCTTGGTTCACGCTCGGCTCAGAGAGCGAAACCATAGTTTGTGACACTTCGGATTTTTTTGGGTCGACTGCCGGTGGCAGTCCGAGTTTAATGAATTTCGAATAAGAACAGCGAAGCGATCTTGCAGATTCTTGATCATGTACAATCTATCTTACATATGATAGTTTAAATGGAAGGGTTCCTTCGATTCGTTAAAATTTGAGAAAAATATCTCACTAATATAAATATTGTAATCATATTAAATAACACATGTATAAACGAGAGCAAACCTTCTTGCATCTCTCGGCACGTGCTATGCGATCAATTTATTTGTTTTCACCCCTACTGAATTGAAGGGAGACCAATTTCACGCCTATCCAACAGCTCAGGCACAAAATGCCTTTCCTAGAACTTCTGTTTTTTAACATACCAAACTTACGATAACTCGAAACGCACTCTTTAATCTACGATTACTACTAGTAGTAAGTTACTTTTACTGCGGATATAATTTAGAAACCATTTAAACCTTTAGCTTTTTAATTTCCGACTGGTTTTGTTTTAGCGTAGATTTTAGCTTAATTAATTTTTTTAAGAGACCCAAACTGGCTTTCAACTCATACAGTAAGCAAACGCTTCGAAACCTTTTCTTGGTACTCCCGTTTTTTTTTTCCTTACTCCTGGAGCGATGCATTCACTCTCAGCCACCAAAGTTGTTAGCATTAGAACAGCAGTGAGAAGCACAACAGATTGGATCTTCATTTTTAAACAACTTGAAAACGACTGGTGTGTGAATACTGATTCAGCACTTCCACTAGTTGACCGTCACTGCCTTAGTTTGCTTGCTTCCTCGAGCTCTCTAAAATACTTATCCGTCGGAAGACTCAAAGTTACATTACCGGTAATTAATCTCTTTCAATGGGACAACTCGCCACTTGCCTATCACTAATTAATATAACAAATCTTATACACGCGGCTTGTCGGCTCTTTTTTGACATGGAAAGTGCTATATTAAATTACTTTTTTTTTGCCAAACTCGTAATTTTAGCAGGAGACAACTAGCTTCGTCCCTTCAAAAGTCGCAAAAGCAATTTCGTGCAATTTACAAATCGCATTCCACCCTCACTGAAATTTAATCATAAATCGCGACTCGCGTTCTGAGGTCAAATGTGTGCGGAAATAGAAATCACAAACTCGCCAAAGTGTGATATATAAATCACAAAAGTGCGATTTATGTAATAAATCGCAAAATGTGCGATATAAAAATCACAAACACTAAATCACAAAAGTGCGATTTATAATTCGCAAAATTTGCGATATATAAATCACAAAAAATGCGATTTTTCAATCGCACTTTTGTCATTTATATATCACATTTGCGATTTATAAATCGCACTTTTGTGATTTATAAGTCACACTTTAACGAGTTTGCGATTTCTATATCCGCACACATTTGACCTCAGAACGAGAATTTCAGTGAGGGTGGAATGCGATTTGCAAATTGCACAAAGTAGCTTTTGCGATTTACAAATAGCGGTTGATGATGTTCTGCTGTTCTGCGATTTATAACTTGCAAAGCCAAGTTCCTTTATCATTTATAACATTACCTGTAATTTATAAATAAAAAATGCCTTCGAATTTTGGGATTTACAAATGACAAAACAAGTTAGAGTGTGATTTGTCAAATAACACAAAAAATTGACGAAAAACACTGATCTAAATAATATTTTTATATTTCGCGCCCCATAGTGACTATCAGTAACAAGATTTGCGAGCAGAAAGAACAGAACAGAATAGCAAGAATTAACACAACTTGGATCTTCATTCCTTCAATGCTTGGAAACGACAGAAGTGGACAACCAGTATTTCGATCGACTTCTCTTCAGTTTGCATGGGTCCAACGTGGAGATCTTTCGCTTTTATTTCTGTTCATAGAAAATTAAGCATTAAACTTCCTCTATTAAATTAACAATATCGGTAGTATAATAAGTAATTACAATCCATAAACATGACGCTTTCTTAATTAAGGTCTAGTTTAGCGAAATTGGTGCATTCAAAAGTGTCATAAATCATGGAAAAGTCTTAATCAGTTATTTAATTCAATAGTTTAGTTTAATAGCGTTTTGTAGAAAAATTTGACCTAACTTGATTTAAATATGGAATAACTGTGTTCAAAATACAATGCCTTATCACAAATCCGCACAAACTGCATGATTATCGTGCTAATACTAGCGTATCTACCATTAAGAAACATGGCGCTTCCTTAATTAAAGGTTTAGTTTAGCGAAATTGGTGCAGGCAAAGGTGTCATAAATCATGGAAATGTCTTCATCGGTCAGATAATTTAATAGTTTAATTTAATTACATTTTGTAGGAAAACTCAATCTAACTTGATTTAAATATGGAATAATTTTGTGTTCTAAACTCTGCAAAATTAATGCTAGTGCAAACTGAAGACAGTTTCTTGTCACAAATCCGCACAAACTGCATGATTATCGTGCTAACATTCTGGATGGTTACAATTTGCACAACCGAACATTTCTAAGAGGTGCCTTATCACTCCCTAACCGAACATAAGGTGGAGCAACAAACTAGCCGCCCGAGAAACTTGCTTATTTTTTCTTTCGCTCCATGTTACTTTTACGAGTGATTAATACCAGGATCGAAGTAAAAACGTGACAGTTGATTTCCTGGGGAGATGTAATTTATTCAAAGGAAAAAAATTGAAGATCCATACAGGATTGAAAAATTAAACATCCGCTTCATCTCAGTTCTACGTACCTGTGCCGCACTGATTCTCACATTAATTCCTATGTTTTCTTTAGAAAGAAAACAGGATTGAAAAGTGATATGAGAAACCTTTGTATTGGTGTTGTTTCACGGATACCCTGACATTAAGGTATTTCGAACACTGCACTTGGATCTAAATACCTCAACGAAGGTGTAATTTAGGTGATATTTGTCTCTATAATATGCATTTTTAAATGAAAAATATGTCATGCT
>Ga0126343_10000573_pt1 | contig 14670 bp, 4 predicted proteins | sample Cyp2metagenome_FD_92531 | JGI IMG/M metagenome (GOLD analysis project Ga0126343, IMG submission 92531) | Coral microbial communities from Lord Howe Island, Old Settlement Bay, Australia - Cyphastrea 2 metagenome | ecosystem: Host-associated > Invertebrates > Cnidaria > Coral ... | reverse complement strand
GGGGTGCCATTGTGGGGTCGGGCAACTGTCTGGTGGTGTTCCATAACCTTTTTTCCCCCTTTCAATCCCTCTTTAAACTTCCTAAAATTTCAATTAAATTCAGGTGTACCCTCGCCTTAACCATCTAAGGGTTATCCGCCTGCAGAGAGTAGTAAGGACTTCGCCGTCGGTAGCCCTAGGGAGGGGAGAGAGGGCAGACAGAAGCAAGTCAGTCCTTTCCAGCTTCCCCAAACAGGATTCTCAGTTCTTGTCAAAAGATGACAAAAGTCAATTAAAGCTCTAAACAAAAAGACAAGCGCATATGTCAGGACCTTCATTCTAAGCAGGTTTTTTCACCACCTTCAGCTCTGCTGTTGATGGGAAAGCATTTGAAAGTTTTTAAAATTGTTTGTAGGTGAGGATGTTATTAACGGTGTATAAGTAAATTCTTCCTGTTTTACAAAAATTTGAGCTACGAACTGGAGACAACCAATGAAAAGGTTCAGTAAATTATCTGGTCGGAAGGTCTTTTATCCCCTCCGATTTTTTTTACCTCGAACTTTCGTGGTCTAAGAAATTCAATGCGTGTTGCTTTCGAATTGATAAAAACGTTCGTTTTGGATGCCGAATAAAAGGCCAACTAAGTTTTTCGGACCTTATGATAACATATGCTTATTGTCTTGGGAAACTGATAGACAAAAGAGCTTCAAATGTTCGGTATATCAAAGCCTCAAATTAACCTGCAGAGCTTTAAAAGGCACTCGAGATAACCTTAAAGTATCATTGGAGAGAAAATCGTGCCCGTCTTGAACGGGGATGGTAAAGTGAGGGGCGTATAACAGTAGGAGAGTGTACATGAGGTCATTCTCGGTCTGTTTGAAATCGTGTTTTTTAACGCGTGTCTTTATTAGAGACACGCAATTTTAACTTGGAGTGGTAACACTAAAGGCCAAATTATTAGCCAGGTGTTAGCTGTTGCGGGCCAACTTCACTACAAATGAGATTTATTCTGAAGGTTGCCAATGGTAACTAGCAAGTAATATACGTCAAAATGTCACATTTGTTTACACAACACGTACTTCGGCTGAGTTTCATTGTTTATCGTCTTTAAAAGACAGTCTCACAACTTTCACTCAGTGATGCACCGCTTCATGAATCCCTGCCTGTTGTACCAGCCGAGTAATTCCGTTCAGTATCGAGACAGCTGGTTAAAATTTATTCAGTATGACAGATGAGATAATTGTGAGTCGTAAACAACGGTAGTCATCACAAGAAGAGCTTTTAACACGGATAAGGAATACAGCCGGATAGGAGTTTCTTCGACGAATGGACGTAGATACGGGTGGGCTTACAAGTGAGGAGGCTTGATAACTAGGCGTTGAAGCGTTCGCAAAATTCCTTCAGACAGTCCCAGCTGCCCACGAACGTGAAAACAAAAACCACGAAACTAAGAGGTGTATAGTGGATTAACAACAGTAATTGATTTTCTATTGAAATGCTTTCAGCTTATATTGAATTCCCTCTCAAGATCGATACTGGAATGCCGTCTTTCGGTAACTCTCGATTGTCTCGGCTTGACATGAGAAAAATAAAAAAAACTGACCTTGAGATTGGTAGCGTGTTTTGGGTCGCTAATTCTCGATAAGAACCGAAACAAAAAACCGATCGGTGTCGTGACTCTTTATACTGTAGGGCGTAAATGAACACGCCAGAACTGAGTTGGTTCATTGTGATATCGGAAATTACCTTTGCTAACATAATCCGACATCACGCATTAACATAGTTAAGTAAAGCTCACGCAAAGAGGATATGTTGGTTTGCACGCGCTATGGCCTAGAAAAATCCTTGAATGATCAACCGTCGGACACGAGCTCTCGAACAGTGTAACTGCAGTTCAAGGATTCAGTGCTTGGGTCAAACTGAACTTTCTGACACGAAAGACTTAATAATAGCAATTATCATTATAACTATAATTATAATAATAATAAACTCTACTTCTCTTTACGGAGATGTCAATTAAGTTTTTATTGATTTACAAGAGCTTAGCACGGATACTGGACATCTACTGATTCCTTAGAATTTCAGGTCACGTTTTCTAGTAACACCGGCCTCCACTGGCTATCCCGGAAACGTTTAGTTGCTATAATTTGCGGCTAAAATAGTTATACGCGCCAAGTTACAAAATAGGAAACCACAACAGAATTATTACATTCGTTGGAAGAGCAGACCAAATGTGCAAATTTTTTCCCAAAACGGACACAGATTCGCTGACTCAATTCTCCGCCCAGAGTTCAGACAAGACAGGTTGTTATCGAATGCGGCGATTCTTGTGACTGACTTTGCTCTTCTCACCGCATAACTTCGAACAAGGTATCTAAAAGTAGTTTGTTTAATGCGAGGCTAATTTTCAGATGAAGTTCGGAAGATAATCTATGACTCCATAACGTTGCGAACATAGACGAGCCACCGACCGGCAAGTCTAGCGGGAAATTTCAATCAGCGGTCTAAATAAATAAACTCTTCATCACTGGACAATAACCCTTTTTCGTATAAAAGAGCATTTCAACGTAAATAAACTACTGTGTATCTTGTTTGCTTACCTCAAAGCCCTTTGTAGTAAGTGCTATTGAAAGAAAAGAGGCTCGCCTCCGTGAACAGTCTTGTTGTGTACTTCGACCCGCTGCGCCGATTACTGACTTGACCCAAGTAAATCCAAAATAGTCTGATCGCATCTATCTTGCCATATCCGTAAGGGCTCGCACAATTAGAACCATCTGGGAGGTGCCATTCACACAATGCCACTTAATTTGTGGCAATATCTAGCATAGTAACGACAACCCGATTCAATATGGGCTTACTGGCAAACTATTTTTCGACAATTCGATGCAACAGTTAAAATTTAATTCATTGTTGACATTGTCCAAATTGCGCGCGACATGTCAATACTTCAATGAATGGCGCACGCTTGTGAGTTTAAGAACTTCTAATAGTCTTTTCATTGCTATATTATGGTACGATTTCCTTCAATACGGATGTGAGTCATTTCCGCGACTTTAAACACTGCAACTGACTACTTACTAATTTGATTCTCGAAAAAACCTTCACAAGAACCAGTTAGGCTTTACCCGCAAGGTTGACCACCATATAACGAAGCCTTTATGAGAGATCGACCTTTCCTTTATTACAATATTTAATTATCAAGCGAAGAGTCTCAACTTTCGCGGCCTGTCAAACATGTGAACGGGCACGAAATATCTGGCGCTGTCTTTCTCACATTCCACATATTTTTGCTCTGAGGTTATCCTTCAAAATTTCACCTTTATTGAGTTATCAATTTTTATTCACGACATGTTGAAAATCGATTTTCTTTGTTAACCTTACTTAGCAATTGGATTATGAGCTCGAGATTTCTATAAGAGGGCCTCAGTACTTGCTTGCATTGGACCAGGACGTAGCAATTTGCGCTTCAAGGAATCAGAGATTAATTAAGTAAAAACGATAAGAGACTCGGCTTATTAAATACTGTCATGGCTATTTTAATAACTAGAATCGATTTCATCAAGATTAATTAACCAAACAAAGACGTGCTAATTGTGTAATTGTGCTATTAAACACACACAAGAACGTTTAACACCCCACAAGGGGTATGAAGGCGCAGTCGAAGGATCCAGGTTATTTGTCGGTTTTCGTACCACACGATGTCTTTTAATACAATGCTATATTAGCTCAGTAATATTGACTATCCACGGTTTAATGGAATTACAAATTCAGTCGTTTAAAAACTATCGCAGTCACAAAAACTCGCTGATCAAGTGATCGAGTTGCGTTATAGCAAGTTACTCAAGGTGTCAGGTGTGGCCAGAAATTTATAACCCGTACCCCAACCATTTTGACGAATAAATTCCACGAATGCGCATATTTTTCTTATATAACAGTCGTTTAACAACTAAATACTTTTATAAGAGGATCATCAAAAAACCCTTGACGGCTTACGACTTACCGAGTTAACAATACAAGCAAATACTTCAAACGAATACCAGCCAAGTCAGCGAAAAACACAAAAGAAAAACTAACGCCTGAGATCTAGCTTACTCGAGTTGCTTTTTAATAGAAACTTGCGTTAAGCGCTGGATGTGTGGGGCGCAGCGGCGGAAGACCACCCTGTGTGTTCTTAATTAATTAAAACGTTTCTGTAACACATCACCAAGTGGTATGCTAGCTTGAAAATTCCTCGACTTATTTTGCGCTTACTAATCACTAGTGCATGCGTCATAGACTGCGAGTCAAGCACGTGACTAAGAATGACTTCACTTTATAGTTCCGGCAGTCTCTCACAACCATGACCATGGCCAAGAGGAGTAGTTGCGATTTTTAGATAAATGAGAGAAGACAAACATAAACAATAGCAGAAAAAAAACAAACAAAAAAGGTTACAGTTCCTCCCCGGGTACGAGGAGAAAAACTAAACATAAATGTTTTTCTGTCTGGAAATAGTGAAACACTTTCGATGTTTATGTTATTAACACAATACAAACACCAAACAACTCTTGGATGTAACACGCTGTCTGCTGTTGGCAGAAGCAACAGCTAACGCCTTAATTAACTGTTATCGTTGTTTACTAGATCTTCAAGAGACTTAACAACAAGGGCGGTTTCTGGGATTCATCAATAACAAAATAAGTTAAAAACTAAAGAACGAAAAACAGCACGCGCAATACGAAGCACAACCCTGGTCAATATTCACATAAATAAAATGTCCTTTATCGTTCCGATGTAGTCAGCATAATTCGGTGTTCTGAAGACCAAGTCCGGCGGAAGCAGTAGAAAAAAATTCCAGACTCGCGCGGTCCTCTTTTATTCTCAAGAGTTTATCAACCCTTACCAAGTGATTGTTGAACCAACTCAGGTCAAGCCTATGTTACAAGTGTGTTTACATCAAAATTTCATAGTTGGCGCTACACCAAGGACGAATATAGAAAAACAAAATTCGAGAAGACCATACCAGCTTACACCGTATCGAACCAAAAAGCAACTGTTACAAATTCGTTATTTTCTTAGAGTTGCCGCAATCGGCAATGAAGGTCAAAACAAACTGGTTTATCCAGTATTTGTTTTTAGCGCCACGACTAAAGTAATCGAGTGAACGTGACCTCCTCAGGCGTTGCTTGGAAACGTTACACCCACGTGATGTTTTTCTCCCAATGGTTGCTTAGTAACCAGAGGAAACATACGGGACAAACGACTGCGGTGGTCGTGGGTTGTTGAGTAGCAGAGGAAGCGATTGTCAGTAACCCAATTTTGCAAAATGAGTTCATACGGAAGTAAGAAAAAAAAATCCAAAACCATGATTAGTAAAGTCCTGGTTGTTATAATGAACTTTTTTCTGCCTAAAAGTTAATATCGGAACGTTATATTCTAGCCATAAGCAGACGGAAATATAGCATGCAAAATATAACTGTGACGATACAATAGCGGAGCAGAGGCTGTTTTTAAGCACTCTAGACTCAAACCTAAAATGTATATCTGATAAGACTGATAACTTCTTAGGCTGAAAGTATAAGGTAGATAAAATGTGCCCAAAAAGGCATACCTCGATTATCTTCGCTTCTTTCGATTTTTCGTCTCCTTTCTTGCTTGTATATGATTTGCTTCAGCTGTTTCCAATAGCTCGCTTACAAAGCTCCACTGAAAATTCGCGCAGGACCCAGAGTCTTGTAAGGTCTTAGTGAAATGACGTCATTCAAGTGAGTGAAATCCCTCAGAGTGCAAAAATTAAGTGTGGCACGCGCGTTGGAATGTAACAAAATATAGTTCGTGCATCCGAGATTATAATCCGTCAACAATTTCTTTCGCACACTATTGATCTAAACGCGTCACGTGACTAAATACGCCCCCAAATTGGGGGATGTCGAGTGGTGTTAACTGGTATTCCCCAAGTTTCAAAAGATCCCGCGTGTTGCGAAAAAAGCAATTGAAAGATAATGAACGCAATAGCTTCCACTTGACTTTAAAAATCTGCTCGGATATTTGTTCACAGACATTATCTGTTCGTTGAAGCTCACAGCTTTCCTCGAGCTTTGCTCTCGGAAAACTGTTCGCTTGTCGGAACCGAGAAAATCCGCGAACACAAATCCGAGCATATTTTCGAGCCATATGGAGACTATAGTTAGCTACTGCATCTCTTCTTTTACTTTGCATTGAAGTAATGATCTTGAATTACACTTAGATCTCTTAATTAAGTCAAAATGCTTGCCACAAAATGGCTGTTATATGTGGCTTAAGATAACACGACAAGCCTAGAGCTTGGCTGGCTCGACATGTGGACGCTGTTTAGTCGTATCACAGATCATATTGGAACCAAGTTCAGTTCAAGTGAAATGACGTTCGCTCATCAAGACTGACCAAAGCCAGTTCAAAGCCAGGCCAGTATTAATAGATTTCCAACAGTAGCAATTAAAAGTGGACATGATGATAGATGCGAATGTAGCCAAAAAAAGACCTGATGTCCACTGTCCCCTCCCTCCCCCGTCCTAGAGCTACGTAATGGTCGTGTCAAATGGTTCGAAACAATTTGCGATCGAATGGCGTGTTTAGAAAGGAACTATCAGCATGTTCAAGACAGCCATTTAACATTTTCTGAAAGATGAAGAACGTAATTACAATGCATGATAAAAGATATTCATACAAGACAATGTCCCTTGTCTACTCCATTAACGCTATTTTTGCCAGGATTTACGATGAACTAAGGGGAAGTCTATCGTTATATTGATGATTTGATAATGAACGCTGCAGGACGCTGGGGGGTGGGGTGAGCGTTGGGGGTCGTAAACTCTTTGCCGATGCTTAAATCGAAAGCAAACTTTGCCCTTCTTGCTAACACTGAACCCAATACAAACACTTGGTTCTATGGAGCTTCTCTAGGGCTAGTTATGAAGTGAATAGCATTGCTGGTCTGGTTAACACTTACCCACTGAATGACCGTTTCTCCGTGACAGAAAGTGTCATTCGCCCTTTACACACAATAAAAAGGCTCGGATTTGACCTGACGATAATGGAACACTACTCGCGTCTCGAACATAACAGAAGAAAGGCGTCAGCAATTCACATAACTGTCATCAACAGAGTCAAATACAAGCAATTAGAAGTCTTAATAGGCTTTAGGTAAACGCTTGCAGCAATACAGCCGACACCTCTTGAAGTAGACTAGCCATTGACGCTATATTTCAGACCTTCGCCGACGTTATTCTCGGTGCGTCATCTTCCCTGTAACTGAAACCTTCCACTTTTCCATTTCTTGCTCCTAATTCGCATGCCAACTAGCAACTCCCTTAGCTACGTATACAGGGCCATAGCATGTAGTATGAGGCCACCACAGTTCATTTCTTTTTTGTTTCTTTTCAAGGGGGATGGTAAAACATGGACATTGCTGCATTCATAATTTTTTTTTTAATTACAGCCTTGGTATAGGAACAATAACAGCTATTCAACGAAACTGCTTGGTAGAGTCTTACGTACGACTCAAGCGTGTGCAAAAATAGCAAAGATGTCACTTTATTCTTCTACAATCTTTGACTTGGTTCTTTATGATGATAAAAGAAGTGGACAGTTTTCTGAGAGTTACGAAAACAAGACTACATCAACTAGCTTTCGGAGGACGATAAAAGTTATGGGAATAACCTGCTTTAAGCGAGTATTCCATAAACTCTACAGATTTTTCAAAACATGACTTGCTTTAATGTTCCCACAACTTTAAAAACTTGGAAAAGAACGCGTTCTATATTACTGAACGTTTCAATAACCTTAACGCTCTCAGTGAGTGGTGTCTCCTCGTTTTGCAGGGCTATTTGACATAGTTGTTAACATTCACTGGGTTTAGGCCTTGTTTTAAACAAGAAATAACAAATGATCACTTCCTGTTTCCATAGCCTGAAACAGACATTCGTGCGTTTGGGAGAATTCGAAAGTACTTATTTACACTCCTTTGCCCGCTCCAGATACCTGGAGTCCCTAGTACTTCGCAATGTCTGCATTGTGTCCATTCAGAGCTACAAAACATTGATAGTGTTCCGCAAATGACATGCGGCCCGCTACGTGCCAGGAAAACTCTGCCGACTAAAGATTTTTTAATCCTTTGTATTCACTTGGAAAATAAGTGCCGCCGGTACAACAACATATGCATGCAGCGCCTTCTTAATAAAATAGAGATTTAAAGAAACTACCATACAGCTTAATCCAAATTGTATAAGCTTGTCTTCGTCGTAATCCGTCGTTTAAAATCTTCGCAATCCACGCTTCTCGCTTCTTTGTATTGCACTACCTCCATCGATTTTGTGTTTAACCTCAGTTATTAAATTAGCATTTTGGGGTTTCATGCGATTAGAAGATAACAGTCTGAACTAGTGGCTTATCCAATTTCGACGCTGACACGTATCTGTTCTTCCTCACATGAAGACAACGACTGTTCTTTGATTTGTCCTCGTCGTGAAATTCAGTTCAAACCTGCAGGAAACAGTCATTTATCCGCATGCCATTGCTGACATGCTCATTCTGTTCTGTGCTTACTTGTACGATAAACTCTGTGTTGTTAAGTTGTGGAGCGTTCACTTGCTCTCTGGATTTACCTGGAAGAAATACCAAAAGCTTTTGGTCAGTATTGACGTTATCTTAATTTCATGCATACATCGTACTAATGTTCAATCATTAATTCTGTTTAAGTCTGTATGAAGATTCAGCTTGCTCAGAAAGTCGTTTAATTCTTAAGCCATCAATGGAGTCCAAATAAGCAATTCTCAAGTGATGCCGAATCGTTTGATAGTTTCCAGTGATTCCTTTCCAACAGAAATGAAAGAAATTACTCAGAAAAGGTCGTACGGGATATAATTTCTAGACTCTGAAAGCATGGCAAGTGATTTTAGCCTGTGAGGATCTGCTTGTGAGAAAGGGAAGACCAAAACGAGGATTTGTTCAAGAGGAAGGACCCTGGGGGGCGGGGGGTAGGGGAAGTAAGAGGGGGGCGATAAAGGAAGCTTTACGGTAGTAGCGGTTAAAGAGGACGGGGGTGTTCGTGGAAAATAGCCCCAGAAACTGAGCCCACGAACGAAGACCAGACTAACTTGAAGACAGCAGTGGGATCGGTTAAGTATCAAACCGAGAACATCACTTGATATTGTCAGAACAACGATCCCTTTCATTGAAATTAAAGGAGCCGACGAATTCTGCTGCGTCAGGCCGCGGTATGTGAAAACCAATACCGTAACCCTATTAACCATTCTTTTTAAACCGATACAACATTTTAATAGCTCTACTTCACGATATCCCTCTCAATTTTCCGATATAATGGTGCTACAACGTCATATATCTGAGAGCCAATTGCAATATTAGCTTCTACGTCGTGTTAAACACACGATCGTTCCGCTGCGGCTAAAGGTTTCACATCCGATACAGTCGCTACATAAAGACCGCGAAAATTGCCCACATTGCAGTTGTAATATCTGCTAAATACTATATCCTTAGCTGCGTGGGAAATTCTAAGATTAGAATTGGTTTCGTGGTGACTGAAAAAAAAAAGAACGAACAAAGAAATTCTTGTGCTTTAATGATTTTCAATAGGGAATATCAACAATCAATAAAACTGCACTAAAACACCACTTAAGAACACTTGTAATAATGGAAAGCACTCGATAATTATTTTAAACATACGCGAATAATTCTGCCCAGACGTCATAATAAGTTTAATCTTTAAACTGTCTCGGCGGCAATCTGTGTTCCGTAAAAAAAGTCCTCGTTTCACGGGCGAAAACTACAAACTCAAATATAATTTCTAACACAAAAGACGTCCTAATTTCAAAGCGTGTGCACTATATTTCTCTTACTCACGCAAGAACAATTCTTGATCATTCCAGTATAAAAAGTCACAAAGAAAGCAGCGCCAGCCCTTGAAAAAGAAGAACCCTTATTTATAGAGGTATTTTCTGCTGTTTATAGTCTAAATTGTGCGATTTAAAGCCATTTTATTATTTTTTTTGCGTCAACAATCGCCCGCCGCAAGATACATTTGGTCCATAATCTTGCTTAAAATCACCGCGCCACTGTGCTAAGAATCAACTCAGAAGAAATATCGCCAGGCTCCAGATGAACCTATTTCACCACAGAACTTGAATAAGCTGATACTTGTAGGACGTCAGACGAGTGTGTGTGAATTCTTCAAGACGTTTTCACATCTCCGGACCCAATGCGCCGAAATACATGGGAAAAAAAATAATGACCACAGGTCTTGTAGTCTCTCAGTCTCCCTAAAGGCGACACCCTCTCCGCTTAATCGACGCCAATACAAAATTAAAGTTACTATCAAAAAGTCCTCGCACTTCACTTATCTTAACGAGGCTATATTTGATTTAAGTAATGAACGATTAAAATTCGATTTTGTTGAGTATTTTAAAAAGCCACGAGTCACATGCACCCGTGCATATTGAAATCGCCAATTTTGTTTATCTTTCGCTTGAATCTTCCTCAATCGTCGTTGTTAATTCATTATTACTTATTTGATGATATTTTACCTTTCAAAACTATTATTTTCAGTTTCGATAGGTTTTTTACGTTGTTTTCATCAGAAGAACGACCTAAAATATTGTAAGATGGCATTTTTAAACATGACTGTTTAGATATTGGGCGTTGATCGCACGGCTGTGACCGCAGCGACCACATCAATATTCCAGCTACGCTGTTGCTTGACAACGACTTTCTAGTGTTTGTTAAACAGGACAAGGAAACGACAATTCAGAAAAAAAAAACGTGAGCACGACAAATAGCACCTCTACTTCGCGTTTGACGTCAGAATTCTAAAATAGCCATGTTTAACAAACGCCGACAACTCTACGTTTTACAGCATGCATAATAGTCAAATCAGAAAATGCTTTACCCTCGGCGAGTCAAGATTCAAAAGAATATCACGAACAAGGCCAACTGCAAAGACGGTTACAACAACACAAAAAAAATATTCCTTTACCACCAAAGCTATGCATACTCAACCCACCCCTCCCGCCTATAAGCCTCTTCAAACTCATCGTCATGACCTCATTAATTCCGGGGGATGAGCTCAGTTTGAGATCTTAAAATAGACCATTTCCGAGTTACCTGTAGCCTGTGTGTCCAAAAGAGTCTTCGTGCAGAACCATTCATTTGAAAGTGTGCTGCGGTTACCTGTTCAGCCTTGTTTTATGCAAATTAAAACCCGGGGGGAGGGGTAGTTCCTTATACGGGCTAGGTAGGTATGTGCGGCCCCAAAGGGAGGGTATCTATTTTGGCCATTTTGGTCTTAAAAAAATAGGATATGGTTGTAGCACTCTAGTCTTGAAATGAGTATGTTTGTTAGAAGAAGCTACTTTTTCATCATTATCACTGAATACGACCGCCAACAAAAACTTATTCATAACTTCTGTTTAGCACAACTGTGCCTCCTGCAAAGGTCGTAACTAGCAGGGCCGTAGCTAGTAACAGTCATTTGTTTCGTTTTTGCTGTTTTAAGTCGTCAAAAACACCCTAAATTCCCAGGAAGAGAATTGAACCAAGAGCATTGCTTCAGTCACGCCTCTTTTCTTGGTAGTACCTCAGTCATAATTTGTTTCTGGCTACGGCCCTGACTAGGTTAGCAAAAATCACAGATTTTGGTCATAAATAGGCTAAGGGTTTGAGGAAGTGGGCCGAGCACCCCTACCCCCTCGGATCAAACTTACTTTCATCTGAATTTTTGCACGAAGACTCGTTTTTGAAACAGAGGCTCAACGTCATGTAAGTTCACAACAGGAAGTTATTGAAGACTTGACATTGCTGATATTTTCTTTCAGCCCTACTGAAATAGTGTTGGGATTTATTTTCATATTGTGACCTAAAAGCAGGCACATGCACTTTCATTGAAGTCGTTAAAAATGTGCGTTAAGAAAAGAGCTACGAGAGTTATTATTTAGAGTGGTCTTAATTTAACCCATATATCTCTGGTTGGGGATCATTTCGCGGTCAGTGCCGCGCAAAATTATGAGGGTTGGATTATTTCAAAGCCGATTACACACTAATCCAGATTTTAGATTTCCTTGCATAAAACTGACTTTCTGAGCTGCTAGTTTGAGATAAGCTGATGTGAATAAATAGTTAAAAAATCCTCGCTGAAAAGTCTTTCAACGAAGTCAAAATTCGCGCTAATCTCGGATTAGTTTGCGTGCTTTGAACAACTGAACCACCGGGTATCATTCGCGAATTCCCAGAACTCATTCTGAAATATCGAATGATGAGACAAATACCACGAGAGAAAAACTGCGAATCACTCCTTAGGTAATTAAACATTTACCAGAAATTCTCTTTCAGAAATTCCCTTTCCTTCGGCTAAAAGGCACACGAGAACAAATGTGAAAGAAACTAGGTTACACTGTTTTCAGGTACAAACCTGAATACAGAAACTGCACCCCGCTAAAATGCACTCCGGTTAGCCTAAATTAATACCACTTCGGTTAGCCTAAACAGCACCCTGGTTAGGCTGCAGAGCACTGCCGTTAGCCTCAGTAGTTCTTCGGTCCGTGCCCCGGTTAGATTAAGGCGATGTTGACATAGGAACTACGGTTAACCCTTTTACAGGTGCAATTACTGAACTGAGCCGCATGTTAACTGAGGCCGGAATGACTGATATTCAAGAGGGCTTAATTAACTAATCTCCTGGAGGAAGCTGACAACATAAAACCATTTAAGAAAATAAATAATCACCGGAAAGGATTGGGGGCTGATAACCGAATGGAATTCTGCCGGATGACCTTGAGGGGCGCTGATAAACGAGGGGAGGGCTGATAACCTTGTGTAAAGCTGATTAACTGACCCCGTGAAAGGCTTATAACAGACTGGATTTCGACATCTCATGGAGAGTTGAAAACCGAGCAGGGAAGGCAGATAACCTGTTATGGCTTTTACGCGATCGAACCTTCCAGTTTCAAACTATTCATTTCAAGTTTAAAGGAAATGTGTCAGGGCTTTCAGCCAAATTTTATTGGCACAAGAAAGTGGCTACCAGATTGATTGAATTTTATTAATGACCACTTAAAACAGTGAAGGGACATTCAAATAACACAACAACTGACAAAAGAGGCACGGATGGACAAAAATCAAAGAAAATAAAAACGGATTCATCTTTGCGATATGGATTTGTTTGGCACCTTTATTTACAACGACCGGGAAAAATTAACTGTTTGTAATGAGACTGGACGAGATATGGTTTCGTGATATAATCTCTTGACTAGAGATGACAACATTCCACACTTACACAACTTGCAAGGTTATCAGCCCTTCCCACGTTTACTAGAGATGACAACATTCTCGATCTTGTGTTGACAAATAATATCATCAATAATGTTAGGGTAATCCCGGGAATCTTATAAGCGATCACGATATGGTTCTTTTTGAGCAGAAGGGAAAAGAAAATCAGACGCAAGATTTACATGAGGAAAAGGGCAGACACCACTCGTAAAAAGAAAGAACTGCGCGACTTTGCGAAGGATTTTGAAGAAATGAAGAACGAATCTGTAGACGCACAGTGAAACATGTTTCAACAAAGACTCACTGGAATAATGGACTCCCGTACACCGCACAAGTTCACTACCTCACACCATAAACTACCGTGGTTTAACCGCAGCTTGAGAAGACAGACAAGGAAAAAGCAAAGACTACACAACTGGGCGAGGAAATCTGGAAGGCAATCCGACTGGACTAAATTTAAATTACTCTGGACAAAATTACACAAGAGCTTGAATAGGTCGACGAACGATTATCTTTCTGATATTTTTCGGTGACTCAATAAAACAAAACCCGAAGGCTTTTTGGTCATACATGAAAAAGTTAAGGAAGGAGGGCACAGGTAATCAAGATCTCAAAGTTGGAAATGAAGTGTTTACCGAACCAAGAGCTCGGGCCGAAGTGCTAAATAGCCAGTTCTCCACTGTTTTTAACAACGAGGAAACAGAGAATATCCCAGACTGACCCTGGAGAAAGCTCTATTGGATCAATAAACATCACAACAAGTGGAGTTGAAAACCAACTTAGTGGGTTGAAGGCAGACAAAGCGTATGGTCCGGATGGAATTCCTCCCTGGTTTTTAAAGGTTCTAAGGTTCTTACTGATATATATCAAGATTGTATTGATACCGCAACTGTGCCTATCCAGTGGAAACACGCCCGAACGTATGTACTATTCAAAAGAAAGGAAAGACATCGGATTCTTCAAACTAAACGCATTTGAGCATATCGTACACAGCCAAGTTATGAAGCATCGTTCACAATATGGAGTACTCACTGATTACCAACGTGGCTTTAGGGTGAAGCGATCAGCAGAAACACAGCTCATATGTACCATTCATGACATAGCAAGTGCTATCTAGTCCAACAAAAACAATTCACGTTTCAATCCTCGATTTTTCGAAGGCATTCGACAAAGTTTCCCGCCGCCGACTCTTGAAGAAACTTTTAACTATTACGGAATTCGTGGCCCGCTACATAACTGGTTGGAATCCTTACTTACACAGCGTATCCAACCAGTGGTAATTCGGTGGGGGGGGGGGGGGGGGGGGGCAATCTTTAGCCCTTTAGTTGAGGAGTTGTGTCTTCCCCCCAAACGATCACCCGACTCTTTTCTTTTCTTTTTATTCTTAATTGCTTTTTT
>Ga0126343_10000572_pt1 | contig 14672 bp, 8 predicted proteins | sample Cyp2metagenome_FD_92531 | JGI IMG/M metagenome (GOLD analysis project Ga0126343, IMG submission 92531) | Coral microbial communities from Lord Howe Island, Old Settlement Bay, Australia - Cyphastrea 2 metagenome | ecosystem: Host-associated > Invertebrates > Cnidaria > Coral ... | reverse complement strand
CTATCACTTCATTGCCCCCCCCCCCCCCCCCCCCCCCCCCCCCCCCCCCCCCCCCCCCCCCCCCCCCCCCCCCTACTCCCCCCCCCCCCCCCCCCCTCCCCCCCCCCCCACAGCCCACTCCATGATTGCGTCGCCCCTCGCCTCCCCCACCATCCCCCCAACATTTTCTTCTTTCTCTTGTTGGACTGCCGTTTAGTAAGAAAATAACCCCGGAAAAAATAATGTAAAAAGCAACTACACTACTTGCTCCTAGTGTTCGCCGAGATATTATGCAGGGTTACGGCATTACATGTGTACTGAATGTCGCCTTTTCACTGCAAAACGATGTGCGGAAAGTCGGCTGAGATTAGCTGATTCCAATCACACTACATATAAATGAACCAATCAGAATTCATATTTTAAAGAAAAAAACATGATACCAGTACCAAGCGTGGAAAAATGTAGCGGGTGCACTTATCATTCGGAAAAAATTTTGATGCTAAAAGAGATTAATTTTGTTTTATATTCATCTGGTTGAAAAATATAGTAGGTTTTTTCTTTATAATGGAGAACATTGCAAGAGTTTAATTGTTTTTGTTAATTAATTAATTTGTTTGTTTGTTTGTTTGTTTATTGTTTGTTTTTCTTGGAAGAAAATATAGAGATCATCTTGACTTGATCTAACGGTAACCAAAAACTCAAGACTACAATTAGTTCCTTAGCTTTTTCGCTTGGTTCTTCGAGTGTGACCGTAATCCTGAGGCGGGAAGCGCACGAAAGGAGGTTTTCTCGCTGCCATTTTTCCCCAAGGTTTTCTTTCACGCCGAGCATGACGAACTAAGTGAAAGAGGGACTTAGTAAAAATATTGTTTTCCTGGTATAGGACACAGCATTTAGTAACAAGTCGTGTTATCAGACCCATCCTCTTCTAATCGATAAAGGCGGGGCATCATGACAAATCGTAATCAGTTACCGCCCACGTAATATAAAATTAGAACTGTACATGTCATAACCATAGCAGAACACGAAAATTCTAAAATCTCTCAGCTGATCCTTACCGAACCTCGCGTAATACATGAACAGGAAATTTAAAATGGTTAGAGCCAATTCGAGACCGATATTTGGAATCAAACCCTTCTTTTATTTTTGACCTTTCGTGCTAGCGCTTGTAAAGATTTAGCTAAAAACTGCGACTTAAAATAATGCCGGAAATAAGTGGATTCTGCATCAAAACACTTTTTGTTTCACGTACTGCACTGAAGCAGACAAAAGCAAGACAAACGACTACTTTAAAAAACGTTGATACGTGTTCTCTTATTCTCGAGTTAAAGGTCTGACGGTTTTCTTGCGATGCCGTTGTTGTGAGTGCTGAAAATTAATTTTGCAATGACGCAGTTACATGTAGTGGCTAAAATGTCATTGCAAACGTGTTGGTTTATCGTCGGTAAAGTACAGCATAAACAAAGGTATAGCTGCGAGATTAAGGTTCTTAACTTCTCCTCAACAAGACGGTGTTTAAGCGGATTATTTTAACAGCAAATTAACACAGTCTGCTATTTTCCATCTTCAACTGTGCAAGCTTTGTTTCGTTTGAAAAGTCTGGCTCACGTCCCAAAAAATATCTAACACAGACCTCAATACAAGTTTTCGTGCCCAGCTGTGCAACAAGAGATTTCTGAAACTTTTTATTATATTTTTTGTGTGTCTCATGTAAGAGTTTTTGCAAGCCAAACCCTGACCTGAAAATCGGTGCACTGGTCCACCAGGGACTGAAATGATTCCCCGATCGAAACCGTGTTTAAATCAAGTTCTGATTTCAGCCAATATATGTTTTCTTGATTCTTTGTCTGGATTTTCCTGCGGGTTTTTCTGTCACATATGTTGGCTGCTTTGAATTTCACTCAGCGTTTGAACCATTGCGCTAAGTAGCATGAGGTATCTTCTTAGAGGCCAATCCGGCTTACCTCCCGAGATAAACTACCTGAGTAAACATTTAGCTGTAGGAGTAATGGACCTCTGGTAACTATTGTCACACACCGCGCGCGAAACCTCGTTTGTTTATTCATCGAGATCCTCTGAGAGCGGAAAATAGCCGGTCAGTTGGTAGTCTCCTTCGCAGCCGTTATTAGGGTCGTCACGCAACGCGGGGGAAGCGTTGCGTGACGACCCTAATAACGGCTGCGAAGGAGACTAGTCAGTTGGGTGGCCTTTTGCTTTTGGCTAGGGTAGCGAACCAATCATGTTATAAATTACGAAAGCATAACTCATCTACTGACGATAATCTATGGACACAACGGAAACATGCAAAGTGACTCCCTTACATGCCTGTCTCGCGATCAGGTTTGAATGAGTTCTACCGCGAGAAAATTGGTTGTTTTGGCGGCAGTGACAATTATGCTGCCCGAATAAAAAAAAATTAAGCGGACCAAGAGAAATAATACAACATTGCTCCCAAGATTACCAGAAATTGTAACATGGCTACAATAAAGAAAGATTTGGACTGAGACCTTAGAAGTCTGGTTAACAAGGGACTATTTTATATCGTATAGAATTCGAGAAGGTTTGAGTACCGAATCACAAGTAGAATAGAGGCGAAGTTTGCGATATTCTCTCTCTTACATATTTGTTTGGAATGCTTTGATACGATGCGAGAAAAGTCGTCTACCATGTTACATTAACAAGAAGTAGGATAACAAAATCGTTGTTTGGTAAATTAAAAGGAAAAAAAAAGCACTAAATGATCTAAGGTTCTTTCAACAATTTCATATCAAGAAAGAAATCGGCAAGGTTAAAACCCTGAAGTCTTTAGGAATGCAAATAAATGCTTGTTAAAATAAATAATTAAAAGCCAATTAAAACTTCTGCTTCCGGTTGGTTTCAGCAAGTTCTCAAATTTTCAGATCTCGAGTTTTCTCGCCCTTGTTTTAGTTTACGGTATACTACAATACCTCGGGGATGTTTTGGCGTCAACGGCGGGCTTTGAAAGCAGCGCAGAAAAAGGAAACTAACATTATTACCAAAGAAAGTTCTTAATTCTAGCCAGTCTTAAAATTCAACTGAAACAACGCAGAATTAAAGGTATCTCACAATCAATTAATGGCATATCTTTGGTATGATATATCCCGTTGGCGAAGTATATAAGTAGATCGCCATGTGGCGAGTCCTTGTTTATATCACTAGTATACCCGAGAACCCGACAAAAAAAGGTTAATTGAATAATGTGTGGCCTAACGTTAGCTGAAATTAATCCACGTTTTGCGAGGAGAAACATCTTGAAGGGAAGTTCATCCTTCGGACCACATCCGTTTGTAATTACGTTGACGTCATGTTTCCGGATAGACTTAGAGAAAAGGGCATGATTAAGGGTTTTGCTTGGAACGTTTTCTCAAAACCGAGGTATTCCTGTACCGTTAAGGTCAAAATACGATACATGTGTTGAAAATCCGAGTGGGCGCACTCATCAATTTTCGCCTGGTGTCATACAAGAGCATACGTTACTTCAGGAGCACGCAACTTACATAACATTACACAAAGAGCCGTGCAATTTCAGCGAAATCGCACATTGAAACATCACGCATTTAAATTTATCCATACCTGGAAGCGCTTTAAGAACCTCGTCCACCATTCGCATCGTAACGGGCAGGGAAGCAATTGCGGTCAAAAAGCCGCTTGAATGTCGTTTTGCAACCCAGAGCCTCACGTCTTCTAGCTTGTGTTGATGATCACAAGACGAAGCTCTTTCAATAGCGTTAATCACTGTAAAGTTGCTCAGTTGTGAATCTCTTCGATATACATTCCTTACGTGAACATGGGCTGTAACGTGATTGTTTTTTTCGAGGGACAATCTCGTTATTTCTCCAGTGAATGCTACATAACCTTTTCCAGTAAATGTTGGGAGCGGACAAACTCTTGAAAACTCATCGTTGGCGGCAAAACAGACCGTCCTCAAAAGGCAGAAAGCTGCAAGAACTCGAGGAAAAACCCCCGTTGTTGAAATTCCTTTTACCTTCATCTTGGTCTTTTACCACATATCGTTGCTAATCGGCTTTCTGTTGGTTGATGAGCGCACGGCAATTCTTTACCCTCGGCTCTCTGCGATTCCAACGGTGTGTTGAAAGTTTCGGACGCGCTACTGAAATAATTCAAAACAATAATGTAAAAGAAACTAATTAGGGCGGCTCGTAAACAATGAAAGAAGAATCGATAGACCACAAACCTTTTGTCTGAGATAAACTGTGATCTCGTATTAATATTCGTCGTTGCGGCAACGATGCTTTTCTGACTGGTAGGATACAAGCGTTGCAATAACAAACTACAGTCGATGAAAAATAGTTATTTAAAATTTGGAGTTTTTTCGCTCAAAGACTAACGCTTGAGAGAGAATAATACTCGATGAACCGCTTCCCTTGTCAAAAGTAGCCAGTTCAAAGTTGCTGTAAGAAAGCCTGTCTTTGTGGCAAGAATTACGAGGTGAGTCTGTGGGTTTATGTGAAACATTATCCTATTTCACAGCTGGATCTGTCAAATATCCCCGCCGATGAAAGGTCAGTAAATCATTGCCAAATGTATTTGCCAAACACGATGAAATCAGAGATAACACGCTATTTTTAGTTGCATAACACGGTAACACAAGCTGGAAGATTATTTTAAACAAACTGAGCTCTAAGTAGGCTTTCCCAGTCAAGGGCTTTTAATTTGAGTTTGGGCGTAGATCGCTGGTAAACTACGCAAATTCAACGGGGAGTTTAAAGTAAGCACTAGCTTGGTTCAAGTCCACTTGAAAATCTCAAGTCGCACTCATGGTTAGTGCGCTCGTCCCCGGATCGAGCGGTCCGGGTTGAAACCCTGGCCGGAGGCACTGTGTTATGATGTTCTCTGAAAAGACACTAAACTTTCACAGTGCCTCTCTACACCCAGGAGTATAAATGGGTACAACCTATCAAATTGCGAGAAATTACTTCATGCTACAGAAACCGGGATAACCGCTGCGCCAGCTATGAGCCAGTCGGCTCCACTCCCCACCGACGCTGCACCACAGTTTCTTTAGAAGTTTTACCCCCAGCTTTCATTTGAATAAATTACTTGATGCATTTTCGCAGTAAAATCAGTAATGCATATGATTTATCACAAATGCGATTGTTCGGCAGTAAAACCGTGCAGATCGTGAAGAAATGCATATAGTTACTTTGTTGCTAAAAAGTAAAGGAACAAACGACAACTTCTGTATTTCTCTAGAACTGCTCAACAACACGCTTTTTGGCAAAGAAATTGCTATAGGGCTTTAAATAGGACCCTTTAGCTATAAGCTAGAAAATGCAGTTCGTGTGACTCGACCATGTTCAAAGGGGTCTTCAAATGCAAAGAAATTATCTGACCTGGTTGAAACTTGAAACAGCAGCTGGTTTGTAATTTGCCGAGAAGAGCATTTCGTATCGGATGATATGAAAAGCGATGGTTTAGCAAGGCTCTCTCCCGGGGGAACCGTCCTAGAAAAGTTGGGTGAATGTATGCGGCGGCCTATCTCACAAATGGCCAAAATCTACGATTTGTACTACCCTATTAATGACTTGGCTAAAAATATACCCTATTTTATATGACCGTTGTGACTGGCACAGTTGCTCTTAACTTAAGTTAGGCTTTTGTTGGCAGTCCTATTGATTATGATAAAAAGTAGTTTCTTCCAAGAAACATACCCAATTCAAGACTACAGTGCTAAAACCATACCCTATTAAGACCGAAATGGCAAAAGTCGATACCCTATTTATCACCAAAACGCCTGAAAAACCTGCCGTTTGGGGAAGCACATACTTGTACATGATAGCCCATATATGGGAGTCCCGACCCCCACCCCTGGTTTGTCTATTATCGGTCCGTTTATCAGAATAGGCCACGTTCGATATATCAGTATTCTGGCATGGGTCCGAGGCTTTCGGGTCAAAATTGCAAATATTTCATGTTTCTTTTGTCCCTCAATTCCTAAAAGAGACTTGGATACAAAGAAAACAACGCCAAATATAGAAGTTTGACCTGAAAGCCTCGGAGCCATGTTAGAATATTGACATATCGAACGTGGCCTATTTATATTGTAGCAACGCTGAAAATCGCTTCGCAGTGGTGGTGTAGACCATACTTGGCAGCGCACTTCGGCTTCTTTGATCTACGAACTTTCCCTTGGCCACTAAAAATAAAGTTCAAGTAAGTATCATTTTTACCACTTCACACTCAAACTAGGTTCTAAGTGCACTTAGATTATGCTTACAAGCTCTAGTTTTAAGCCAAGTATGTGACACCTCCCACGCTTATTCATGATTTTGCACTTCAGGAAAACCGCCTTAAACATTCCTGAGTCTGATTGCGTATTTTAAGCAAAAACAGAATTCACCTCACCATTCATATTGTGGAAAAATTTTCATAATTATCGTTAGAGGAATTGAATCTCTTCTAAAATGGATCTCGTGGCCTATTTCATCGAACGAAAAAAAGGACAAAAGAAGTGCCGAGGACTTTCCAATATCAGTCTTTCCTATATGCATCTAAGCTACGTTTCGCTATCACATCACCACACCTCATTTGCATCGAATTTCAATATACATTGCTACAATTCAGTTGATGGCCGGGTATAGCTTTTTCCTTGGGGCGTAAGCGCGGAGAAACAGCCCAGCGAAATAAAGAAGAGAATCTTGCTTCGAGGAGCGCGTGTCACCCTTCTTTTTCCCTATTTTTAAACGCGTTCATTTTCGCGCAGCGCCCCAACTGAGTCAACTGACTGCACTGAACACCTGGACGAGGTTTGTGGTCAGTTGGTAGCGAGGGAATTTGAAATAAAGGCTTAACTTTGGTCAAATATCCTTTAAGGCGGCGAAACACGAGACACAAAAACCCTCAACTTGTCGCGCAACATTGATTCGTTGCAAGTTTTGGTCGATGTTTCGCGTTTTTCACCTTGCATGATCAACTTGATCCGCAACAGAAACATTTGTTGCCGGTCGAAGAAATGCAGCGCTTTTATTGGTTGATTGCCAGAGCGAGAGCAAATTTGTTGCGCGCCAAGTTGTGAGTTTGATGAAAAACAAGCAACAAAGCCAAAATTTGTTGCACAAATTAAATAAACCCGCGCTCTACTTTTCGCAACAACTTTCTTCAACCCGCAATTTTGTTGCGCGACAAGTTGATCACGAAAGGTGAAAAACGGGAAACATCGACCAAAATTTGCAACGAAACAATGTTGCGCGACAAGTTGGGTGTTTTTTATATCTCGTATTTCGCCGCCTTTGGTGGCACCGGATATGTCTCAAGGCTGTATGTTTAGGTTCACAAGCGCAGTCTATTCGCAAGGATTAGTGTAACAATATTGAATTCCAGATCTGATTTTCTTTTTTACTTCCTCAATATTATCACATACAAGGTGAAATCTTTCACTCAGCCGTGCTCACGGGCATGTGAAGCTTTAACACGTTCAGTGCTACAACGTCCAATCTGACCGACTTAGGAACATCACGGTATTTTGGACATTCTCCAACAATCATCGCAGGATTGAGCTGAAGTAAACAAACTATCAGTTTGCCAGCAGACCCTTCAATTGTTGAAAGAAGTGGAAGAGAAGTAACCTGCGTGGGGAAACGCCTAACTAAATACTTGACCTGCGGTGCACATGCACTAATTAAGCAATAGAGTACTTTTTCCGTGTTTACAAAGCCTTCTTTAAACACCAGGGGGGTCGAGACCATTATGTAAATTAACCAGCACTCTACTGCTTTTATAAACTCGTCAAAACCGAGTGAGCATACTCTCATCTAAACAAACCTATCGACTGATGAGAGCGCGCGTAGAAGTTCTGTTATTTTCTACATTCTTTTCATAAACACAAAGTGAGTCAGTCAACCTGAGAAAAAACTTTATTTATTGGTTATCAAAAATGGAAATGGACTGAAAGCCAGGGAAAAATGCAACGGAAAGAGGGTAATTTACGTTGTGGGGCAAAATGCAGACTCAAACATTTGTCAACCCATTCAAAAAAAAATATTACAGCGTGTATGTTCAGGTGTTTAAAATGTTTGGTCGGAAGATAGTAGTGTCAGTTCGTAACCATCCTTTAAAGTACGACTTTGACGGATTGAAGGAGTAATGTTACATGTATATCACTAATTCAGGCCGCACAGCAATGCCGGTTACTGTTCTTCAATGAGAAATCGTCTCCGAGTCTTTCCCAGCAGTGGAATCTTTCTGTACTTCTTTTGCCGTTAAAACATCGGCGCAAAAGTTGAGTAAATCTCGACACATCCCTCAATTTTGATGACAACTGCAGTTGTAGACTGTGCTAAACCAGTAAGTTCTTTCAAAATCTGTGTGAAAAGAAAACAGAGGAAACAATATCGTAAAAGAGCGTCTTGAAAAAACGACGAGCACAACACGGGAATTTGTACAAAGAAAACAAGTTTTGAGAGCTAAACGTCGTGTCCAAGAAAACAAAACAGCTGCTCGAGCCCAGAGTGCAGCCCAGTACACTTTCACGGAAATAGCAAACACTGCAAATTATACATGGGTTATTCACCAAGCATTGGGTCAAGATGGCTGGATATTGGCCAAGTTCCTTTTTCAAGTGTTTATGGACTGACTTCGACTCCGTCTCGGTCCATAAATACGGTACGCAAAAAAAAAAAGAACGAGGTCAATATCCAGCCATCTTGGCCTCAAGCTTGGTAGCCTGCGTAGCAAGCGTTCCGCACGACGCGAACGAAATTCAGACCGCGCGAAAGAGTAAAAATGGGGCGAGAGCAAAAAGGTGGAAGGAGGAGAGTGGGGGAAGGGAAAGAAGGGAGCCTTCGATCCCCTCCCCTTACTTCCGCCTTTTCCTCTCGCCCCATTTTCCGCGCGCCCCGAATGTGAAAAACTCCTTTGCGCGGCCCGAATTTCGTTCGCTTCGCACGCTACATGTTTGGTCAATAACAGATTCATTATAAGGACTTTTTGCGAGAAACAGCGCAAAATCCCGCTAGCAAGCCTGCAAATAATTTTTGATTTTAGGAAGGTCATTTGTCAGGCCAGGGCCAGTTTTGACTGGACAAGAACCCAGTCTGGTGGGACAAAAAATTCAAAACATTATGAAGAAATCAAATCTCAGAGAGAGTGATCAATTGACACATTTGGACACATTTTTGATTTTTTTTTTGTGAACAAAACTTTTGAGGGATGCTCTCTTAGTTCAAAGGACACAGCCGCCCCAGTGTATGAGTGATATTTTTAGACTGGAAGACTCACTTTCACTCAGGTGACTAATCAAGATAGAATCTTTTAATGTTACCTTTTGATTCAGAAAAATCCTGGACTAGCAGCAAACAAACTGTCATACCCGGTCATAATGTCCTACCAGGCCAAGCTTTTGCCGGTCAAAAGCTAAAATTTACCAGACAATTGTCTGATGACCGACTGTTATTTGCAGGCTTGCGCTAGGGTAGCCAATCACATTGCAGTATTCGGTTCATCTTGCCCGTTCACAGACCTAGGCGTATAAACAATAATCTTCTTGAAAAAAAAGGTTTTATGACAGAGAATCCCATACACTAACCATGTTTCATCGTGTTGTTGTTTGAGTCTCTCGACTTCAGCTTCCAGTTCTGCACAAGCTCGTTCAATTTCATAATTCTTCGTCACCAGACCAACCCAGCTAAAAAAAAAACGGCCATTAACATTCTTGCAGACAATAATGATGAATCAATTAAAATTTTCGCCTTGAACCAAATGTTCAATGTAAGTGTGAAACCAACCTTTGCTCCAGGTGTTGAAGCTGGTCTCCAGCCTTTGTCTACAATAACACAATAAACAGAAATTTATAAAGTCAAAATTGTGGCAAAAACGTAGAGTCCGCACTCTCGACACTGTAGACTTTGTATAAGGGCATTTTCATGGCATCCATATCAGCGGTCCCACACCAAAGGGAATTTTTGTAAAAGAAAATAACTTTTTTTCCAAAAGTAGAGAAACGTAATTAGTTAGGACACCAACATGGCTGCCTATATACCCAATATGCCACTTATGCCAAAACCCAACACCTATTGCAAGAGGCAAACACATTGACAACAGCATTTTATCATTTCCTAGGGAGCAGAGAGCTGTAGGTTAAACATGAACGCCAATCTGCAGTAGTAGGTCTGTGAATTTCTTGTAACATGGCAGAGAAAATGTCAGACATGCACTATTTTGAAACTGAAACCTCTGGACATCAACAAGATGTAGCACAAATTAAACGAAAACTTCATTTGACCATAACCTTACCTGTTCAGTTTTCCGCTGCCAGTTGATTTCTTGAATTTCTTTTCTAAAATGTTCAAGGATAAAACATACATAATGGTAATTGAGCTGAGTGGAGTGCAGTTTGGTCTGAAATCATACGCGTGATTTCAAAATCGAACAAGCGCATAGCGCAAGTTTGATTTGAAATCACAAGTATGATTTCAGACCAAAATTGCATGATACGAAGTTCAATTGCCAACTTTATTAGATCCATTTCGAAATCACACAATTTTTGGAGAAAAACAACAAAGTTTTGGCAATAGTAGTTGCAATGTTCTCCACACAAAGACTTTTTGACTTTCATTTTCTTGAAATTTTATTGATTACTTTAATCGCACCTTGAAATCTGATTGGTTGTTTTGTTTTACTGTCCCATTCTCATTGGCTGAGAAAAAGATGCGATTTACAGCACAAATGGTGCGATTCGTGAATAAATCACATTACTGAGAGCCAATCAGATTGAAAGGATAACCACTGATTTCAAAATGGATTTAATAAAGTGATAAATTAGTCTAGAATTATTATTCAGCCTTAATCAATCACGTCACATATCCAATAGCCACCAAGACTGTGTGCAACAAAAAAATGTCACTTCTTCCCTCCCTCTATCACAGGCATTATAACGTTTCCACAAGGCATGCAGTAATCAAAGGAAAAATCTTTCAACTTACTTGATATCCATGAGTTTCTTTTGTTGTTGAGCCAGTATTCTTGTCAAAGTTTCATTGTGGATTCTCCATGCAGCACTGCCATATTTTGACAACAACTCCAGATTTTCAATTCTGAAAAACAATACAGAGAAAATCAAGAATGACAAGACTTACACCAGGAATGAAGAAATCATGAACACATTTTCTTTGCTATCCACAAAAGTTGGGTAGGTACATGTTATTACAAATTGTCTAAGACGTGAGGCTATTTTTTGGAATAAAAGGCCTAGGTCTGTACTCCATACAAACAGACCACTGGGGCTCACTGGCATTTTCCAGAAGCTAAAAGTTAAGTATCTAAGAATATTAACAACTCAGTGTAAGAATCCTCTGGAAAATTGTAAGGCGGTAAAGTAAGTTACTGCGACAGAAGAAGCAGGAGCCACATAAGCCTCAGCTGGTTTTCATGTGGTCCTCTATCCTTGTTGAATTGGAAATTGGAGATGTTGGTTTTCATGGAGGGAAGAAAACCAGAGAAAAAACTTTGGAGCAAGGCGAGAATAAACAACAAACTCAACAAACACACGGTGCAGGGCTGGAATCAAACCCCGGCCACATTGGTGGGAGGCGATCGCTCTCACCACTGTGCCATCCTGGCCTAACTATTTCATTCACCTCTCTGCTTGATGTTCCAGCTGAGCCATGGAGTTATCCACAGCTTCCGTCCAGGATGTGATGTCATGCTTTTGGTTCGCAGTTGGTTGAGGAAGCTCATATCTAATGATGAATCAAGACTCTGTTAGAAGTTGCCTGGTGTACAAAACCAATGTTGGCTTATTGACTTCATTACACAACTAAGATAAGGACAGGGCTGTTACCTGTAATGCTTTTTACAGCTTACTATGTTTGATAGGCCCTTGATGTTAAGGGTGAACATGCACGTGTGAAGACTAAGGCAACAGGTGACTTCAACTTAAAAACAGCCCAAAAGGCTAGCAGTAAATTTAAAATATGTCTGCAAAGGGACAAAAATGCTTTTGTTTCCTACAATAGGATAACCCAAACAGTACTGTTTGTGTCGTGCTGTTTCTTAAAACACATTGTAATCACTATTTAATTTAAGGTACAACTTCATTAATCGGAAAAAAAAAATACCTCTTCATGCTTAGCAAATCCATTGGTTGTCTCTTGCTTATTCTCTCAAATTCCTTTTTCAGGATCGGAGTCTAAACATTTGATTAATTTACAGTAGTTAGTTTCAGTCAAAGGTAGTTTTAGTCTCATCCAAATGGCTCACAGTGCTTTTACCTAACTCTACTTTTATGTTTGTTTTAATTGTTTTACTGCAACATTGTCATTGATAGCATTAATAACTTTATAGGTTCAAGCTGTTTTAGAGGATGCCATAAAAGAAGTCACTTTTTTCAAGTGTTGTTGTATTTAGCACAGCTGTGCTAACTGGGAGCACTATAAATGAAGGAACAATAGAACTAAGAACTTGTTAAAAATCCCAAGAGGTCAGAGGCTGACCAGTTGGCTATTTACACGACAAGGAGAAGTTTAATCCCGGACCACCAAACATAAATCCATCCAGTGGCAGATAGGAGGATTTGAATGTGGAACCTCCAGATTTCAGCCCCAGCGTTCTAACCACTAGGCCATGCTACCTCCACAAGGGCTGTCAGCAGGGTGGCCATTAAGAGCAGTAACTCATATCACCCGATCAAGCTGAGCGTACTTAATTAGCCCTTGATGTTAAGGGACAACTTGCCTGATGTTGATATAAATAACACAGAAAGCAACAAGTTGGTTGCAAGTGTGAAGATCAATAAGGCAAATGACCCAAAACGAAATGACAATCATCTCCAAGAGTAAGAACAAGAAACAATAATTTTTTTCACCTCAAATGCTTCATAATCTGGAGTAGCAAGGAAGTCCAAATAGTTTTTAGTTGGTCTGTAACGTCTTGTTTCTTCTTCAACCAGCTGGTTTACCTGCCAAAGGTACACATGTCATAGAAACGAATTATGAGCCAGTATGTAGAGAATAATACATGGACGTGCGGAGATATGGAATTTATCTTCGAGTGTCCACATCGATACCGAACGAGTGAGCGAAGCGAACAGGTGAGATGTCGAATGTGGACACGAGAAGATAAATTCCATATCTCCAAGCGTCCATGTATTATTGTATTTATTATGTATTTATTATATAAACATACTAATAACAATGTTTTTGATGACTTTCCAAAGATTTCTGACCACTTTCCGAAGATTTCCGAAGATTTTCCAAAATTGTTCCGAAGGCTTGACGGACGTCTCCGAACAGTTTCCGAAGATTGGCATAGATTGCCAAAGGTAGCCGAATATTTCCGAGGAGGTACCGATGATATTTCGATTATACAACACCACCTCTGAGTACTTTTTAAGCAGTTGTGTAGCTATAGCAATGGCAATCTTAAGAATTGTGACAACATTTTGATATTTTCACAAGTAAAATTATCGTATTTTTACATGTGAAAATATATGGATTTTCTCAGTGGCAGAATTAAGCAGTAGACCACTCTTTCTATGGGTTTACTGGCGCAATAAACCACGTGGGATGTTGGGAGAACACAAGAAAAGCTTGTAAATCACGAGCCGTAGGCGAGTGATTTACACGCTTTTCGAGTGTTCTCCCAACATCCCGGGTGGTTTATTGCGCCGGTAAACCCATAGAAAGAGTGGTCTATCGCTTTTACGAAATAACTACGGAAAAAGTCTGTCAATGAGAGGAAGATTTATTGTAATTTCATGACCAACTTGCTTATTGTCATCAAAATTATGAGATGACGCGACAAACCAATCACCGCGACTGAAAGAATGAAAACAAAAACTCCTCGCCAGCGCGAAATCCGCAGAGTGAAGCGACGAAAACATTTCACGCTATGAAAGTTTTAAGAAAGTAAAGGAAAAGCTCATTGGTGAAAGGCAAAAAGCACATAAATTAATTCAAAAGTATTCTGATGGAGAAATGCAGGGATTCGTGAGTGGAATCGGCCATCATGAAAGTAAAAGGCTGTAAGAAAAGTGTGCAAGTAGCCCAGACTTCATGGATGACTTCACATGCTTGGTGAAGCAATTCAACGCAGTGTTTAACGATAACTTTTCAAAGTTTTGCGAATGGAATAAAGATTAGTAACAGAACTGCTGCTCCCAAAATTTATTCAGAATTTATTTACTTATGTTGAAGGCTCTAAAGTCCGTGTTTCTCTCTGTATTTTGCTAAAGGAAAACTAGTGCTTAAAAGCTAAGCTTATAGAAATCAAATTCATTTATCGTGCAATGCACGCACGCATTGAGTTTAAACTCAAAATTTTTGATAGAAATATTTTCCCTGCTTTTTTGACAACCTAAATTGATCAGTCAAGCCCAGCTGACTTTGTCCTGCACAAACTGTGGAAAGTAACGACATAAGCAGGTGTTTAAAACTTCCTTAATCTTAATCTAAAGCATAACCGGAGTCGGCGTAAAAGTTTTGCTGAGTTTTATTGTGCAAAAATCACTAAGCAAATCAGCATATCAAAATAAAATTAAAAACTACTCCTTGATGTTTTAAATTGTGAAGATAACTATATTGAAGTCTCCAAACTGATTAAACATTTTGCTACATTAACATAGCCTGTATTATACAGTTATTACTTTCTAATTTTTCTTTACTTTCTAGTTTTTCTTGTGTGTTAGTGTATTTTAATTTAACTAGCTGTATTACACT
>Ga0126343_10000571_pt1 | contig 14673 bp, 16 predicted proteins | sample Cyp2metagenome_FD_92531 | JGI IMG/M metagenome (GOLD analysis project Ga0126343, IMG submission 92531) | Coral microbial communities from Lord Howe Island, Old Settlement Bay, Australia - Cyphastrea 2 metagenome | ecosystem: Host-associated > Invertebrates > Cnidaria > Coral ... | reverse complement strand
TTTCTCCACCCATCTTCGCCCATGCAATTTGCACCTTCCCAGGCCATGAGTGTGCGATCCTGCGCAGCAGCGTGGACGTTAGCTTTTAGTGGTGTGAGCATCGAAAATTTCTATCGAGAAGCCATGAAGAAATCAATGGCATAAGTCTGTTTGGGACCACCATATGTGAATTATGCGGTGCAAAAATCAAGTTTGCATGGGTCGAATTTGCTGAGACTTGCGTTTTAGTGCCTACTTACCAGTGACATGTCAACGCAATGTCAAGGAGCATGCGGGTCCCGAATGAGTGTTTGGCAGTTTTCATACAGTTTATCAAGCTTCTCAAGCCAGGAGATGTGTCGACACCATCACATGTGCTGAAAGTTGTTTGGATCTTTCATAAAGCTTCAACACCACGAAGAAATTCACTAAGAGTCAAAGTCATCCGACTTCAGGAACCTCAGGCTCTAAGGACCACTGAGGCACATCACAGCCTTTTCCTCAGCAATGCTCTTAGATACTGACTACTAGTAGTTATATTATATAAGCCAATTTTTCCGATCCTCGACAATTGCCATGCCCATGCTTCAACGCTTTGCAGTGTCCGAGTCATCAGATGCTGACAGTAGTTCAGATAGTTCAGCTTCGCCTACACCTGTGAACAAGAGAAGGTGTGTGAGGCCAGAGAGCTCCTCGTCATCTTCCAGCAGAGATGAACAAAGTGAACCGGCTGGCGCCAAGCCTGCAGCAGGTCTCATGCTCAACCAGCTGGTGGCTATGAATGAAGGGAAAACAGATGTTGATCAGTCTGTTTACGCAAAACAGGCAGTCCAACCGGAGCGAATCCAACAAGTGCTGCAAGAGACATGTTGCAAAAAAAATGCAAGAGAAACTTACATTGGAGACTGGTTCTGAAGATGGTCACTTTTTTCTGGGTACTTCCTAAAGTTAGCCAAGATTGCCTTTTATGGTCTATGCAGCAAAACTGTCTCCCGTGTGACGAGCAAGATGATGAGTCGGAGTCTGGTTCAGACAGCAGTTGCCAACCACGTCATAAAGTTGCATGGTCCATAGAAGGCCGGGAATGAATCGTACCGATTGAAGTCATATTCAGACAGTTCATGTTCAAGTCTCTTTATTTCAACAACACCAAAGGCTGAGTTCCGCACTGCCAGGAATTCCTGTGTGCCGCCAAAGTTTTCTGAGACTCTTGGGTATCAGTGCCTCGCGGCTGGTGAGGACCAGGAAAGCGTTCAAAGGCCTTGACTTCCGGTGCTTGGGTTCCTCATCTGCCATCCTATGATCTTTTCTTCTGATCCACAGTAATTAGCTATTGGATGCCCTTCGTTGAACTTGTACTCTTTGTATTTGCTCATCCTCACTATTATTCCTACCCATCAGGTGGGTAGGAATAGTTATTGTGTTAATTTACTATGATTAATTTAATGTGTTATTATGCCTATCCATTCTCTTTCCAGTACGTGAGGTTCCAAAGGCCAAAAGTCTTGCGAAGCTGCTGCATCTGTAACTGCTTTCCTTGAAAATACGTACTGGACAATTGGAGAGACCCTGCCCCATGAGTTCCTCGTCTAAACATAATATTGGAAGCAGGGTTGGGAAGTTTAGGCAGAAATTCAATTTCTAATTCTAATTCCCTCCAATAAGATTAGATCCCATGCCTCCTTGAGGCTTGACGTGAAAGGGACCAGTGATCTTTCTACAGCAGACGCAAGGGAGAGACTCCTGAAGGCCTTGGTGGAAAGTGCGCTGGAAAGCGACCTGGCGAGGTGCGGTGTCCGGAGAGGGTGTGAGGACCTTCCTAGAAGATGGCTTCCACATGGAAGTTATCATGACCTATACACCTTGTACTGCGCCCATCAAGCAGCATCAAATGAAAAAGTTGCTTCGTCAACCACATTCTACCGAGTACTTTGTGAATCTGGCTGGAAGAAAAAAATCAAGTTTTCACCACCAAGCGCACATTCCAAGTGTACAATTTGCTTTGCTTTGAAATCAAAAATACGGCATGCAAAAGGCATTGCAGAGCAAACGGATGCTTCTGACAAGCTGCTTAGACATCTTGCTGGGCAATATGCTGATCGTGCTGTTTACCACGAGCTCAGAAACAGGGCAAAAACAACCGGTGATATCATTTGCTGTATCACAGATTCAATGGACAAATCGAAATTCTCTTTACCCCGCTATCAGAGGGGCCAAGCGCCAAAGGATGTGGCAACAGTTGACAGACCATCGCTGGAGGTGACAACAACGTTGGTGCATGGTGTGGGAGTTTTCACATACTTGGGGGATGAAAACCAAACCGCTGGCACCAATTGGGTCTTGGAAACTTTGACCAGATCTCTACAACATACCTGGATTTTTTTTCAGAAACAATCGAAGCCACAACCTGGGGTTTTGAAGATATTCTCAGACAATACACCCAAAGAACCTTTGCTTGGCATGGTCACTATTTTTTTTGTGCCTTTATGTTGTTTACTGTCTGGAGTTGTTAGACGATTCTGGCCATATTTCATACCTGTTCCTGATTCCCCTGGACTAAGGAAGTAAAAAACAGCCTATTTGGGAGCTGGTGTTCGGCAGTAGTCTGCAGTGGCTACTACCGGTCAGTGTCTCATGAACACATGCCGGTTGGCCACACGCATGAAGACGTGGGTTTCTTGGTCATGTTTACTGCAAGGTCTTGAAAACGACATGACAATAAACCTCCAAGACTTGAGAATATTGTTTGATTTGTTATGGTTTAGACGTGGCCAACACCATTGGACAAACTTGTTTGCGTGTACTGAGAGGCCTACTTCGGACTATTATCTCGATTTATCCGCGAAGGAGATGAAAATATGTTTGGGCCTTACTTTCCCCTATACTTGCAACCCGTTCCTCCAAGGTATGGCACCGCCTTAGGCAGAGCCCTGAAGATGTTGCACAGCCGGATCCCCAATCAGGCAGAATCAGGAACACAAATCATTGAATGTTGCTGCGCTGATAGATCAGGAAGAGTGCCAACCCATAATATCAAGTCAGTCTTGGCAGAAGTGTTGCCTAAGGCTTCTTCGGTCAAAGGTTGGGCCGTTGTTCACCAAGAAGGGCTTGCTGTTCCAAGTTGAATACGTGACCAATGTGCGGGATTGGTTTGGGAGCTTACCCAGAATTTCAACTTTGCATGGTGCGTACCGACGCCGAACCATCAAGGACCTAGATGTTGTGCCCCACTCTTTCACTTTCATGTGCCGTCAAAGCACCTTGTCATTTGAAAGTTGTGAGCCTAGCAAGGTAAAATGTGGTAAAATAACAACCGTAGGCTGACTGCATTTTTGTCTCTCTATCTCTCCATATACTCACTCTCTCTCTCTCTCCTCTCATCATTCACTTTGGATCTCTATTTAAGCTGTTCCTAAGGTATGCCAACGTCGCTACTTGAAGGTGCAGAGGAGAGGTTGCTGTCTTGGTTCGAAAAGGGCAATCCTCACGACGTGTTTGTCCTTGTGAAGGGGTTTGTAAGTGATAGCTCACTTTGTCAACCTGCCTTGCTTTGCTTGCCTGGGTGCAGAGTTGACACTTTCCGGGTTGCACTGTGCCGTCTGGCCAAGTCTGATGCTCCCTGCACCTTGTTTGGGAACGGTTGGTGTGCTGTGTCTGGGGATGTTTGGAGTGTTTGGGGTTCTGTTTGGGGTGTGTGGGTTCTTGATATCTCTGTTGGTACTGAGATACTGAGGTACTGAAATTTCTTGCACTGCGGAAAGGGCTGAGATATTGGTTGAGTTGGCAGCCTACCTGACGGACAACTTGCCACAGTATGCACGAGGGGCCCACTACTTGCTTCAGCTGGCAGGTAAAGTCGCTGTCAAACGCACTTGGCAAACTAAGTTGACTTGGATTCTGTCCGGACCCGTGCCTGGTATCCAGCGCGGAAATCCTTTGCTCCAAGATCCTGAGCCACACAATGTGCGCAGGCTTCAGGTGAAGTTTCACAGGTATTACTAAATGAGTTGGAGAAAAGAGTAGCTGATACTAAATCTGTAGAGCTGTCAACCGTTCAATAAAATCATTCTGGTATCATAGACTGGCTGTGCATTTCTGAAACAGCCCATTTCAATCTCACAGCGCTGTGGTTGCAGAGCCTCAAAATGGCTGATCCCACCGTGAAGGCTGGATCTTGGAATTTGGATATCAACTGTGATGCTGATTTCTGAACTCCTATTCCAAATCATTAAAAGCAATAAGTGAATTTTCACTTTGAAATTCAAACTTGCCAGGTGGAATTTGATGGCAGCGACAGCGATGCCAGTGGTGATGAGGGCCCTACGCTGCCACCACTGAAGGCCCGGCTGATCCTGGCCATGGAGGAGGCTGGGTCTGGTTGGACTAGCTGAAAGCTCAACCAAAAAATCCAGAAAGTAATTAATTTAATGTAGTATCCTTAAACATTCTCTGTCTACCTATCAGTATTGCCAGGTGACCGGTGAATGGAATATGGGGAGATTCATCCACGACAAGTTCAACAAAGATGAGGACTCAAGACGCCAATTTGCCAAGGCTGGAACATGCCAAGCACATTCCAAGCCAATGTTTAAAATTTAAAGATATTTAAAGGTTCCAACGTAGTAGAATTACATCCGTCTTTGATCACTGTTCAAACTTGATGCCTGCATCCTGTGGAAGGTCATGTTGGACATCTACAGTTTGCCGGAGGTGGCAGACCATGTTGCAAAGAACTTCAATGGTTCCCCTCCCCTAGTGCTGCAGTCGGTGCCAGTCACGGCCCGAAAAGGTGTCTACATCCACCCGTGGCAATTGTCAATGGGTGAGGATGCGAAATATGGCCAAGGGGGGAAGTGGCCCAGTAACGTGGCAATCCGTTGTCACTTTCCATCTGTAGTCCAACGTGGCTACGAGACGGAGAGGGAGCCGTTGGAAATCAAGTTTGGAGAGGATCTCTTTGGCTCTGGCAAGGACATTCCTGTGTTCTCCATCCAATATATCGACGGTCACGCCAAGGCTGTGATGATTTTGTCAGTTTTTGCCCTCCTTGCCCACTTGGAATCCTGCTGAAAGTTGGGTTGACTTGTAATCTTTGTGCTTTGCAGCTGCTGGTGCGTTTTAGGTTCCTGCAAAATCACAAGCTGTTTGACAAACAATGGACGCCTAAGGAGGTGCGGTTTGAGGACCTCGTTTCTGACCCTGAGATGCTTGACCTCCTTGCCAGCTTAAAGTACATCAGGGTGAACTACAACCACATGTCTGCTGAGAAAGCTTTGTATGAGGCATTGAGTTCATGCCTTAGTTCCATCCTTTGGCAGAAGAATTGAACGATCACAATCAGTTCATATAAACATCAAGCAGGGAATAACGTCATCTTATTCAAATAATATTCAGCTAAGGCCTGGCAAACCGAACAGCTGAGAAACAGAAACCTGGACCCCTCGAGCTCACTCTCCTCTTCAAGGCATTTTGGTGGATGTTGCCACATGACCCAGATGTTGTCAATCATTCTTCATTAGAACTCTATGAATGAATTCCTTGCGATCAGTAAACACCTGAACCCTGTAGAGTTTTAACAATAAAACACAATAAGTGTCTAAACTTTGAATTGTTTTTTCGAACCCAACCCAAGAAGATGAACCTTTGCCGAAAGGACAGCCACTGAGTAAGTATTTGGGGCTCTCAAAATGAGGTGGCCCTGTTTGTTTCCAAAGAGATAGTATTAGGCCACCTCATTTATAGCATCATAAATAGCCTGTATATAATGTGGAACCAAAAAAGGCCACCTCATTTTGAGACATATTAGCCATATCGCGTTATGTTATCCACCTCATCATGTTTGAGACCTCATATAAATCCTTCCCCCTGGGTTCACTCCTTGAGAGGAAGCCATTCGTTGCAAGCGCCTGAGCAAGCAGCGGGCTGCAGTTCGAGATCTTCTGTCGAATGCCATTGCCGACTACAACAAGGGGACCCCGAACAAGGTTGGAGACACAATTTCCTCTGTTCGGCCTTAACTTTTTAGTCTGTACCAGTCACTGTCCCCAGTACATATGATGTTTTGATATTGAACCTGACAATATTTGACCAGGCTTTTCGAGTCAAGGACGATCTGAAGAAGGTGATTTATGGAGTTCTAAGATGTCCTCCTCAACTCTTAGATCTTTTGAAAGAAGCTGCAGATCTTTACAAGTGGGAACATGGAGGTGGGGATATGAATTTTCAATGTCAACAAAACATAACCTGGAAGGTATCAGCTAGCTGTGAATTTGAAAAACACATGCATTGAATGACCCTGGCCCTACTGTCAGCTTGGACAATGGAGAGCCTGGCAGAAGACTACTATGTGCCTGGAACCCAACTTTGCTCCCCGGCTGTCTTGGATGATTGGTGGCGCCAGGTGAAGGCCTTGCTGTCAGCTGTCTTGATGTGATTCTAGATTCCTTTTCCAACTTTCGAAAACAAATTTAAATCCAATCCATGCAAAACTTGGCAGACTGTCAGCGCAGCTGCTACCATGATGTGGGCACGTCGAGTACTGAGTGACTTCATGAAGAAAGCTCCAGCGAAGTCCCCCGTGAAGCAGAAGGACCCGTGGGAATATGTGGGAACAAAACACGATACAGCGGTCAGATTCCCCAAAAAAATCCAACACTTGATGTTAGGACAGGCCTACAGACAGTGAGTATGATCGTCTATGAGTCTAGAAAGCCATTGGGTAAAGGGGTCCAACTTGCCATTCACTCCAACATGCCCTGAGAAACTGGCTCAGCGAGATGTGCAATCGATGCGTGACCTTATGGAGATTTGCTGCGTGTGGGTGGCCATTCAAGAGCCCATCAGGTTGCATGTGGGCGACGCTGCCTATCACCAGCTTGATGAAATGTTTGGCTCAGGGAACCTTTTCATTAAATTAGACTCAGCTGACTTGGTTTGGAAAGAGGTCTGCAGAATAAGTTATTCCTACACTATCATCATGGAAAAGGGGATTGACAATTAATTAATTCATGTACACAGTTCTGGTGACAAAAACCATACAAAATTATTTCCAAAAAATAATATTTCATAATAATTTACCGGTACTGATTATTATTATATTTTTTGTCACCAAAACCGTGTACAAGTCTCCGTCCGCCGTCAAGATGATATGGCATCGGGTACAAGTCTCCGTCCGCCCTCACATACAAGCAAACCGGGTATGACTTCCCGTCCATCACTGAAGCCAAAACAGTGTATAAAATCATGTTGGTAGATTTGTACATCGTTTTAATTTTTTCCATGTACAAAGCAATTATAAAAAAATATAGGCGTCATAGATGGGACTTAAAAATAACATGGAGATTATCTCTGGTGATCTCCAAAACTTGGGTTTTGTACATGGAAAAAATTAAAAGGCGACATAGATTGACCTAGAATCCCAAGCTCAAATTATACACTGTTTTCAACTGTGACCCTGTATCTCGTATTTTTTAAAAGGCGACGTCACGTCCCGTCCGCCACCAAACCGGACATCAAACTCCGTCCGCCTGCCCAACCGAGGACTTTGGACCCAGAACTCCGAGCCCACTCGAAGGCCTCAGAGCCAGGATGGGATTGGCAAAAGCTGTCCTTCGTGCTGGAGAAGAAAGGCGAGGTGCAGGATGAGGAGATTTGCAAGGCTCAGAAGCGCATCAATTCAGCCCTGCATAGCACCCTGCAAGCTGGCTATGCCCTTTTCGAAACGAATCTCCAAAATGATCAGTTGCAACATCGACGTTACTTGCAGACTTCAAGTGGGGATGAAGCAAAAGCACGTGCTGCTGTGATTTCCAGTTTGGAGGACTGTGTGAATGCCGAACCTTAAACTGCCTGCAAGAGCCTCTCTCAAATCTTGAAGTAAATCCTATCCAATCCTGAATGTCAAAAGCATCGATTGGAACCCTATTAAGAAAAAAAATAAACTAAGTTTCAGTTCTAAGTGTAGGGTTTCCGGGGGGGAAACCCTGCTAGAAAATGCACAACGTGGCATGGAAGCTTGTCAACTACTTGATGACAGAGTACTGCCCTACATGGTGCATCGCTGTGCAGAACAATAAGCTTTCGACGCAGGGTCGCTTGCAAATTTTGATCAACAACCATTTTTATGCAGCAATTGGTTCCCAATAATTCTTTAGCATCCTCATTCGAAATTCTACTAAGACCTTCATACTTGGGTATTACTCAGCAAAACCAATAACTTAAATCCATGCTTTTTTGTACAAAACCAGACGTAAGGTCCTGATGACCAGACCGACACGTCGGGCGTCATGGAGGCCAGGCTCCAGCCATGGCTGGCAGAATGCTTGGGTGGATTCAATGGTGGAGTGCGGCGTGCAGACAATGAATGCATCATCGGCAGCTTCAATCTCACCACACAGGGTGTGCTTTCAGCCGACAAGTTGCACTTCGCACTCCAGCAGCTCACTACTCTCAGCCATGCTTACCCCAGGACATTTGTGGGCTTGGTGGTCATGCCAAACCGAGCTGGAGATTTGAAGACCAATGGTTGTAAGCCGTGACCTTGGTTTTTCTTCTCCAAGAATGACTACAAGTTTATGTGTTAAGATTGGCTGTTAACCTAAGACCAAGATTAAAGACAATCTGATTACCAGCCCAGGTCCGAGGTGAAGACTGAGGATTCTGACCAGGAGCAGGATGAAGATGCCACTGCAGGCCAAACCTCATGTGTCCATGCAAAAGCCGGTTTTCATAGAGGAGGTTTTAAACTGTTAAGAGTGTCAGTCAGTCAGGTAAGTTAAGAATCTCAATCCTAGTGCTCAGAGGGCTCAAACTTGTCATTGTGCCAGAAAGGTGGAAAAGACAACGAATGCACCGATGATGACGAGGATGATTCGAAAGATGCTGTGGCAGAGAGCATTCTCAGGGACTTTAACTACAAGCTTCGGTGCATGATGATGGAAAGGAACCGCAAGTTGACTGCAACTTGGACAAATGATAACTGTACCAAAATAAGTGAAAACATCTTACAATAAAGTCCACATGCTGTCAGCTCTTCATGGCCGTTGGAAATGGGATGTCCAACAGTTAGTCCAGATTTGGCGGAATATCTGAACCCCGGCAACCAGAAAACTGACACAATGGGATATCAAACAATACAAGTCTAAGAGGAGATGCAGGGGAATATCTTGAACCCTTGCAACCATCAAACCATCAAATAGAACAATTGGGAGTGACACCTCTTGTAACAGTCAAGGTAAAAACAGTCATGGCCTCCTTCGAGCCCAGCTCAGTCTATGGCAACAGAGTGGCATGGCAGGAGCTTGTCTTGGTCACCTCGCAGGATGGCAAAAACATCTTTCACCGTACCCCGTTGTGGCGTCAAGGATTGATCAGTGACATCTTGATGCTGCCCAGGGGAGAGATGGTAAAGCCACCGCGAGCAGAGGGTGCCAAATATGGTGGCGAAGGTCGCTTTACAAAAGTGCAAGAGATGAAGCAGGCTGTGTTGTTCTCTAAACATGGTCCCCCTAAACTCTAAACCATGTTCAATGTGTTTACCTTAGACTAATGAATAAACTGACATTTACAAAAAGGAGAAGCTTTGTCACCCCATTTCCTTAATTCCCAGCTTCCTCCCTGTTTGCAGTTCTGCGGTGGCACCTCCTTCATCTCCAAGATTGTGGAGTCCTTGCAGCCAAGCAGTGAAACGCCAACAGTGCTTTTGGACCTTTTTGGGTTTGACGGGTGGCCTGGAACCTATGCCATTGCCCAGTCAGCACGAGGCCTGGGGTGGGCAAACATGATTTTAGGTCTAATATCTAAACATCAAATTGCTTGATAGCAAGGGCTGGCACAAAAGAAATTGATTGCAAAAGCCCTTTAGACCTTAGAGGTTCACATTTAGAATCGGCATCTTAAAGCTTGGGGGCCTTAAAACCCAATCTTTGGGATTTGAACCCTACAGTATCTATGGGGCTGGGTCAAATAGTAAGATTCAGGGGACAACAGACTTTCTATTAACCATCTATTTCTAGGGATGACCCTGAGGGAAAAAGGTGGCATGTGCTACTGTGTGCCATTCCAAAGCGGAAGCTGGCTTCGTGAGTGGAACTTTGAGCTCCAAGCTGTTTGGGATGGCTCGCAATGCTGAGTACAAGATTGCTGGGTTTCCTGATTTCTCTGGCGCCCTGACAGACCTGAAGCAGTTCCAGCGCTCTCCTCAACCGACCTATGAGGTGACAGTTCCATGTGGAAATGGCGTTTTGGTGGTCAAGGAGTCCCTGATCCAGTTTTGGACTGTCAAGCACCCTGACTTTTCTGACGCCATGACAGCTCTTTTGGAGCAGCACAACAAGGAGTTCAACCCTGATTGCATCAAGCGTGGTGCTGAAAGTGAAGAAGTTCCTGAAGGGGAGGAAGATAGCCCTCCAACCAAACGGTTGCGCCTATCTGCAGCATCAACACTGGCAGATCTGGAGAACAAATGTCCCGCCAGGACCCGGGTTCAAAAGACAACATAGAACCCCAAGACAGCCACTAAAATAAAATTAAATCTAAAGACATTTTTTTACTTTTCCAGCCCAGCAGGATCACTTTGAATGCTGGAAGTTTTTCGCTCCACCTCGATGAAGCTGAAGGGCAGTTGTGGATTGGTTGTTCGGTGGCGCCCTACACTGTCCCCATGAACACAGAGCTGTTTGGATTTGGCAGTGGTGATTTCGCCAAAGGATCTGAAGCGCAAGATCTGATGACGGCTGATGGCCGGTGGCTTCGCTACTTCATGGACACGCCAGAGTCGCTGGTCATCTTGGAGAAACAGCGCAAGACCCCAGATCATTTGGAAAACGCAGCCTTTTTCAACAAGGACCATGGTTCACAATCTTGTGTTTGGGAGCTTTAAGAGCATTGTAAAATCCCATCCCACCAAAATGCTCATTGCTATTTATAATAAGTCTATGTCCCCCTAAAACTAAAATTGGTTGACGATCCACTATCTTTTCTGTCTGTAATGGGGATGTTGTTTTTTGTTGTTGCTGGCATTAAAAATGTTTTGTTTTTCAAACCTTGGGGCCCAGCAAGAAGCCATAGATTAAGTTGACGCATCGCGCCCGTGTAGGTAATGACCCTCAACAACTTGCTCAAGTCTTTGGAGGATGCTGCCGAGGTTGGTGTGCAACTGGCTGAACACCAGCTCAGCAAAGATGATGCTGGGAACTTTAAGGTCAAACACATTGACAACGTGTGCTTCGCTCTGGATGCAGTGAGGCCCAGAAAGAAGCGCTCCAAGGTGCTTGGGTTAAAAACCATGATGTGTTCTGGGTTTATGCTATAGATGGAGCATTTATTATGTTAAAGAATGCGTTATTTTGGATTTAGATACAATATACAAAATCATCTGGAGCATTTGGCCCTGATCTGACTTTTAACGATACCTTGCCTGACAGGCAGCCAATGCTCTGACATTCGGTGCGAAGATGGACTTGGCAAAGGTCCGGATTTCACACAACGTGACTATCATTTGGAGGATGAGGCCAGCGTGAACCTGATTGTTTAAGTTACCAACTAGTACAACAACATCTTACCACCGACATCTTATCACTTAGTATTAGGATGAAAAGAACTCTTATTACATTCAGGTCCATCATACCATTTATTTTCATTAAATCCAACCATGAGCCCAACAACACGCTCCCACTGATGTCCTGCAGGTTGAATCTGCTAGTCTTAGGATGAAAAGAACTTATTGCATTCAGGTCCATCATACCATTTTTTTTCATTAAATCCAAGGGTGCAGGATTTGATCCATATCCATTCCTACAACCATGAGTCCAACAATATGCTCCCACTGATGTCCTGAAGTTTGAATCTGCTAGGCTTAGGATGAAAAGAATTCTTATTGCATTCAGGTCCATCATACCATTTATTTTCAAAAAATCCAATGGTACAGGATTTGACCCAAATCCATTCCTACAACCATGAGCCCAACAATACGCTCCCGCTGATGTCCTGCAGGTTGAATATGGATTCTTCCAACTCATCGGTGAACATGACGTTGGTACCTGTGCGGCCGTGCGCTGCAACATCAGGAGCCGTGAGCTTGAAGCCTGATGAGGTCTTCCAATTTATTTAGTTGAATGCTGGCTCGGGTTGGATCGGCTGGCTGATCTCTACTGGATTGAATTTATTTCCTCATCACTCCTTACTAGTCCTCTTCCATCCTCTTCACTCCAAGCTGTGCAAGTTGTTTCTTGAGGGATGCATCCCGGATGCCGCCTGATGCCAGTAGATCAGCAAAGCATTTTGAGAACACGAAAGAACATGTTTAAGGGGAGATGCCCTACTGCAGCGGGGAAACACCTGCCAAAGACTTTTCAGGGAGTCAGAGGCCATACTTGCCACTTTAAAATAAAAAGAATTCCACCTTCCCATGTCCAGCCTTCTGGTCAACTGAAGTCAGTTGTTTTTGACGCTGGCCTTTGCAGAATATGGGGTGAGAGGTCTATCAGGTGAAGGCCGCTGAAACCAGGGTGAACGCTGGCGACTGAGAGGAAAAAAAACTGACTTGTCCGAATCCCCTCGGCCCTATGCATGCTACAGACTCTCTCCCTTTCCTCTATCCATGCTATAAAAACGATACTGTAATTATTCCTTATTGTGTGAACCATGTAATGTAAATCAAGTTCAGACACAAGATATTATCTTGTGTCTGAACTTGATTAATTATTATTATGATAAGAAGTAGTAACTTTTAACCTTATATAATTCATTGAGTGCAAATGGTATGTGAATAAAATCTCCTCAGAAAGAAATTCTCAACATCTCTCAGCCGTCGCTGTTTGGAAAAGCCTGTGGATTCTCTGAACAGTCTCCTCTTTGATCCTGTTTGAAGGTTCAAGTCTAAGCCCTGTGCTGGGGATCCGCGCACCAGCCAGGGCCAGGGCCATGAGGCCTGTTGTGGGCAGGTCAGGAAATGTGCTGTCCCGCCCTTCTTTTTCCATGGCCGACTACCAGATGATTCTCGAAAGCCAAGGAGTTCCCAAAGCCGCTCCAGCACCACGTCCCTCTCCCGTGGCTACCTCATCTACATCTACAGCTAGGGCAGGAGGACTGAGACTGATGACATAGTTTTCAAACCATTGCATTCTGACTGAGATCTCCCATGGCTTTGTAATGATATTTATGAGATTCCTGAACACTCGAAGATTGGAAACCAATCAATCTTTTAAGGCATATATTGTTACAGTCTGTTTGGAGCAGGAGCTACACTGCAACGCTGTGACATGGAGACTTCTGGTTCGTCTTCGGTTGAGAAGTCAGAGGAGAAGGCCAATGATTCTGAAGAGAAGCCTAAAGATGGAGAACCTGAAGCACCTGACATGCCCATGAAACGCCCTGCTGCCAAAGCGACTGCTAAGCCAAAGAAGAAAAAAGAAGATGATTCCGAAGTGACCCGCCTTGGAAAGTGCAAGGGCAATACCGATGACGACGACGACGCTGATGCTGGACCTGCAGAAACATCCAAGCGCTCAAAGAGGAGGAAGAAGGACAAGGATGACGAGACAAAGACCCGAGGCAAGAGCAAGAAAGACAAGGATAGGAAAGGAAGTAGAGGTAGAAGAGAGAAGCGGTCTGGGAAAAAGCATGCTGATGGCTCATCTACTACCTCTAGCGGTGAGTCTGACCCCGGTGAAACTGATACCAAAGGACAGGTTAGAGTTACTGAGGACATGCTGGCACAAGCCATGAAGCGTGCAAAGGATGCGCAAGATAGAGCCGAGGGACGCAAGGTGGGTTTTTGTCGGTTGAACATTCCTACCATTTAAGGTTGCCATGCTGCTTGATCTTCTTCCTATACTGCTTCCCACTTGGATCCACTCTTCAACTCCTACCTTCTTCTACCCAAGATCAAACGTGGTTTCATATTATCTGAGCAGCTGTAATTCAGCATGTTGCATAACGTGAGCATAAGCACTGCCCCACATAATAATAATTTCATATTATTTGAATTTTTGCTCCTGCAGGTGCCAATGGAGAACCTTGAGGAAGGCGTTGGTGTGGTCACTTCCAACGTTTCCAACAAGGACTGTTTCGCTGCAAGTGTTGTGGGTGTTGTCATGTTTCTCTCTCTCTCTCTCTGTGCAAGATCCCATATTGTTGTCATTGTGTGTTTCTTTCCGCTAAGATCCCATACTGTTGTCGTTTTGTTCAAGCAACATGGCGGCACACATGGCGGCACCAATGGGTGAGTGGCGCTGGCTGTTGGCATTCGTGCCTTACATACAGCCTGAGGCCAATGTGGAAGCCGCAGGCGCCATACAGGGACCAGGGACCTGAATTGATGTGTGAAATTATCCCCATGTACATCTTTAAGTTCAATGTATGTATTTCCATAGGCACTTGCATACCCTGAGGGTTGGTTCACCTTGCATACATTAGCATTAAATTACCATCCACACCTTCATCTGCAGGTGAAACGGGAGCTACGCCCATGGCAACTACGCCAACGGCAACTACGCCCATGGCAACTACGCCCATGACAATGCCCAAGGCAACTATGCCCATGGCAGCTAAGCCCATGGAAGCTACGCCCATGGCAGCTACGCCAATGACAATGCCCACGGCAGCTACGCCCATGGCAGCTACGCCCATGGCAACTACGCCCATGGCAACTACGCCCACCATGCCCATGGCAGCTACGCCCATGGCAGCTACGCC
>Ga0126343_10000570_pt1 | contig 14682 bp, 11 predicted proteins | sample Cyp2metagenome_FD_92531 | JGI IMG/M metagenome (GOLD analysis project Ga0126343, IMG submission 92531) | Coral microbial communities from Lord Howe Island, Old Settlement Bay, Australia - Cyphastrea 2 metagenome | ecosystem: Host-associated > Invertebrates > Cnidaria > Coral ... | reverse complement strand
TCATGTTAGTTTATTGTTAATGACTGACTGAGTGAATTTTACTCACATATTTCGTCATTTCTTCCTTAATGTCTGATTTTATGTCTTTACTAAGGCCATCTGCTTTGAAGACCCTGTAAGCATATAACAGATTAAAATTCAAATTGTTGAAGATGACCTATACCAAACTGTAAATGTATTTGTAAACAAGTGAATGTCGGACAACTCGCCCCCTGAACTATTCGCCCCAGACAACTCACCCCCGATTTTCAGACTCAGATATTTCGTGGTGGATAAAACAATGAAGAATAATTTGTATGATGTAAGTCTTAGGTTCTTACATTTAGCGGCATGTTTGGCTTGGTAGCAGATAAAAGAATGAGGGTCTAGTTGTTTGAAGATCGGGGGGAGTTGTCTGGGGCGAATTGTGCAGGGGGTGAGTTGTCGGGATACCATACAGGTATTTGCTCTTCTTTGCATTCCTGGGCTTCAAACTTTGAATTCTTTAACAGCATAAATCAGCTGTGATAATTGTGGTAAAGGAAACCACTATGACTGATTCTAGTGTTGTTTTCTTTTCCCTGGATCTAGCACAACATTTTTCCTAAGGCTGGGATACCAAAAAAACAGTAGCAATTTTCCCCAACCTCCCAAAAGTATCCCAAAAAAGGAATTTCATGTCCAAATATTTTCCAATAATGGGGGAAATTTCCCATTTAATTACCAAATGGGAATTTTAAAAGTTCCTTGTGAGTTGTTCAATGGGTGGATCAACCTTCTAAAGAACCTGGTGCCTGTTTCTCGAAAGCCCCGGAAACTTTGCGGGCCTGTAAAGCCATTTTTAGTTCATCTGCATCTAAAAACGGAGAAGTTTATACATGTATGCCAGAAACTTCTTGTATGAAGGGAACGTCTCTTCATATTACAAATAGGTGATTAAAACAGCCCTGTAATTGTGAGGTTCGAGATTTTGCCATGGCTTTATGGGCCCGAAAAGTTTCCAGCCTTTCAAGAAATGGGCCCCTGGGTCTGCGTTTTTTCTCTTAGTACCTAACTGTTGCAAACTGCTAGATTTTTGTGTAAACTTGATCTTGTGTAAATGGAAGAGGCAAGTTAAGCAAAACTTAAATTTCATGTTGGGAAAAGTTTTCTTAAAAGAACCAGAATTTTGTGAGAGTTTGTAAACTTTCCATGGAAGTGTTATTGGTAATCACAATGAAGCCATGATTTGCTGTTGTTTTAAATATGACCTTTATATCATTGAAGGCTTTGGCACCTTGTTGTCTGTTCTTGGCTGCTAAAATCGAAGAACAACCACGAAAACTGGAACATGTTATCAAGGTGGCACATGCTTGCCTACACAGAGATGGTCCCCCACTGGACCTCAAGAGTGAAGTATGTTTCATTCCATCATTTCATCTATATGTACTTTCCACCCTAACATTCTTAAAATTTACATGTACAGTGTCTTCCTCCCAGGCCAGCTGGTGATTTTTTCACATTCTTACTCAGGGTACCGTAAACGTCCATGTATAAGCCGCACTTTTTTTCACAAAATTCAAGACAAAAATCAAGGGTGCGGCTTATCCACGGATACATCTGTGTTTGGAGTTCTCAAAAACCTGATTAATATTTATAAAACTTCTTAAGATGACGACCGGCAAATCTTGCTCTCCAACAGTTCTTTCAAACGATTAATTTTCACTTTACTCGAACAACTGAACACCAACCAACCATTCCTACGCACAGGCGTTTGCAGTAATTTTTCCGCCACGTGCGATAACCACAAAATTCGCGAGTATTCGTATGGTAAATTACCGACTGTTTAGTTGTTTTGCACCACCTTCACGGCAAATTTGTCAACTGCATTATCAAGCTCCTGTCCTGCATGAAGTATTTCACTGATGGTGGGTTTTCCAAGCATCTTTTTAGACGAACGTGGCATCCCCGAACATCTGAATCGAATGTAAATTTCACCATGTTTGAACTGACTCCCAGACTCCTCCCCACATTTAAAGCTTGGCTACTAAGCACTTGTTTGTTTTGTTTCAATGGCGCGTCAGTGGCGAAGAAATTTCAACCTAATGGCATGTTTTAAAGTGATAATCTTGAAAAATCGGACCAAGACCATTTTAAGCTAAAGATGTTGTAAATTCAAACGAAAAAGAAGGTACAACAAATGAAATTTCGCTTTCTTTAGACTTGATAAATGTGAAAGATGGCAACAACTTATATGTTGGTGTTTCGAAACCACGATTGTTTGTCCATGTTTGCACCGTTGTTTGTTTCTAGCAATACAACTCTACTGGAACTTCGAACTCTATTGTTTTTATTTTTTTCCAAAATCTGCGTTTCCAAATTGGGGGTGCAGCTTATCTAAGGATGCGGCTTATACACGGACGTTTACGGTACTATAAGACCAGCCTTTGAAACAAGTATAGCACTTGACTAGCATACAATCCTAGAGAAGGATAGAATTGGTAACAACAATACTCTTTTTTGGTTGTTCCTGAATTATATGGAAACTAATGTTACATGTCTATGAATTAAGAAAATAACAGAAAGCATTTACAGGGTTTTCTGTAAGAAAATGTAAGCCCTTGCATGTGGAACACTTGGCTTCATTTCAGCTGGAAGGATTACATGTATTTACTTCAATGATCTGCAACGTACGATAAGCAAACTTATAAGGTTGAAACTGAAATGCTGTCTCGGTTGTTTTAGTGTTTTACATACCCAAAATTCCATGAATCGTCTGACTCTACTCCATTTTATTTTATATTTTAAGGAATATCTGCAGCAAGCTCAGGATTTGGTTGAAAATGAAAGCATTCTTTTACAAACTCTAGGTAAGGGTCAAGTTGTACACATGTAAGCTGCTGTTTCTATTTTGGCAACTTTTTCCCCCATGGCCACTGCCGAAGAAAATCATTTTGGTTAAGAGCTAATTTATTTAATGACAGACGTCTTGTAATTATCAGTACTTGCACTACATAGTTACTTACCGTTGTCATCATGTTGTGGATGTGGGTCATTTCTGTAGATCGTTGTGTCCAATTTTGAAAACAGCGTTCATTCAAATATAAAAACTTGAACTGATATCAAGTAAACAGTAACTACAATCATGGACAAAAAGTGTTGACACATTTGAGCAAAACAAACGCTTTCTATCGGTGTCCTTCCATAATTTCAAAAAGCATCTTTTCTGTTGATAGCCAACCCCCCTCTCCTCCTTTTCAATGTTGCAATGCGCTCCATGGACACTTTCACCTGGTTACAACATTGAAAAGGGGAGAGGGGGTCGAAATGTCAAAATTAGACACTGAAAACTCACTCGTTGAACAAAATGGGTTTTTTTTGGAGAGTGTCTCAACTACTTTTGTCCATGATTGTGAGCATTCGTATCTGTATGGATTTATCAGTTTTCTGGAATGGGTAGTACATAGACTCTTGTAGTTTTTTTCACCCAACGAGGCAAAGTCGCATCATGTGCGCTATGCTGGACCTGGGTTAAAATTGTGTGGTCATGCTGGTAAATGACATTGTGTTGTTCCACACCCATCTGGAAATTCCAGTTAAGCTTCATGCATTTCTTTAAATGTTTTGGTCCTCCAGAACCTCACACCTCCCGGCAAGCTCCAATCCCTTCTGTCGGGGGAGTATGCTGATTGGATATTTTCTGGAACTGCATATTTGAGTTTTTCAGGTATTTAACCACATCCATTTATTTTGTTTATTCCAGGATTTGAGATTACTGTTCATCATCCTCACACATATGTGGTCAAATGTATACAGCTGGTCAGAGGTGAATGTTATGTTTTTTCGGGATTAATATCATAATCAGGAATCTGTTCAGACTACCATAAACAAAATGTTAAATTGGTTTATATAAAAAGCACAGTGTAAATGACATTGTTGCATTTGTACTGGGGAATGCCTCCAAAATTATGGCATTATGAAATCATTTCTTCTTATTTTATGAATAAAGATTGGTTACATATGGTCAAGTTTAAATCAATGCTTATCTTCAAACAAATGTCAGGACCTTGAACATGCAGTATAAATTTGAACCTGTTGTTTGTTAGGACCTGGTATACAATAATATTGATAGAATGCAGTAGTCACGTTGCATGGCAGTTCCATGCAAAACGACGTTTTGTCAAAGGAAGAAACCTTTGAAAATTATTTAGCGCAGTGTGTTGATATCATAGCGATAATTTAGATATTTATTATTTTTTAGAAATATTTAGACCTGAATTCATGTATAGTTGCATTGTTGTGAGAGTTTAGTTCAAAACCATTCAGACATTGTCAGCTTTTTCCCAACAACCACTTATTTTCGTTCTATTTCTCTTCATATACATTAGTTGCAAGCTCCCGAGATTTCACTCAGTGTCATGACATGAACATGTAAATTTCCTTTGAGCAAATACAGTATGCACGTACAACAGTGCCACCATGCGAGTACTGACATGAACAGAACTGGAATGATTGTCTCCATACATGTATACTACAGATTAAAAATCCCGAAGAAAATCTGTACAAAACCTTCACCCCTCCTCTTCCTTAAAAAAATGTGGTCTCTAGATTTATAGTGGTATTAAAAACTGGGATCGTTGGGACTGGATGTTTTTGCACTGATCTCTCATTTATTTACCATGACGCTGCTTAACACAGAGTTGTAAAATAATTGTTACTTGTGGTAAATGAAATGATTTTGCTAATTTGACATTTCACACTGCCCACTCCAGCAAGCAAGGACCTTGGCCAGACCTCGTACTTCATGGCCACCAACAGGTAGAACCTTCCTACCTTGTGTTTGTTTCACATGTGCTACTGACCGTTGGTCAACATGGGAGACAGTGGGTGTGCCCTTGTTGCTGAGTGTCATATTGCCTTTTTTGTAGTTACAGAAAATATCCATACCTCTCCGATGGAGGAGATTTTTTCTAAAACCCCACCCCCTGCCCCTCTGGAAATTATACATTTCTTGAAGTGTTTTAGTCTTACAGCACCCTCTCCAGCGGGGAGTATGGGTGTTTTCTGGAACTCCACATCGTGGTTACTACTGGAAGGAAGTTTGCAGATGTTTAAAAAAATGTTTAAGGGGATCTAGCCAAAGCACAAAATACTGTCAACAATAATCAAATTAACATTGTGCTCTGTAGATGTAAGTTACTGTATAAAAAAATACCACATACCAAAAGAGGCTTCAATCAGAAGAAATTAAATCTACATGGACATAAAGTTGACTCTTTGCAACTTTTTTTCTGGTGAGGGGGGTACATCTACATGTAGCTTGCTTATGGAAAGGGCATGTTTTTGGAAAGGCCTTATTTTTGACAATGATTTGTGTTGAGAAGATGACAGGGGGGGGGGGGAGCTTGTACATTTAAAGAGTATTATGTGAAAAACATACAAGGTTATATTATGCAGTTTCATAACAAGTGTATGTTGCTTACTTTACAGCCTCCATCTGACCACTTTGTGTCTCCAGTACAAGCCACCAGTAGTCGCTTGTGCTTGCATCCATCTTGCATCCAAATGGTCCAACTGGGAGGTAACCAAGACGTCACGTCAGTTGTGAGAATGACTTGGCCCTTGGCAGCTGGGGTCACATGACCAAGTTTTTCCTAGAAAATTTTTATATTATGGGTTATAACCTGAAGAATGCCAGAAATGGAAAGAGCGTATCGAGAAATGGCCCTCACCATTAAGGCATGTGAATTTACGAGAGTCTGGATTTTCCAAGGAATAAGAAGGATTTGTATGGAAAAAGTCATTCCCATACGAATCCTCTAAATCTTCCAAAAATTCAAACTGTCTCATGAACTTACTTTTAAATGCCAGGGGCCTCAAACTTGGCCATTTTGCTAGCTTTGATGCGCTCTTTCCATTTCTGGCATTCTTCAAGTTATAGCGCATAATTTGTCACCCCAGATGCAAAGGGCCTATTAGGCATGCTTTAACTTGGGGTTTCTATAAAAACCAGGCAATGGGCAAATTTATCAGCTGTGGAGATGACTTTGCTCACCTGGTTTGACTCTTGGGGGAAGGTTTTTTTTAAAACAAAAAGAAAAGAAGCTTTGCCTACCTGTGGAAACCAGTTCCCTACGGTTGAAAAAGTTCGTGAAACCACTGCTTATTGTCAAATAATTATTATTTTCTCTTCATTGTTTTGAGTTTTTGCTCTTGAAGCAGTAAACTCCTTTTAGTTTTAAATCGTTTTGTATAGTTCAACCAGATCAGATATTTTCCGGCTCCAATATATTTTTTACTTTCAGTGTCCTTGTAGGATTACATGTATGTGCTACAGTGAAAACCACATGATTTAGTACTGACTAGTTGCCTTGAGTATCAAAGTCATAAATTGGTTTCTCCCTTAGATTCCTCAATCAAATGATGGCAAAGATTGGTGGGAGTACATTGACTCCAGTGTCAGCAAATCAATGTTAGATGGTATGGATTTCGGTCTTTCTTAGTATCACGTTAAATTATATACTGATACAGCATTTCTTTTAACAAGGTTTAATTTTTTAATGGCTTGTATTAAGCACTGGATGAAAAACAGTCCAGTGATTTTTGTCTTTATGGGGATAACATACAGTGTAAACCTGGTTGTACAATTTCCCTTAAACCTTTGTCCATAGCTTTCATCTGAGGAACAGATCCTGACTGGTAATTGTCAGAATGACTCGGAAACCCGGGAAAGGGGACTAGGGAGGTTAAATCCAAAACATATCCTGGTGGCGCATGACCCCGGGCCCCTCTAGAAGCTTGTCCCTTTGGCACTTGTTGTTTCGGAAATCAGTCACCATACTAGATGCGTGCCTGTTTTTTTTTATTTCAGTGTTTTGAATATTACAAAAAAACAAATAGTTGTTTGTTTCACTGAACTGTTTCAGACATTGCGCAAGACTTTCTGAAAGTCATGGAAAAGTGCCCCAACAGACTGAAGAGAAAGATTAGCTCTGTCGCCAACCTAAAGGCAAGATATACAGCTGGATAGTTAAGTTGTTTTTAGCAACAGATAGTTTTGCGGGCATACCAGCAGACCCCTCCTTAAATGTATCTTGCTCCTGTTCGATGGACAAGCTCATTTGTGAAGATTGTAATGCGCTAGCATAGTGCTGTAGAACACAGGTGGAACTTAGATGTCTCCAGACATTGCGCAGGCTAGTCTGAAAACAATTCGAAGCTCCTACGACTTCTTTTTAACAATTAGATTATAAGCTCGAGATATTTTATCGCTTGATAGTGGAGGAGGGAGCATCTTAAGTCAACTATCACGTTTAGAAATCGAGAGCGAATAATCTTATTGTTTTAATACAAATCTACCAGTCGTTCAAATCTGTATCTAAATCCCCTTCACAGACGATTCAAAAACGTAAAGAAACGTCCGTCAAGTTGTTAAGAGCTGTACACTGCTAGGTTATTTAATACTCGCTATCTACAATGTACAACAGAATCGATGTTGAGTAGCGTAGCCAGTGAGAGAACGGCTTTCTTGATAGCCGCTAGTAGGGTTTTACGAAATAGCATCCGGCATGGAGGTTCAGTGCCTGTTGGGTAACTGAAATCATTTTTTTTTTTCGATCAGCCTGCCTAAATTTACGATTTATGCCTGGAAAAAATCGCTTGTTTGTATGTTATTTATAAAACGCGTTGGTTATCGTTTGCTATCTTGGCAGGGCGTATCACACAACAAGGTAAAGGGAGAATCAAGCAAAACAAGCAATGGGGCAGCAAGCACTAGTTTGGGGAATACATCAATGACTTCAATTCACAATAGCCTGGACGGAGCACATAACGGCTATGCGTCATACGATGGATCATATTTCACAAATGACTTGGACGGAAAAGTAGCGCATAAGTCAAAACCTGAGAAGGATAGGGAAAAGGATAAAGAAAAACGAAAGGAATCGTCTCTGGGTAAACTCAAACCTTTGCCAGTTTCCTCTACAGTGACTGCGTCAAGTGGGGCAAGTTCCTCGGCTGCTAGCACAGCCATGCCTCCCCTACCGCCGCTACCTCCTCTAACGTCAAAATACGCGACTGTTACTACGACAATAGCGAGTCAATTAACACCAGGGAGCGACGCAAAGATTTCTACTTCTACGGCGCATTCGACGTCTGGGGCGTCACTGGTTACAAAGGAGTCTTTGTCGTCACGCGGCAAACACAGACATCATCATCAAGAGGACGGCCAACCAGCGAAGAAGCACAAGTCTTCGCACAGTCACTCGCAACGTCCACACTCGTCCTCCCATCGTAGGTCCAGCGCGTCGTCCCAGTCGTCTGATTCTTCCCCGACTAAAAGCGTCAAGCATTCTCACTCATCGTCTCAGCACAAAAGCTCCGGCCATGCTGTGAAGCCGTCACATCCGCCTCATCACTCCCAACCCGGTCATCACTCGTCTTCTCAAGCTTCCTCTCATTCTTTACACTTGCACTCTTCCAAGAAACCTCACTCATCGTCCCACCACCCGTCTTCGAGCCACAAGCCTCCGTCTCATCACGGACACGGGCACAAATCCTCCTCTGGTACGCCGCAATCCTCTAAAAAACATTCTTCGAGTTCAATAAAACCACCAGCAATGGGTGTCCCATCGCAACCAGCGGCTAAACCAATGACGCCTCCACCGCCCCCACCCCCTCCTCCATCCATGGATTTTAGCATGGTCTCCTCGTTGAACACACCAGCTACACTTGGTGGTTTTTCAAGCGCGGAAATTCAACCTCCTCTTCCTGGTGGCCAATTTACGGCTCAATTTTTGCAATCGCCATCTTTTCCTTCTGGTTTGATGTCAGGAATGATGCCTGGAATGATGCAAGGAATGGTCCCTCCTCCACCACCCCCAGAGCCTGAACCATCATCACCTCCACCACCACCCCCTCCGCCCTTACCGTGACACCAGGGGTCAGACGCCATCTGTTTGGTATGTGGACTGAGAGTGTTTTCGTTCTTTACATGGGAAATGTTGGTGTATCCTTCATCTAGTGACACGTCGCGAATGGCGCATCTTCCATTGTTTTTGTTTTTTGAGTTTATTATTTACCTCCTGTAGTGTTTCCAACCTTAGTAACTATTATTGTGAACTTCGATTTTAGGGAAATTTTGTGCAACAGAAAAATGTCGTATTATATTTATTCTTGCCACATCTTTTGCGCTTTGAACGTTTTTGAGGTTTCGGAAAGGAAATGAATTCTGATTGTTGTGTTGTCACACTGCTTTGACCCAATGGCTATAAACGAACCTTTGCATACGTCGTGAAACCAGAACCGTTAGGATTAGAAAAGGAGGCTTTGAACTTAAGTGGATGAGATAAGAACATGGTAACAAGGGGATTACAACTCTCATAAATGCCTTAAAAAGGGGAAGGTCCTCTTTTTTTCCTCCCGAAAAAGGTGCAGTGTTTCCAGTACATGTGGCACAAAACTGAGATACGATTATGTTTTTGTGTTTCTTTTTTTTTATAAACGTGTCGCTAGATAGGGTGTAGATTATATCATGGAAGGAATGTTAGGCCATTACATCAACTGTAAAAAGAATGAAGCTTACTAAACAAACCAAAAAAATTAAAAACATACGAAATTCGAAAAAGCGACCATGGGTGTACGCGCGATAAAGCGAAACATTTCTGTATTATTTAAATTTGGAATTGGGTAACACAGCAGAAATGGACAGAATTTTAATTTAAACTATTTACTATCAATATATAATGATTGCAAAATGCAAATTATTTAGTTACATCACACATCTTTTGAACAAGAGATTATGAAGAAATAGTAAGCGCGATTTTAGTTGCTTGGAGTAGTTGGCCCTGAAAATGGTCAAAATAGACAAATGTCTGTGTATTCACACAGAATGAGGTAAAAGTTATCAGTATTGCAAGCGAAAGTACTACGCGACGCGTAAATCGAGAGATGTCGCGTCAAGGCAGGGTAACACAGTATAGTTTATTTTTGATTATCATAAGATATCAGATGATAAGGTGTTGTATGCGATTAACTGTTAATTTATTTTGAAGATAGGCGTGGTGTAAAGACGTGAAGAATGCCAATTGTCTGTGAGTGTATATAACTGGTACCGTAAACTGTTCATTGTATTGATGAGTTGTTATTGCAGCGAGAAACTGAAGGAATATTGAAAACCAGCCAAAAATTGTTACTTTTCTAATTTCGTTTGAAATCATTGCATTACTAAGCATGCAGAATGCGAGAATAACAGAAGTGTGGGGAATTTCCCTGAAGGAGCAACGTCTCGAGATCATCCTGAAAGTGAATTTTTGAAGCTTGAAAAACAAATTGCAGTTCGCTTGCAATCCGTATCAATCTTTTCCTATATTAGCCATCCTTGTTTAGTTTATAATTACTTCTCATACGTGTTTCGCTACCTTAGAGAGCTATTATTTTGCTGTTTCCTTCTGTTTGAAGATAACTATTTGTCGCAAAAAAAGTTCATTGTGTCGAGACGTTGCTCCTTTGGCGGTTCCATATCTTGTACATTGTACCAAAGTAAGTTCTTTGCCCTCTGTAGTGATTAGCGAATAGTCCGGGTTTTTCGCCTGTTTTCAGTTATTGGCTCTATCCACCTCGATTCCAGTGTCTTCTCCTTTTGTTCAGACAGAGTGACGTCTCTGCCATCGGGGTAAAATTGCCGAACTCCTCTCTTTTCGAAATATTTGTGTTAAAACGAAGCATCGCTCTATTTTACTCTGAGCACTTGTACAGGTCTCGAGCTCTGGAAGCTTATCTCGTTCGTTAAAAATTGCCGGCACGCAACGTTGAATAATTTTGCTTGATACTTTTCTGGAAACTTTGCTGGTCAAAGAGTGAAATATTTGTCTGTTTGTAAGAGAGCCTTCCAGAGTTTCTGCTGGTAATTTAATATATGAAGGTGAAGTATTAAGCACCACATACAGTGTTGAGGTAAAACGTAGGGTTATAAACAATAATTACTAGTACTGTATAGTGACGTAATCGAAAATAAAAACTTCCAGTAGTTCATTCAGTAACTTAACTGGTTAATTCATAACGAGAAAAGTTCCTCCCATTTATAGGATGAACGTTTCTGATCCGTCGAGGCATTGTTAGTTGGTTCTGCTGACGATGATTGGAAGGTTACTAGAGAAATACTTTGATGTATTAAACGTTAGTGAAAAGGAAATATAATTCTATTTGCATATATGGCTTGTTTCGATTTGCTTCCAAGATAAAGTGGTCTCAAAAAATTACAGGCGCCCTCAGTGAAATAAGCGCCTAAGGGGACAAGAAATTTCGAGGGGTAATCATCGAAAATAAGATGAGGAGATAGGAACGATTTCGTGACTGAACACCCCCAATTAATTTCTCCCCCGCGCTACCACCCGGAAAAAAAAACAAATATTTTTACAACCTTATCAAGAAAGGTTATCCCTGAAAGTTCTTTGTAGTCGGGATTATACACATGTGGTGCGCGGATGCTTCAGGTGAAATAGTCTGCGTATCAAGTTTTACTCTCGCATTCTGGCCGCGCGCAAATTGGAGCCAGAACAAAAAACTCGAAGACACAGGAACGAGCGAGTTTGTTGCTTCTTCGTTCTTGTGATCTCTCTCTCCAATTTGCACGCGGCCAGAAAGCGGATAAAGCTATTTGTGCGGGAACGCTTGCTATGCAGGCGAGGTGGCGGAGATGCCTTTGAGTTAGTTTAGGCCCACAGTCCTTGTGAGCAAGAACCAAGTTCCTGGACTGGCTAATCCTTGACCCTGCTGGGGTTCCCGAAACTGTTTTAAAAATATCTTAAGAGGGATTTCCTTAAAGGTAAGGCTCTTACTCTTCATGCTCTCTTTATCGCACCTAATAGGACATCAAAAATGGTCTCTTTGCACCAAAAAACTCACTCTGACAATAACTTCGCAGGCAGTTTTATCCTTTTGTTCCTACCCCTAAATGTTTCCTAAAATCCCCCTTCCGGGACACGCACCTGAGGATGAGAAATAAAGAAGGGAAGATAGAAAACGAGCCCAAAGAAAAATATTGGGCGTACTCTGTAGTGTGATATGCTGGCTCAGGCGAACGTACTGAGCAAGAGGGGGGGGGGGAGGAGAAGGAGAGAGACGCCCCTGGTAGGTAGGGGAGAAAAGACGGCTGAGCTTCAGACTATGCAACACCTTCGACCGATCAACTTCATCCCCAAGTTTTAAAAGTATTATCGTGTATCCCCAGGGGTTGTCGCAATGTATAGCCCCCTTGTTTAACCCAGTCACGTGACCACGTGGATCACGAGAATGGAAAGAACAATGAAAATAGAAACATTGTCATTCCATCTACTAAGTGTTATGCGGTTTGGGGTTGGTTTTAATTTGAATAATTCAACGGATAATAACGTGGAAGTTTGAAAGAAGCGAGAGTTGTCGATAAAGTAACGTTTTTATTGAAGACAATCGCCACGAATATAAAAGATATATAAATACACAAGAGACGAAAACGTTTGTTATTAATGAATTATTCAACATCAACTGTGATTGCGATTTGGATTGTACATGTAAACCTGACAACGAATAGACCATTTTCCAGTTGTCTGTTCAGTGACCTGGCCTTTGTATGGCAGTGAGGCAAGAGTTGACCTTGTTTTGATACAGACCTCACTGCTTTTGTTGTGTAAAACAAGCTGTTCTGATGCTAACTAGGTGCATTTGCATGACAAAAGCAGTGAGGTCTGTATCAAAACAAGGTCAACTCTAGCCTCACTGCCATGCAAAGGCTAGGTCACTGAGCAGACAACTGTAAAATGGTCTATTCCTGAATGCGCGAAACACCCAACACTGATTGAAGTTAAGTTCGGTTCCTGCAATAGAATTCTCTAATAACATCCCTTGTGTAGTTTATGGTTTAGTTGAGGTGCTTGGTTCTTGGGGCTTCACTGGATCCATTTTATTGTCTTTGTTCGTTTCTTTGCTCGGTATTGACGAGATTGCTCTGAAAGGTTTCGAGCTTGCTGAAGTCATCCCTGCTGGCAAGTGCTGGAAGGTTTTTATGGGGGCAGCACGATGCGTTTCGCTTGTAATCAAAGGCTTTGTACTGGCGGTTTTGAGTGGCTGCCCTGCCGAAGAACTGGCTGTTGTTGACGGAGATGGATGAGCTGAACTGGCAGAGGTTACCAATGGAGCTTGTTTTGTAATTGTGGGCCCAGTGGGAGACGTACCCCGGGAGGCGCTTTTTGGGGGCTCATGGAGGAAAGTTGGTGATGCACCCAGGGAGGCACCCTTTGGGACAACTTGTGAAGCCTTCTCAGAGCCCTCAGCTGGAGGGGGTTTTGTTACCACTGGTGATGTGGATTTTGAAGAAGTGCTGGTTGTACAAGTACCGTGTGAGGGGGCTGCCTGTGTGGTACCTTGTGTGGCACTTTGGAATACAGGCATTGAAGTAGAAGCTGACACTTGAGTTGTATCCTCCTTAGATTTAGAAACCACATTTGGTGTTACCTTTAACTGTTCGGTTTGTTTACCAGGAGAGGCTGGCGTCTGGGATGGGACATTCGTGTTGTTATTGTCAGTTGATGATGTGCCTGTTACCTTTGGATAGACGCTTACTTGCTTCTCATTCTCCTTCACGTCAGCTGAATCACCAACTGCTTTACTAACATCAGGCGCTTTCGGCTCCACTTCAGCTTTGCTCCCTTCAGCAGGAGCACTGCTAACACTTTCCTGTTTATCATTGCTACTCGACAACGACTTGGAGTCTGTCACTGAGGACTGCTGGGCGCCACTAACACTTGCCAAAGGTGTCCCCTGTAACGGCACCTGCGGGCTGCTACAAACTGCAACCAGGCTTGAAGCTGCCAGCCCAGGGGAGATACTTTCCGAAGCAAGCTTAAGACCAGGAGTGGGACCTGAAGCCCCGCTCGAGCTCACAGTCGTTTCTGCAGCAGAAGCGGAATCTGAAGGCAAGTTCTTGCCATCTCTAACAGACTTGTCGTCGTTGTTGTCGACCTCCATTTTCTCTGGTGTTGTAGAGGGAGAGTTGCTGATCTGTGAGACGGGAAGCGATGAAATGTCAGCAGCCTGCTGTGGCTCAGCCGTGACGGGTCCTGAGTCAGCTGACTGGTCAGACGTGTCGGGTGCTACCAGAGCACTGGATTTCTGTTGAAGAGCTTCCGAGATATCGGCTTCACTTTCTTTGTTGTCTATCGCTCTGGCTTTCCTCAACCTGAAAAATAAACATAGATCATATTGCAACATGCAGTTTGGAATCTAAGCACACAAACTGACAAACTGACGCATAAAGCTACGGTCACTACGCTCGAAATTCAGTTTACCCGATGCTAGTTCGGACTGATAGCTCTGTGGTCAATGCATCAAAAAAACGCACATGAAATACATGTAGTTGTTTGTAATAATTTTGTCTCAATGTCCCCATAGTCCGGCCTTTTGTTCGTTTAGTTTAGCAAACAAATATTAACACACCCTTCTCTGATCTTTCAGTTCGAGCGAAGGATTTTCAGTCTGGCAAACTGACATCGAGTGAACTAGCACTCGGGCGAAACGACCGGCTAAGTGTGCAAATCTAAATAGCAAAACGTATCAAGAAGTTCAAGCCGTCTTACTCACTGCCATAAACGATAAGGTCCACGCTTGAAAATAAATTTCTACCACACTTACTTTGCCCGTTCCTTAGCATTGTCGAGGTCCTTGCTTACATCAGATCTTTTCATAGTATTG
>Ga0126343_10000569_pt1 | contig 14683 bp, 8 predicted proteins | sample Cyp2metagenome_FD_92531 | JGI IMG/M metagenome (GOLD analysis project Ga0126343, IMG submission 92531) | Coral microbial communities from Lord Howe Island, Old Settlement Bay, Australia - Cyphastrea 2 metagenome | ecosystem: Host-associated > Invertebrates > Cnidaria > Coral ... | reverse complement strand
CTGGTTGGGTGACCACGTTTATTAATAAACTAATTAAAAGTGAAAGAACTAGTCAGAAAGATGTTTATCATAATGTTTACAACTAAACTGGTAGAAAAGATAACAGAACAAATATATTAATAACTTACATACAGACATACAATATAATAAATATAAATAAGTAAATAAATAAGCAGAAACCGTGAAAGAAACAAATAAACAAATGACAAATAATAAATCAATCAATGAATAAATGGATAAGTAAGGAACAGAATGAGGACATAAAAATTGCAAAATATACCCAATATTGTTGAAATTAATTAGTAGAAATTAATAGAGATTGCTGTTGCTGTCGTTGTTGTGGAAACCTAAGATGGGGCCAAAATATTACCTGTCGACAAAGTTAATGAAACATCCCAATCATAGGCAAACATCAAAGGATCAAACAAAGAGATGCTATGATTTATCTTGAAGATCTACGATTGTGCACAGTCTTTTCCTCATACACGTGCGTGAATTACGTAACCAAAACATTCCTTTTGGTTAGTTCCTCAGTCAGTGGTAAGCAGCTATTATGTTTTGTGCTGGGGATCGACTGTGCAGGGTCAAGGCCAAAACAACGAACAAACACAAACAACAAAACACATTGTTGGGTTTCATAACAATTCCCCTCCAATAAGTGTAATCTATTCCAGTACCACATGAAAGGTCTGCTCAATAGTGCTCGATAATAAATGATGACACTATTAAAGTTTTCCTCTCCAGACGTTAACAGTGAGTTTTCCTTGCAAATCCCCACGGGCGAACTCACTGGTAGCAACTAATTATAACTCTGCGTACAAGTCAGGTTTCCGGTGTAGTGTTCTATAGTTGAAACACTTAAGACTTGATTATCGAGGTATCGGGAATTCCCTTCAGAAGAAACCAAATATATGATTCTATCACAATCCCTTATCCATGAAATAAGAAATAACATATTTAATCTAGTCTGGTTGAACATAAGGGCCAAAGGTGTTCGAAGGAGTGCTGAAGTGACATGACAAAATTGGAAGAAACTGGAATCGAAGATGCTGACCACAAAAGTGCTGCCAAAGCTTGTGATGATTGAAGGACGTTTTGGCAACCGTGTACTCGATGAAAATACATGACAACCAAGCTTAATTTTGAAGAAATTGTGTGAGTTTAAAATATAGAAATGCAACTCTATCTCAGAGCAATTTTTGTTAACAAAAATGCTAAGTACAGAGTCAACTACTGGTTGAAGAAATTCCTCAGAGGTCTGAACTCAGATCAAAGATTGCAACCTACTTTTGAGCTAAAATTAGTCTTTTCAAAAGTCTAATTATAAAACAGTAGATAGATTTTAATACATGAAATGCTGTCAACATTTAAACACATGTTTGTGACACTGGAAGCACAATGAATGCTGAATAACAGAAAGGTCATCCCAAGTTTCGCAACTCACGAGGTCCACGAGACATGAATTCCTGTCTTCAGTTATTACTACATTCTTGACACTCACTGTTGAAAGTCACGATATCACACAGGTATATGTCGGGACAAATTTTCATCTTGAAAGTAATCACAAACAGAGTGCCAGCTTTGAACTATGCCACCCAAACGTGAACTTTCCTCATTGTCGACTCTAACGCGAGAGTAGTTTTTGGAGCCTAATGTCCAGAAGGTAATTATTCACAAACTTAGCTAAACTTGCGAGAGGGTTTTTCCAAGTGGTCTGATAATGCCTCACTCCACGACAATTCGGAGAAGCGACATCTGTCATCTCATGCGGGCTAAGTTTAATCTGTTGCAGCACGTATGAATACTTTTCCACGGTTAATTCATTCTCTCTGCAAAAGAATTTGAAAACAGGGTTTGTAGACGACCCCCATTAACGCCCCCGGAAACGCCCCCAGCAACTCAAGTGACATGTTCGATCCTGTCATGCGAGGACCAATTAGATTTGAGTATCAAAGCCAGCGGTCTAAATATGGTGATCTGGATACCTGCTAAATAAACGAAGGCTTTGCGGAGTCATCAAAGTACTATAACTGCGACGGATACAACATATGACCTAAGAAAATCGGGCAAAGGTGTGCTGCTTGAGAAACGAAAGGTCCGACCACAAACTCCGCAAAGGTAAGTGTTGACTATAGTTTGCAAGCTTAATCTTATTTGATTTTGTTTAACCCATTTACGACCACAATATCCAATTTGTCGCGGCTGACAAGGTGACCCAAAAGGAGCGTTAAGCTTAATTATTTCCTATTGCGTTAAATAAGTTCATTTGAAATTGTTGTTTACTGCCTTAAAATAGAAAGTGTGACAAGACCAGACCAGGAAGTAATCAAAACAATTTTATGCGAACATTTTGAAGATGAAGGAAGGTGAATGATTACGATTTACAACGTTCCTCATTAAGTCATAGAATCTCTACAAAATTGAGAAACACAGCTTGTAACTTCTAGCATGTTGTTTCTGCTTTGACGTCGACTTCAATTAGTTGAATACATGCAATGCACTCAAACCGTACTAGGACCCTAGTAGTTAACTATTTCACAACATTGTATCCACAAGAACAAACTTTGCAATTGCAGACTAGATTTCTAAAAGCGTTGCGTACCTTATCTGTGTTCCATGACTGCCTTTTGGAAACTTCATTCTCCTCGTCCACCGTAAAAAGTTCTATTTCATTTTTCATGATCCGAAAGCTAACATCTCTTAAGTTATCGGCGCCTGGTTCGAAACTCTTTCTCCCTTGTTGTTACACAACCTGGCAATTGGGGGCTTATGAACGCCCCGGCATGATGCGTTGTCATACCGCGTTATAGGACACATTTACCATGGTCGAAAATAACAACTTTTCTGTTTTCACACCATCGTGTCCATCGTGTCACCCTTTGCAGAAAAAAGGTACCTACAGCGGTCCCTTGCATGCGCTGTTTTCGTCCTTCAGTAAATATGATATAATTAGCTGTTTGGGTCATTTTAATAACAACGTGTTGACACAAATTAGCACAGCGTAAACATGTTCTCGTGATTTCCTTTAAGCTCAGCTACTGTCATTGATTGTAGTAGGGCCGCGAAATTTAAAAACCAACGCCTGACTTGTAAATTAGTTTCCTGTGCACAACCAGAGCTCTTCAAACAGACAATTCAAGGGAATTACACGAAAAAACTGTACTATTGTCAAACATACCTACCACTTTCGACCATTTCAGGATCAAGTTGACAGGCAGGAAATTGCTCAAATTGTCACCTGTCTTCGCTATCGCTGGTTGCCGTGACGACGGAAGGGAATCACTTTCAAGCATTCGCATTTACCTTTAACCACATAAAATGCCCAAAAATTATCTTGCGTCTCACACCAAATACCATCACGTCCATTGAAATAAATACTATTTCGTGGCTATGTTGGCTGAGCTCTTAAGGTTACTTAGGCTCCTAACGCTGCTTTTATCCAGGAGTGAATCTGAAACGTATTTATAGTGAATTTGATTGCCGCAAGGACGAAAACATTTTGAGTTTTTATTTGTCCCTGAGGTTAGCCATATCCTGCGGACCCCGAAGAACTTCCGCCTTACAACAGCAAAAAGGAAATCCGCCTCTCTTTATAGTATATCACATTTTTTTTCTCCTGCAGACACAGAATAAGTAAAAATCGGACACATAAATGAGCCGTTCAGTGCAAGTGTCCAATAAGTGTTGCAACTGTTTCAACAAAAAAAGAGCATTTGGAAGTTCAGTGCTTCTTGCTTTCTTGGAGGCCATAAAATATGTAAAACGATCACTAGGAAGGCACGATATCTCAAAATTAAAGTGCCAACTCCATTTTGTCTCAAGAGACGGACAAAACACGCACAAACATACACAAAGAAAAATACAACAGCAACAAAACAACAACAAGAAATAAAAACAAAAAAAACGGGAAAGGCGTAATTATAGTTAACTGATTTGTAGAGACCCTCAAGAATGTAACAAACTGGATAAACAAGTTCCAATTTTCATGATAATAGGAATTTTCTGAATTCTGTCCGTCAACCTCCAAAGTTGTCAAATGTAATATAAGGTCAGCTGCTAAAACGAGAACAGATTTACCGCCAGCCGTCAAGGCTCGCCGATGTCAGTGACAATCTTCTGGGAAGATTGCAGATGTCCATGAACTTCCTGTATAAATTTCACATTATTAAAAAAAGATAAACGGAGGGGCATGTCTCAATGAAAATGTACTCGAAATCTGAAATTTCCTTGTGGTGTGGCTAAAAATATTTTGCAGATCAACCAAAAGGATGCGAAAATCAACAGTTTAGAGGTCTTGATAATCGAAACCTGACGTCTGATTCATTCATTCTTTCCATCTAACTTGGCTGGATGTCAAAATACCATCTCTATCGAAGTCTACGTTAGCGCGGCCGTTTTTTTTTTAAATCTTAATTATGGAGAAGCGGATGCCATGTTCCTATAAATATACAGTACAAATTCCGCATTTCTATCACATGTTTCAAACGGCAAAGCCCTGCTGAATGACAGCCAGTATTTATAGTTACTCAGAGTAATTGACGATGAATGTTTCAAATTGTTGCCGGCGCAAGAAACAGGTTTCAAACCGCAGAGATATGCTTGTTACGCTAGTTGTGTTCGTAGTCACGTTTTTTCCTCTCTTTCGACAAAACAACAACTTACGCATATTCTCAAATTTCATGTCGTAAAATACTGTCAAGCAAATGGTACTATATAAAAGTTTGCATCACACACAAGGATTTTGTCCCCCAACTTCAAAGTGCAGACCACCTCCAAAAGCACAGTAATTCAAACAAGAGACATAGAATTGGAAGGTTGAATGGCCACACGCTTCGTTGGTAGGGAGCAAGATATTACTAATAGAGGGCCGGTTATCAAGAAAGTAGTCTAGCAAAAGAAAGGGAAACGCGGCTTCCCAAAGCACTATCACTGCTTAAGATGTTTCACAATAATCAGTTGAAGGTCACATTTGAATTTCTCATTTGGTGTTCAGCCGAATGTTGAAGAGAATGCCTCATATTATTGTAAAAAAAAGAAAGAAAGAAAACTCTTTCTAGAGAAGGAATTACTAGCATTTCGGGATCTTGAGATTTCATCTCTTTTTCCAATCCCTAGTCAAAAGAGGCGAAATAAACCTCTAAAGCCCAACGTTTTTTTTTTTACTGTTAGTTTGAATTCGATTACTTCCGTAATGCTGTTCAGGAACAACATATTTATCAATTTTTGCTTGAACTACCCTCTCGAAGGTTAATGGACAGGAAACACATTCCAATTACATTTCACTGATAATCCTGGGAAATGCTTTTTACGCGTAAACAGTGATCCGGCAAAAATGTCTATCGTTTTAACAAGAAATACATGAGGGATACCAAGAATACTACTTTATGTTCTGGTTTGAAGTTTATTGGGTGTAAACAACCCCGTCAGGGAACGGAAATTGTTCCAATGATACACATGTTTCGTGTTTCTTTGTACGAAAAGAAGTTCATAATTGACAGAACAGCATTTCCTTATGGTCATAATTTGTGATACGTTGTAACCTTTCGTTCAATCAACAGTCCTAGTTCTCCTCTGGGATTGGGCCACCATTCTACTCTGTCTGTCACAGAGAGCGACAGCTTCGTTCCCATCTTATTTAATTTATTTTTCTTCTTGTTTTCGTTTAATAGCATTGTCGATAATGGGACCAGCACTCTTGCTGACGTTCTTCGCCATGGCCTGTTTTGTGACCAGCTTCATAAAGGGTGCACCACTGGTTCAATCAGAGGTACTAGCCATTGGAAAAGATTCCAGAACTCATGATCACGAGGTGAAAACAATAGTTAAGTCTATTTTATCCATGAGATTCCATTCGTCTCTCCGCAGTAAATTAAATATTACCAACAAAATTCTTGAATAAATGATCTCATTCATGTAACAAGGTTTAAAAGATATTTACTTGGTACCTACACTACATTGTTGTATTGACAAGGACTCAGTTGGATTAAAACAATGAAGCATCTACCTTGGAAGAATCTCCCAGTATAGTCAGACCAACAAGTGTATTAACAGATTTGATCCAAAAGACAACACTAAAGAGTTGCCAACTTGCCAACTTGATTGAATTCAAACATTCATTATTATGATGCCACGTTTTTACTTTTCTTTTTCCAGAATCCCGAATTTACGAATTATATCCAAAAGCTCATTAAGGGATGGCGAGTAAAAGATGTTATGAATCAAGAAGGAATAAGCCAGCCTAAAGAAGGGCCACAAACGGACATCCAAGTAAACGACGCACAAAGACTAACTTATAGAGAACGTTCTGTCAGACACGCCGCACGTTGTTATAGTGCATGGCCCAGATGCTTCAAAAAATCAAAACGAAAGCAAAAGGAGAATAGAAACCAGAGAACTGACAACGGAGAAGGTAATATGCTCTTTTATTTTTATTGCCCATAGCTATAGGCAGACAATATTGCTGAGAACTGCTACACTGCACCTAACTGAACTGAAATCCGATTCATTAATTGGCTAGAAGAGTTTTATCGTCACGTTAGAATGCCAGAAAATAAATAAATTAATAAATAAATAATGCAGAGAACAATACAGTGCCCAAATAGATTCTCTTCTTCTCATAAAACTCTGAGCCATTGCTAGCGCAAATAAATTATAATTTTATATAAGAACCTGAAAAACAACAACAACAGCAACAAAAAACAATCTGAGTCGATTTTAGCGATTCAAAAATACGCCTTAAACCAATTTCTGATACCCTTGTTGCACCTCGATAAAATATGAACGTGCCTCAGCAAAGAATGTTGAAATGAATAAATGGCCATATTTTATTTTCTTTCATTTTATTTTACATGTTGCTCATTGCTTTGTTGCTAAATGACTTTGCTCCAAAATTTCAATTGACTGTATCCCTTATATTCTCACAGGCTCCTCTACACAGAACAGTAATTGATGCTGCAAACTTCGACTGTGGCAGAGAAACTGCTAAGCACGGAACAACTGGACGATTGAGACGAAGAAGTCTGACAAGCAATTATCTTTCGTATCTATTCTATTTTCTTTGCTATTATTATTTTTGATATCAATTCTATAGCCCTTCCAAGTTATTAGACCCTTAACGTTTTGCCGGTGAAGCCTATGTCTGTGGGTTCGAAGTACAACACTGAGAATAAGGTCTATAAGCAATTTACATTAAAACCATCAGGGATCCTCGATTCAAAATATGAGTCTATTAGTAATTGCTTTTAAAAAATGACAGCTCAACAGCAACCTCTGTTTCAACTCAGTATGTGATTATGCAACCGACGAATACACAAAAAGAGTCTCGCACAACACAAGCGAGAAACCAGTGGCTTGTGACTCGGCATACCGGCCAGGGCAAATTGCAATCCTTTTATATACAATTTTGCGCATATTATGCAAGTTCGCTTTGAGCTGAGAAACAACAACATGAAATGATTGAATTGATGCTTCTATCGTTCTGACAAAAGATAGCCCAAGGTTGTTGCTCTTTTGAAAGTTTTTTGCTATTTTGGGGTGCTCGAAATAACCCTTTCCGTCCAAACGTTGAGTTATCAAGCTGGATTGCCTAAGTAAAAACTTGGACTTTGCACTCGTCGCCTTCGAATTCTAGGCGGGCATCTGTCTACCTTTGAATTGGCTGAATTACGACACTAAAAGCTTCTCAAAGAAAGCGAGTAAAAAGATAAATAGATATCCCTTTAAAGCCAAGAATTGTCGGTATTGTAAGCACTTGTGGAAAATGGTTTAGGCCGATAATACCGGATATAATAACAGACACTTGAAATTTGCAAACGAATGGATTCAAGTAAACTTAGTCATACGCATGGAGGCAATCACCAATGGCGTAACAGTGGATCTTCTGGGCCTAGTCGGCAACTTTTGATTTGCTTTTGAATATTAAGCCATACTTACAGCTAGTTGTGTAATGACGAAATTTTAGCTAACTGAAAAGCTATGAGAGAGAGGAACCGAGGCGAGAAATTCAGTAAACTGATTTTTACCAACTGAACGGTCCACCATCCGTTGGTAGTTGCCTCAATAAGTATTTCTCAGTGTTGTATTTTCCCTACAGACTATTGAGTTTATGGATTTTTGTCTGCGTAGAGACTACTTTGTATATAACAGAGTAAGGTGAAACTTAGGCCTAGTTCCTATGTTATATAGTAAAGCCACCGAGTGTATCCGTGGGATTTCAATCTATAGCACTACCGTAGTCACAACAAAATTCAATAGCGACACTCGTGCTCCATCAAATTTTCAAATGACCGTGCAAATGGCCACACTAACCAGATTTTATCCGGCCTCTCTCAATTCAAGTAAACAAAAAAATCCATGTCCATTACGGAAATGTCGGCTAGGGTGAAACTATGGTCTTTTGTTGGAGTGATAGTCTGGCCCGACAGTGTTACCCAACAAAGTGAAAATGGAGCAGAGAGAGTCGATCGGTTTATATGTAATATGTGTTTTGATTTCATCATTTTGTTGAATGTTCTGTTTTTGTTATCGTTTGTTCCTGGTCGTTTTGTTATGTTATGAAGAATTGGATCATGGTTTTAGCTGTGCATATCAGTTTCGGAATTATGGATCCTGAATACAAATGGAGTTTGAAGAGCACTTAAGAAGGTAGAGCCGCTTCTGGCTGTACCTCAGCTACGTTCACGTTCCTTTCTACATTGCTCTCCAAAACGTCCCTGTGAGGAGAAGCTCGCTAAGCTGAGACGATTGCTATTTTTTTCATAAGGAAGTTTCCATCTGCTTTGACGAAATCGCCAAATCGATAGCACTATGACTCGAACATCAAGACGTGCTGTATCAAATGCTGCTCACTTCAGTTCCATTCAATGTCGTTTTGTATTACTGATTCAGTTAAGATGTTAAACTTACTTATTCATCATTTATACCGTCTAAGATGCAGATGGTAAGAACAGAATTCGGAACCATGGCTTGGAAATTGGCCAATATCAAGCTTTACCATTTATGCACAATGAAACTTATGTTATTGCCATGCAACTTTCATTGTAAATAATGTTTGTAATTCAAGCAAATGCAGTACTGGCTTTTGTTCCGATAAACTTCAATTCCAGTCGCTAAAATAAAGTAAAACTTGTGTCTCTAATGTCCTCCATTTTTCACAGTACAGCTAAAATATTTTTTCCTCCAATACCTCAAAATGTAGGTCGCATAGTTCCTGTAATAGTATACTCGAGGCCTAAAACATTTTATATATTTGCACAATTCGCTCATAAACTGTCTGATCCTAGCAATACCCCGACGAACCCAGTCTGTTTTAAAGGTTTACATGAAAATATATGTCTACTATGCCTTGATATCTTTACAAAAGTGTAGTCAGTCTTAGATGTACCTTAGTCCCTTGTGCTGACCCTGGTTTCAAGTTATCGGATAACTTTGCCACCCTTTCTTGTAGACAACAAAACGTACCTCTTCATATCAAGTCGAAGAACCGAATTATCGTCCTTGTCCTTCGCCAAACTCGCTTAAGTCCAGAGGCTTCACTTAATACTTTAGCGGGATAATGCTACAGGTATCTCGATAGTGTGTCTTCATTATAAGCCCATTCTAAGGTATCATTCCACTCAAAGACGCACTCTCTATCTTCAAGATGTTAGCGCGAAGCCCCATCAATGTCGGAATCAAGGAAGTGCTCCATGTGCATTCTTTAAATCAGGGAAGATATAACATCATCTACACAAACACGAAGTATACAGTACATAAAACAATACTATTGCAAAAGGCTCACGTAGCAAGGAGATAACCGATAAACATTATGTGGATCGATCGGAAATTATCATCTTCTTCTACGTTTTTCCGGTTGAGGCCATATTATGACGCAACAGCTATCGACGGAGAGATCTTCTCTGCTCTCCCAAGAAAACTGACTGAGACCGATCTCACTGGGTCTCATGGAAACCAACTGGAAAGAAAACACGCTGAATTTCTAAGAAGTGTTTACTGGTAGCAGAAAACTAGAGGGAGTTTAATCCAGGCCCTCCTACATGATGGGATTTCATTCAACTTTTACTTTCAGTTTGATACATTTTCATTCCAGACTTTCATCTTGTATCCCATGCAGCCAATCATCCATAACTTCATTGCATATATGAGATGATGTATCCAAACACCCGCTAGCTACGCATCGCAGATTTACAATAAATAAAATAAGTCAGTAAAAACATCAATAAATAAGCTACAGAGGTTGCGAATCCAAAATGTGTTTGGCTCTCTATCTTTCTGATCTCGAGCCTTCTTTTCCCACGTTCGATGCCGCATCGGCAAGCCTTCCGGAATAGTGTAGTCACGAATCAAGGAAATGATAAGGAAAAAAAAAAACAAAACAAAAAGAAAACAAAAAGCAACACAAAACACACAAAATAAATTATGATGGAGTGGATTACTTAGTGCTCATTGCCGCCAACAAGGGCAAAGCCGTTGTTGACTAATAGCAAGCACGAGCCGTGCAGACAAGAATGAATACATACATTGGAAATATATTTCCGTTGGAGATGAGAACGCACTTTTGCGTCAACATTTCAAGACGAAACAAAACGAGGTATGGAAGAGAATAAGAAGTCAGGTCCTTCTTTTATATTACGACCTACATTTGTAAATGAATTTGCAAACTTTCAGGTTGCGCCGATTCGGACAACAAGATATCTCTGTCAGTTACAAGCTTCCATTTCGTTATTCCAGTGCTATGAGCTTGGCACATGCATCAAACAAATACTAAAGGACAGTATATATGACGGGGTCGTACTGGTTCGAACGAAATCGGAACGAAATACTTTATTTACCGCTTTGTTGTTTACGTCTCGTTCAACTGAAGCATATTCCATAAAGTGTTCATCGTGCATTGTTTAACAACAAGATTGTTCGTTCAGAAGAAGAATATTCTAGTATTTACATGAAAGATTTTTGCCCGAGATTATCCCGGGAATTTGGGATATGGGTAAATATTCTGAATGACTGTTTACTACTGTCTCATATGAATCTGCCGAAGTTTCCAATGACAGGAAGGGAAGGGTTTGAAGAAAAATAATAATAAAGAACTATATATTAAGCTCCAATCATTTTAGATCGCTACTAAACTACAGGATCGGAACAACGTCAGCTCGTATAACTCGAGTCTGTTTAGACCAAAATCTGTAACATGCCGCATATTTCTTTGACACAGTCAATGTCATCGTCATGTTGCAAACTTCCAGCAATACTTGAGCGACGTTACGTCCGTCGCATATTCTTTTCAGTACACTTATGCTTTGAGCTACAAAATGAGAAATGTGCCGAGCCCGTTGTTGGACAGCAAGACCTTACCTCTCAATACCGTGTCCATTGACCGGGTGCAGGTCTCGTTTTGCAGCCGTATATTGACTGAGGCGACACCTAAAAGCCATGGCTTGGACCGTTAACTTTGAGTATCACAGTTGGTATATTTGTTACCAGAGTTCATTCGGAGATTTTGCACCAATACTTGTAATATATTTATACTATGGGTAGGTTAACACTAGAGTTACCCGCGTTTTGACGTTCAGTGGCCTAGCGAGTGAAAACTAAAGAAAATAAATCCTGGCGTAAATCCTGGCGTAACGGTCATATCTAAAGACCTCTGAGTATTGCACAAACGGAAATTGTTAGCCGCGATTTCCGGTTGTGTCCGCCCTTCGCGACAGCCAGACATACATATCCTCCCCGCTATCAGTCTAATAACGAAATCAAATAGAAAAGTATGTAACTTGTCTGAAAGAGAACACATTGGTGCCTGTATATAATTTAGCAATCACTGGAAAACAGGAAGGCCTGTCTCAGGCCGGCGAGAGCGCTGTCTTGAAAATGCTTAATTATGTTCTGCACACGAAAACCGGTTCACTAAATCGTTTCGTAGAATTAGAAAAGGTCGAACCTCGAGATTCTGTACCCCGAAGAGGCTCCGACAGGAGGGGCCTGACCGCGGCCTGAAGGAGCGAAAAAATAATGGAATAATTTTCCCACTTTCTCGTCGCTCCATCCTCTACTAGGGAACCTGTTTACAGGCTACAGATCCCGGTTTTCTTTTGAGAAACTTTCAAGTCGGTTACCTCCGTAAATCCAGCGAGCAATCCGAGGTCGTGTACCACGTTTAGCGAGTAAACGAGTAAAGGAAAATCTGTCTCAAGAATCTGTCGCTCAATTTACATATATCTTTCATCTTGAACTGGATCCTTCTGGATCACTTGAACTTCTTACTAAATACGGACAATCGATTTCAGCTGTAGCCAAGAGCTGGTGACTTTGAGAATTAGTAAAGTGAAATTACAAAGTCACTTTTTTATGAGTTACATGAACAAAAAAGAAATTAAAGCATATAAACAAAGGATTAAAATCGCTTAAATATGTCTTCTTTCAACTACCCAGCTTTGTCTCCGTTAAAACTTCTGCCTCAAACTTTGGCTGTATTTCATACAAACAATAAGGAACAGGAACAAGGCAATTTATCATCCAAAATATTTCCTTTTTAATAGTAGATAAATAATAAGTGTCTATTTGCCTGCCTGTCTCATTTGACCACGCCTAAAGTTCGAGTCAGTTATCCGGAATTGCGAGTTCTAAGGATGCAGACACAGGGAAGGAAAACTTTGGCATTATAGGTCGCAGCAGTATAAAAATATGAAGTTGTGTCTATAAAAGAAAGAAAGCCCTTTGACACCCCAGTCAAAGACCCTTCAATGTTGATTTAAAATTTAAAATATTTATTTATCAACCACACAGTACCGGATTTTGTTTTGAGTCTGATTAAAATATTTCTTGCCAGGTAAGTTCTATATCCTAAAAGATCTCTTACACCGAAGTGTAAGAGACAAATACGTTTAGCAAAACTGTTTTACGATAACTGAATTCAACAAGCTACACTTGTACTCTTACATGCACCTATGAAGAGAGAGAGAGAGAGAGAGTTATAATCTCGGTTTTAAAACAAATGTCCAGTCTCACTAATCTGCCTTATAACAAGGCTCAATCTGTTTGCGCCCCCGGGAGCGTAAAACAAGGATTTACTTAGCTCCAATAGGCTCTCAAAACACCGGAACTGGAGAGTAAATCTCGGATTCAAAACATGAAAGGACTTAGAAAGGTAATCACACGTCGAAGACGTAATTTAAATGATCCATTTTCCGGCTTCCGATTTTCAAGCTTCGTTCGATTCACAGCTATCAAAATTAACTATAAGCAAATTTCAAATTCAAAGTTCACTTGTTATTTCATGAAAACCACTAATTGAATTGCTTAACCGACCATTTAAGAGAATTTTACAATGAGTCCGTGGTTTTATTGCACACTATAACACACACTCTTTATTGAACCGAACTAGTCGTGGTTTTATTGCACACTAATCCTTCGGCTCCCCAGGGTAGTCACGTGTTCTCTTGATCCACTGAAATATTCGCGCTTTCCTCGTTGTTCCCCGGTTATAGATTTCAAGAGTAGCTTTTTCAAAAGTTCCGAAAGATCAAATTAATCCAGAAAAATATCCCTTGTTTCCTTGATATAGAAAACCGTGTTCCATTATTTCCGAAACCACTGGTCAAATTCTCAAGTTAGCTGTCATTGCATATATGCAGCTTTGTTACAGAAAAATGTTTTCTCCTTTGGGTAGCAAAAGCAGGCAATTACAAGAAAACTGGGTCGACTTCATCCATCATACGAGTCGCCTTGAAAGAGGGTTGAAGATTTAAAAGAAAAAAAGGGGAACCAAAGTAACCCAAATTTATCAATTGCTAATTTCTGTCACTTGGGTACGTACTTCAATTGGTGTATGAATTGAAAGAAATTTACACAACCACATATGCTTGCCCAAGAGAAAATGGTGCCTTAAGTTGCATATGCATAGTTTACAACTGATTTTCTTTATTTCATATGGTTGCTAAAAATAACGACTATGCGAAGTATGACTCAGTGTGGTTTAGACTGTGGACTAACTCCAAGTTACATTGGCCGCTGACCCCTGGCAATCAAGCCACCATACAGATTGGAAAAAAAATTGAAAAAGAGCATTGTGTTTATCACGCAGGTGTGGTCTACCCCCATCAATTGGTTGTGGTTTCTGATCAATTTGTTTGTGACTTCAATTCGAAGAGCCTCAGGAAAAAATAATTGCTGCATCAAACTTTGAAAGAGAGTAAGTAATTGAGTATGTATTTATATACCGCACATCTCACATAGTCTCATGACGGTTTACAATTCCTCTATTGGATGAGATCGGACCTCAGTTTGCAAAGACGCCCCTGGCTGCCGCTATCAATCCATATTTGATCTCGGACCCACCCACCCAGCGCATGCATGGTTGAAATGATAGATGAAACTAGAGACAGACCACAACACCGGGAACAACGTCCCCTTCTCTTTAGTGACAAGTGATTGGGTTCTTTAGCGTCCCATGTTAACCATGTAACAATGAAGATGCAGGAGACGGGGCCTTCGGTTTATAGTCCTTACCCGAGAAGACGTAAGCGTCTAACCATTTGTAGATATAATTACAAAGGCAGCACGTTATCCTCAGTTATTTTAAGACCCTGAGTGTTGGTCTGGTCCGAGGCTCACAGCAGACTGGCACTCAACCAACCGAGCTAACCAGGCAGCGGTCAAGCATGCAATATGTCGTGAGCAATGAGTAACG
>Ga0126343_10000568_pt1 | contig 14687 bp, 8 predicted proteins | sample Cyp2metagenome_FD_92531 | JGI IMG/M metagenome (GOLD analysis project Ga0126343, IMG submission 92531) | Coral microbial communities from Lord Howe Island, Old Settlement Bay, Australia - Cyphastrea 2 metagenome | ecosystem: Host-associated > Invertebrates > Cnidaria > Coral ... | reverse complement strand
AGAGGGCAGAAGATTGTAGTAATAATGATACATCAGGAGTGCATTGTGTAGGGTAACAAGATCAGTTAATTTAAGGATCTCTAATTCCTTAAAAAGAGGTTCAGAGTGTTCATCTGGCTTTGACCACTAGGTTATCAAAGTTTGCCTGGATACTTCTTATATTACAATTGAGAAGTGAAAATGCTTTGTTTGAGCAACTCTTAATTTCAGGTGAACAGTGAAATTTATGTATATCAAAGTAATTAAAATTAACACTATGGCGGGATGTCGAATTGGAGAAGACCCTGACTCTCCATTGTTAGATAAAGGAATCTTGAAGTAGATAAAACGCACTTAATTTAAAATGACTTTTAACTCAGAAGAATAATAACAGTTTAAATTCAAACTGTGTGAATAATAAATCCAGGCAAGGTCCGTTCTTTCCGTACTGGTCTGTTGAAAATTGTGCAATTTTAAGCTAATTACCTGGCCATTTTGGTTGATTGAGCGGTATTTATAACTTTCTAAGATTTCTTAGAAATGAGAACTCGTTGGAACCTTTAAAGTATATTTCAGAAAATTGTTCACCAAAAGGGTCTTTTCGACGCAATAAAAAACCTTGTTGCCTCGTTCTTAAACTCGAAAATCATACGAATATTTTCCCTTGAACGAGGCAATGAAGGCACATTTTCAAGCAAACAATAGAATACTTAAATGGCGGTAATTTAGGAATAAGGTGTATTGGAAATAATGTACGCAATATTTCATTACTTTCGGCAAGGTTAAACAAAACAAAATTCACACTTTTTTATCCGGCATATTTGATAACTAAGGCCAGTAGGAGTATAAACCCAAGGAGTTCCACTTTTAGGCTTGGTTGGATAGATGTAAGTCTATACATTAAGTAACATAAGTAGTTATTATTATCTCAGTTTTGCAAATTACGAAAAAGGTAGGTAAGGACGTTTGGGGAGTTATAGGCAAACGAAATTGCAGTAGATGGTTTAATCTTGTTTCTAGGTCTACTCGCATTGCCAACACGCACACAGCAATAACCTACATAGGAAAAACAGTTAGAACGCACCTATCTCACAGTTGACCCCTCCATAGCCAGATGGGCAAGTGCATTCGTAGCCATCAAATAAGCTCTGGCAGCTTCCGCCATTACTGCATGGATTACTGAAGCAGTGATCCACAGCTAAGGGAGGAAAACGATACAATATGGATCTCACAATGTTTTGATTTGGCGGTATAAATTCGTAACATATCGCTCCTACAAATCTCACCCTGGTTTCCACGGGAGACTCCTTAGTGAAAACAGATGTAACAAGTGGAGAAACAAAGGTAGAAGAGAGGCACTTTGGGTGTTTTTGTTTTCTCTTTTACAGTCCTCCAACACTAACTCTTACTCAATAATTCAATAATTCCCGCTCAATAGACAAGCCACTCTGGAGGACAAAGGACGAGTTTCACGAACAACGTAATTATGTACACGTTTTTCTAGGCTAAAACACACTCCGAATGGATTATTTCAGTCTTACCATTGCAAAGCGACTCCTTTATTTTGTCAGCAGTATTATGAAGATCATCATAAACTGGTGCTTCAAACACGTGAGAAGGTGTAGTTGCAATCTGCTGTAGTTCCTCCGCAGCATAGTATTCTCCGACACCAACTGCCAGTGTGACAACCTTCATCGCTTTAAGATGCGCTGAAGGCAACGACACATCGTCATTTGACGTACCATCCGTCACGGCTACCAGACAGTTGTGCATTTCTGGTCGGGCGTTACCAAAGAGAATATTCTGAACGGCTTCAAGACCAGCACCAGTATAAGTGGCATTCTCAGGATACTTCATTGTATCGATAGCATTGTTGATGTCCGTCTTAGAGTAATACGTACCAAACGTGAACTGTGTTATGGTTATCGAGGAGTAAACCACGAGTCCCACATTGGTGTCGTCTCTGTCGACCTTGTAGAAATCGATCACAGTTTTGATCAGGTCCTTGTATTGTAAGGCAGCTGACGAGTTGAGAGCTTGCATGCTTGCAGAACCGTCAATTAGAAAAGCCAAGTTGAATTTGTTACGCTTGCAAACTGCAAAAACGAAAAATAAAGGGTTTTACTTGCGTGAGCCTACAATCTGAATGTAATTGAGGCTGGCAATGACAAGGGCGATTTTCTATGGGGAGGTTACGGTGCGACTGCCCGAACTGGGCCTCTGGGAAAAGAGTTAACCAATCAGAAGAATACATTAGATCTTAACAAAATTCAAAACCCACAATTGTGCTAGGTGTTACGGAACTCAGGAAACTCAGCCATTTGTAATTGACTGGCCAGTTTTGAACCTTGCTTTTTAACACTTTTCACCGGTTTCGGTTTACTTTTCGAAAAATCAGTTTTCAGACCATTTTTTGCGAGCGAGGTTTATTAGTAAGATAATTAATTTTTGTCGTCACGAACTAACTGTTTAATAGTGTGTATGTCGCGGAGGAGTCGACACTGTTTATGTTTCTTCACGTCAATCAGACTGTTACTTTCCGTCAAAAGAAAGCTAATAGTTTTTATTTCTCAGTTTACGTTTTAACGGCTTACTGAGTTTTCATCTGGACGGGCCCGATTCGGGCATCAATTACAAAAAAACATGCTACACTTTATCAAGGGAGGAGAACACAAACCATTACCAGTAATATATCTCGGCTTTCCGGCGCTTGGCATGGGTGTCATAAAACAACAATGAAAACTCACCTGACTGGCAGTTGACTCCAAGATATCCTTGTGGGCAGGCGCAGTGATATCTTCCTGGTGTGTTCTTGCACTCACCATTGTTCATACAAGGATCAGAGTCACACTCGTTTATATCTAAGAGACGTTATTATAGTCAAAAGTAATAGACTTGAAACTAAGAACTTTCAGTCACATCTAGCTCCCCACCATAATTCTTATTAGGACGAGGTGGCCTAGTTAGCGAGCTTGTCTCTGAAGTATTCCAGCTTCGAGCTTTGCTTAGGGTCATTGAATTGTTTTCTCCACCGCCTCTCTCTCCCCTGGTGCATAAATAGCTACCAGCGACAATATACCAGCATCACTTCCGGGTAGGTAGGTAAAGGCTGCGCATGATCATGAATCAGGTTGCCCGTTAGGCTGGAACTCATCGGGGTTCTAGGTAGCATGAAGAGACTAGGAATATTTCTACTCCCCTTGGATGGGATGCTAGTCAAATGCGGTGCAATATTTCAGCATTTTATTAGCCCTTGCCTCTTTACACATCTGGGTGGAGAGAGGCACGTGCACCGTGAGAGTGAAATATCTTGCCCAATGTCCCCTGCCAGGTCTCGAGCCCGAACTGCTCAATCCGTCACGGTTGTCGAGCGCTCTAACCATGAGGTTAGTGCACACCCCAAAGCGCCCCATCCATGGAGGAATTGAACTAATCCAGAATAATTAAATACTTTGGTAGGCTGAATGCAATGCAGACCAGCCTTACGCCCATTAATTTTGCGGTTTTCCATGCAAAAACAACTGTGCATTTTATGGCCATAAGCTAGATATACCTATAGTGTTAATGTACTAGCTGTTTGGCCTGTTTATTGCATAATACCCTTACCATCTTCACAGTTTTCCGATGTAAAACCAGCTTTGCAGCTGCACTTGTACAAGTCGCCTAATTGGTAGCAATGTCCGCCATTGTCGCACGGATTCGGAAAACATGGAGTTATTTCTAGGTGAAAAACAAAAAAAAAAGCAAAAACAAAAACCAAAACAGAGAAAACACAGTTAAAAACATCAAAGAGGCTAAAACTTAATCCAGATATGGTCCGTTGTAAGAGTGTTCAGAAGGAAGTTAACTCTTCCATACTATTTATCGGTCACCTGTTCTCAGGGTGTGTTGGCCGTGTAATATTACATAATGTTTATTGAGGCCTAACCTTGTGTTCACTGCACTAAATGCCATGCGTTTACATCGACACATCTTACAGCGCAAATGCTTTGCTAAAAAAAGTCAGCAAAATGATGTTTTAATCGTCGCACAAAGCAGCGTGGAGTTATTCTTCTTGGCGACAAAGGAAACATTTCAAGACTAGTTTGCACAACGCACTAGCTGGAGAGAAGCTCAAAATCAGTCCAACTTGAGCAAAAAAAAAAACTGAAACATTGAAAGAGACTGCATTGAAAGTTATATTTGTCAAGCTTACCGTGTTCACAAATGCTTCCTGAGAATCCCGGCTGACATACACAGGCAAACCCATCTCCTTTTGGAATACATTTGCCGTTGTTAATGCACGGAGTTGACGAACAAGGATTTAATGCTGCAAAAGGAAAGGCAGTATAGTTATCCATGAAAATAATGTAACGCACAGAGGCAATTAACTGAAGGAGTATTCTACTGCAGAGACAAGACTGTTACGAGACCGATAACTTAATGTCGAATTACTGAATAAATGAAAATTCTAATCTGTTCGGACGAATGCAATTTCAGTCAATACTGCAGCGAGCATATCGAAACTTAGTTTAATAGTACTCCCAATGTGGGGAAACTAAACTAGCGATTACATGCATAGGAACGTCGCTGATTCGAAGGTTTTGCGTCATTTTATAGACAATGAAAACAATTGAGAGCGGCAAAAAAATTAATCTAACACCAGACCGCACTCACCCATACAGACAGATTCCTTCATTTCTTGTACAAAGTAAGCTCTCTTAATCTCGAAGTATCCCGTTGACTTGTAATACAGCGATGTTGGCTTGGAAGCAATTTCTTTGAGTTGTCCCTTTACTTTCTTATTTCCGTAGCCAACTGAAAATATCATCACCCCGTCTTTCTTGATCCTCTGTGAGATATCGTCTATACCGTCCTTTGATTTGTCATTTTGCAAAAGAATAATGACTTTAGGAACGCCACTACGGCCATCCTTTGCAAAGACGTTGTCTTTAACATGTTTGAGACCTTTGCCGACGTATCGTTTCTTCTTTTTGGGTGATCTAATCTTGGAGAGTGCATAGTTCAGTTCCGTTAAGGAGAAGTAATCATTTAGATTGAAAACTGTCTCAGATTCGTCCCCGTATAACACCAAACCAACGTGGGTACCTTGTCGAGAGATGTGGAACACTTTCACTAAGTTCGTGACGAATCTCAGTATTTTCTTAAAATGCCACCTCTTGATGTGTTTCGTTCCATCAGCAAGGAAAACCAGGTCTATTGTGGTATTACAACCTAGGAAAGAACAGTCAGAAATTCATTAGCTTCAAATTATAAAATGTTGATTAAGTAGAATAGAAATTTCTCTGATGGCCACCCCTCTTAGGCGACACCTCCTTTAAGGGAGAACGAAGATATGTTCCAGTCATATTCTAGTTCTGAATCTTCCATACGCGCACGCGCGCCTTTCCTACATGTATGTAAATCAAGGATTAAAACTCACGGGACGTTCCATTACCTTCTTTAAATCATTCATTACATCACTGTCGCATAATCATCAGCGGAGCAAGGAGTTGTGATCAAAATAAACTAATCAAATGAGAGATACTTTCTCAATCTAAAGTGCCTACCCTTTCGTTGAAATGGTGGAGAACACTATCTATTGGACGAGAACATCTCTATACGGGATAAGTGTTAACAAAGCAAACCACGCTACGAATGAAAGAGTCATCTAAGCTGTCGAGGAACTATCGAAATTGTTTGCTAACAGAAATGCTTGGACGTCCTTGGTAAATTTTTGAAAGCGTTTGGAAAACCTTCGGAAAAGTTTGGGTCATCTTTGGAAATTTTTACATCAATTCTAAGGTCAAGCATAAACCAATAATAATTTACCTTTGTCGCAGTGTTTTCCATAAAAACCATCCGGACATACACAGTCGTGTGATCCAATACGACTGATGCAGATCTGTCCCGCAGTACATGTGTTGTTTATGGCGCAATTGTCTACCTCTGTGGAACAACAGAATGCGGTAAAATCTAGTATTAATGTACAATTTTATATAGCACTTCAAAAGTTTTTATCGGAGCATTTCAGTCTTGTCAGCTTTCTTACTGTCCGTTTTTCTGCGAAGTGCAAATCACCTCCATATCAAATAACTTCATAATTAGGCAAGTAGAGTTTTTCCCCTTTTACAAATCTCATGGTTCATCAAGCTCCTGATTACGGGATTTGCCAGTCGCTCTGACTTTCCTCACAGTGATTCCCTACGCCCCTCCTCACAAGTTAATTAGTATAATTAGTATAGTGGAAAACACGAAACAATAACCAAAGAAAGGTCATGACGGATTATGAGCAATGCACTACAAGAACTTTTGCATAGCTCACTTTGGAAGGCTAGAGGTCTAGTTAACCACATAATTACTGTGGCAAGACGTTCGCGTTCTCTTTCTATATCAAAAGTAAATTTACCTCACTGTGTTTTTCGAAAGTCAATTTAAAAATCTTGAAATACCTTCTTCACAGTCTGTTCCATTAAAACCATCAGGACACAAGCACTGGTAGCCATCTAAAGAGTTCTGACACGTTCCATTGTTTTCACAAGGATTGCTATGGCAATGGTCGACAGCTGTAATAGGAAAACGTAGTTCAAGAGCCTTCAAACGAGAGGATATATATGTAAGATTACTCTAAAATAGCGAAATAAAAGGCCAAAATCCATCTCAGACTAACTTCCATCGAACAAAGAATATTTTAAATGCTAGATGTAGTTTTCTGCAAAGTGACAGGGCTAGATGCCTTCAAGCGACTGAAAGTTGATTGGGATGAGGTTTTATCAAATATGAATAGAATACATGTGCACGTATGAAGGTACTCATTAACTTGAAAACGTTTAGGCGCAAGCGAACAAAAAAAGCCTTTTTACCTTCACAGATCATTTCATGGACCTTCCAACTGATCTGCACAACTTGAACATACGTGGTCAGCAGTATCGTGTTTGAGTGGGGATAACTAGCAGCACTTTCGACCTGCCCAATATCGTACCAGTCTCCCATGGCAACCACTATAATGGTGACGTTCATATTGTGAAGTAGTTGCGACGCAACCGAGACCGCATCGTTAGACGTGCTGTGAGTGAAAACAACAAGAACACGATGGACGTTTGGACGGCTGTTCGTGAACAAATGTTGCCTCGTGTAGTTCAGCGATTTTCCCATCAATTTTCCGACTGTAAGAGAGGTGACGTTATTCAAAGCGTCGAGTGTTTGATTTCGCGTGTAATTAAAGTAACTTATTGTCTTGGCTTCTGATGTGTACAAAACCACTCCGATATTTGTGTTTAGGTCAGGAAGGTAGCTCAGTATAAACTTTACGACGCTTATTATTTTCTCGACTTGTTGAAGGCTAGAAGATCCGTCAATCATGAAAACCAAGTCAATCATGGTCTCCTGGAACACTACAAAGAAAAATATACAAAGTTTACCAGGTAAGTATTACTTTATAAATCATTAAAGAAGACAAAGTTTTCAACTGAGTGTGGAAAATAATTTGCATCTGCTTTGGTTTTCCATTTTTCCACGCTAAACGTTTTCTCAAATTATAATTATGATTTTTCATATATTCAGTTGAATTGTGGGACACGCTAACTCTTCATTCTAGTCAAATTTCATCACATCAATCGATCAAAATGAAAAATTGGTGCCTACTCCGAAAGTGGCAAGTAATTTAATTAGCTTCTATTTTGAGCTGTGAGAATAGAGCTTTTTTGTTCTCCACGTTGAATATATTTTTGTCCATTGTTTGATCATATTAAAGCTTCACTATACCTTTATCACAATTTTTCCCAGCATATCCCAAGGAACAATTGCAATAATAGTCGCCCAATCTCTCTTCACAAGTTCCACCGTTTTGACAAATATTGTAAGGCAATGAACATTCCTTGATATCTAAAATAGAAAATGGAAACAAATCTTTCTTTTAATTCAGTACATAGATTCACAAAAGCAAGTGCGCATCTTCAGCTAACCAGCCCACGAAATAAGAACAAGCAATCGTTTACTGCAAATACCTTCTTCGCAGTTGGCTCCAGTCCATCCCACTGGGCAGGCGCAGTAGTAAGAGTTGAGTGGTAAAACTTGGCATGTAGCTGCATTCTTACAGGGATCTGGATTGCAAGGATCATCGGCTGTAGAAGAGAAAAGCCATGTCATGAGCGCAATGTGCTTGCAGGTGTCTCGTGCTTTTAGTTTAGCAGCTCATCAGCAACCTCACGAACAGAGCCTTTTTTTGATGCAAAGGCTTTGAGCGATGACATATACTTTCTAAACTAGGCATTTAATTACAAAATTTGCTAACTTTAGTCTTGTTCATTTTGCTCTCTTCTTTTGCTTATTTTTTCTTTGTTTGTTTCTTCGTGTGTTTGATTTGGTTGAGTAGTTTTAAAGATCCTTCCGTTAATTACTGTAATACACGTAAGTATAAACCTTTCAAACCTTCGTCGCAGTTCACTCCTGAATAACCTGAATGACAGGCACATTTGTAACCACTCGCCAAGGAACTGCACGTGCCGTTTTGACATGGATTACTGGAGCATGGGTCAAGTGCTATGATACAATTCATACAAATATCGATATCTTATTGTGATTAATCCAAACAGACCGTCTTCAACTATACAGCGTTTGCTAACACATTCCGTAATAACCCCGATCCCACTCTTAAATGGTCATTACTATGATTATTGTATAGCATAGTGTCGATGTTGTTGCTGCTGCCTTGGTTGTTGTTGTTGTTGCTGTTGTTGTTGTTTTTGTTGTTGTTCGATGAAAGTGCCCCTGCATGTATTTGAAAGTTTTCTAAGAGTTTTCCACGGTCTATCAATGTAGCTGAAACGTTCCTGTTGCACTACGCCTAGCTGTTATATTTAGGGAATGTGCCACACGTCTAAAAACTAACTTCTTTCTATTTTAGGTCTCGTCTTGTCTTGGTCTTGATGACTAATCTGTGGGAAAGGTCTAACGAACTAAGCGCTTTGAGAATATATATAAGCATATATTTATTATACGTTGCGTAGAGTAGTTATTCCCCTATTCGTAAGTATCGGAGGAAATCCATAAGATCACACTAACGGTAGCGGCGAAACAACTCACTGGACCAAATCATTTAGAAATATTCTTACCTTGACAAAGCATATCTTTAAAGAATGCAACATAAAAAGATATATCTTTTCCAGAATCGATCGTGAGTACATGCTGACTATCAGGATCAGAGCTGATTTCGTTTATCTGCCCCAAGCTATATTGGTCACCAACGGCGATGATGAAGATCGTCACATTGTAATACTTCAATAGTAGCTCAGAGGCCACCGTGATGCCATCGTGGCTTTTGCTGGCTGTCAGAATCACCAGGACTTTAGGAACACTTGGTCGTCCCTCGCTTTTGTTGTAGACATTAGAAGCGAGGTATAGCAGCGCCTCTCCCAAATTACTTTGAAGGCTTGCAGGGTACATAACTCTGTCGATGGCATCTTCTAGGGATGTCTGGTTGTAGTGGTCGTTAAAGTTTGTCACCAGGGAAGGAGCATCACCATAGATGGAGACACTGACATGGGTTTCGTCTTTAGACACGTTCAGCGAGGCAGTGACGGCCTTAGTAAAGTATACAAAGGCTAGGAAGGTCTCCTTGGTAACCACCAGGCTGCTGTCAATGAGCAAGGCAATGTCAAGTTTGGTTTCAATGTCTGAGGGAAAACGAAAACGACATGACATTAACACGAAGTAAGAACATGTTCATCAATATCAAACTGGAAATAATAGATGGCAAGCCCGCAGTCCGCATTACAGGTTTTGTAGCATTTTTATCTCCCTCCTTCTATGTTGATTAAAGTACTTTGATAGTCTAATGACAGACTGGCCCGCTTAGACTAGCACAGCTATCTGCGGCCCAGTTCAACTGTGAAATGTATATTTTACTAAGAAATGATGATGATGATCAGGATTTTAATGAACTTCAAGGAGAAGGCAAATCATACACTTGGATCTTTGAAGCTTATCTATCGAGCAAGTGTTCCATCAATTTGCAATTGTGATATGCGTCAAATTTACTACCCGAGATGCAGTCGTGGGTTTGAATAACTTTCGAGAAATCTCCCAGCACTCCCAGTGTATGAAGCTTTGCAAGTCCACCCTATCACTTTTATGAAATAATCTTAAAAATACCCGCGAATCTAGAACTTCACAAATGTGTTCACGTACTCTCATCTAATCACACCTATTCACCAATGAGAGAGCGCGTAGTTATTTTTTCCATACACTTACCATACTGACAATGGCTTCCGTATTGACCACCACTGCACACACATTGGTAACCGCCCCACGTGTTAATGCAGTGTTTTCCATGTGTGCAGTTTTGTTCAGCAGAAAGGCATTCATTGACGTCTAATAAGAAAATAGAGACAGCACTGTTACACCGATGAAGCTATCGCCAAAAAGAGATCATTTCTTGAATGTTTTCAGAGCGGTTAGCAATTGAGTGTCGTTAAACCAAAGTAAAGTAATCACTCCATCCGGTCTCAAAAAACAAAGAACTCAGACAATAAAAGAGCTCAGTACTAGAAGCTTTTGCTGACGTAAAGCGAGTGTGAGTGACTCCCACTAGGTTTTGGAGTTATAAAGAAGATGTGCAAGTTTTTGAAGTCAATCGTGAATTGAGCGTAGTTGATGTAAAACCAATTCCTTTTAGACACTCAAATGAAACGTGCCCTACAGCACGCATGTACAATAATGGGATTGCAGAAGAATGGGGTGCAGTGCGAGGTTTAGTTTTATCCCAAATGCATTATGATAGTGGACATGAAGGCCGGATTCTTGCTACCTTGTTCACAAGTTGGACCTTCAAAGTCATCGGGACACGAACAGGTGTAGTTACTGCCAGTGCTGCTGCAGTTTCCTCCATATTGACATGGAAAGCTTGCACAGGGATCCACAGCTGCAAAAATGATACCATTCACAAATAACACTGAGTTCTAAAAGTACAGACTCGTCTCTATTTACGTGCTTTTGGGAACAAAAATGATTGGGTGCTTGACTAATTCTTGGAATTTTTATAATTATTTGAACAATTCTCGCAACGCCTACTTGTTGTCTCGTTTCAAGAGCAAAACGCATTGACAGATGTTTGGGTTACTTTAAGCTTCATTTAGGTTCACCAAAGGGGCATCTCCATACAAAACTCTGTAAATTTGGGCGAGAAATGTTTTCGAACAGTGCGCGAGAATGAAAAACTGCTGAGGGCCAATGGTTGGCGAAGTTGATTTTATATCATATATCTATCACACCCCGTTTTCTTGACTTTATTTGTTTAGTGGTTGCGACATTTTGTTTTGATTACAAGACAGGTGAAATTGCAATTGTGTTTTTTCTTGTAATTTTGTTGCTGCTGTAAGGTCCTTGTTTGTTTGTTTGTCTGTTGTTATTGTTATGTTCTTCTTTCTTTGTTCGTTCATGTTTGTAATTTTTCTTTAAGCCCATGTGAAAGGAAGAAATTAACATTTCCTTACATAATGAGAAAAGAAAAGTACTAGGGACTCGATCCATACTGACTAATTATCAAGACTGCTGTAGTCAAATACAACAAGGAAAATTTTACAAGAATTTAAGTTTACCTTCACTGACCGCACCTCCAACGCCTCCCTCCCTAACATCCAGGTCCTGGTAACTGATGGTGATCACGTGATTACCGATGCTTTCCAGTTGGTCTAATTTAAAACTGCTTCCAACTCCAACCACGATAATTTTGATTCCTTCCTCGCGAAGTGATTGTGAAATTTCCGTAAAATTACCACTGAGTGTAGAACCGACAAATATCACTAGGACGTCGGGTATATTCTCCCTGTCAGTAGTAAATATCTGTTCTGCAAGGCGTAAAGCATTGTCTATGTTCAGAGGTGTTTCATCGAGGAATGGTAAATTGCCTATGGCGACAGCAACGTCTGCAAAGCTGTAATGCTCTGTAAAGTTAAACCCAATGCTGGCAGTGCTTGCATATACCGCCGCAGCCACGTTAGTTTGGTCCTGTGAGACGTTGTGCTTGGACAACAACGTTTTGGCAAGGAGCAGTGTCTGATGGAAATGATCAGAGCCCAAGGAGGATGAACCATCAAAAAAGAAGGCAACATCAAAGATATCCGTCAATATACCTACGAGAAAAAATAATCATTGAAATCGAAGTTACCCGCAACTGGAGACAGAGGAAAGTTTTCGTTGTAGAGAGGTGGTGGTTAAGTGGGCGATGGGTTGCAAGTGAAAAGGCTGGTTAGGATGCATAAGCTTTTAGATAAGTCTTGGACGTTCTAAAACATTTCTTTTCTTTAACAGCAGTCTCACTTACTACATAATATATCGAGCAAGACTCGAAATTGTGAAACAAGAAAGCAAGAGACATACTTTACCTATTTGGCAATATATTCCTGTGTAGTTTGATGCACAATTGCACTCATAACTTCCGAAGGTATTCTTGCAACTATAGGCATCATGCATACAAGGATTGTTGAAACACTCGTCGATGTCTGCAAAAATCGGGGAATCGCATGTTTACCTTGTAATGTGAACATTTTGCCTAGCATACTGACAGTTGTTACTATTTGTTTTATCGAAAAGAGATTTGTCCACTTTGTATCAGCTTGCTTCAACTGAAATTCAGAACTTCTTTTAGCAAGTTTTCGAATTAGTCTTTGTCTAGCTCAATGCCTAAACAATGAATTAAAAAGAAGTATTAATATTCTGTATTTGTAATGTGTTAAATTCTTGGAAAAAAAATATCTGGAGAACAAAGTAAAAGAAAACAACAATAAAAAACTTAAATTCTCTAATTACACTGGTTAAGTAAATAAACAAAGTCATATTTAGATGCAAGAACTAAAAATATTACTGATTGAAATCAAGCCTGAAAAATGCTTTCTTTATACTTGCCGTACTTAGTAATAGCCTCTGCGTCTGACCCCGACAAATGTCCACATATACGCCGTGACAAAACAAGTAATACCAGGCGAGGTCTCGCTCTTACCTTCCTCACAGTTTGTTCCTTTCAAACCGGTGGGACAGAAGCATTCGTAGCCATCGTTTGATAGATTACATATCCCTTCATTCTTGCAAGGTTGAGAAACACAGAGATCTTCAACTGTCAAACAAAGCCACAGTAATAAATTATAAATAATACATCTCCAAGAACATTGTAGTACTGCTAATGTCTCTTACTATCTTTCTGCTTCTGTACATGTACCTTAAATCATTTATCGCACAGAGACTTCTTACTGTACCTGAGTCCAAGAATTGCAACGAGACTCTTTATTGTTTTGAATAATTAAAACTACAGTTATTTTACGCCCTGATTTGCAGTTGAGTTTTGTGTGCACCACTTAAGTCCCACTCAACGTGGAAATGTGTTTCGGCTGTGATCTCAGATTTCAATTTAATTCTCCGATTATTATCAAAGCTTACCTTCACAGTTTTGTCCAGTAAATCCAGCGAAGCAACTGCAGTAGAAGCTATCAACAGAGTTTGTACAAGTTCCATTGTTTAGGCATGGGTTATTGTAACAATGATCTACCTCTATGCAAATAAACAAAGCACATGCCGATTAGTTCAGAGTAATTGCCAACGGCATAAATGTTAAATTAATTTCATTAGCAATGATTATAAAATTGTTATATTGATTCAATTATCACCTGAACAGTAGCAAGACATACTTTTAATCCAACTAGCAGAAAATATAGTAAAAGTGCGAACCTTCACAATTTTGCCCTTTGAATTTTCCACTGCAGGTGCAATTGTAGCCATTTGACAGATTTTCACATGTTCCGTTGTTTTTGCAGGGACTGTCAAAGCAGTGGTCCACCTCTGGTAAAGGAAAGACAGCAAAGATATACGATGGATATGCTTAAACAACAACAACAACAACAAGATTCATTTTTTAAATTATTTCACTCAGTCTAAACAAACGAAATCACTGCCGTTACAGCGGTGTGCATATGGTATCTTCATGATAACGTAAAATTGGAAATCTTGACTTCTTGATTTTGCCATCAGTCTAGTTTTGATCGAGACTATATGTTAAGAACTCCACCTTGTGAATCAGCACGAAGTTCGTAGACAATAGATAGATAGATAAATAGATAGTTTATTCACCTTATAAACTTGCAGCCAAAAGCTGAATTGCGATAGGTTTACAAATGCAAAATTTGTAAACTGTGCTTAATTACAACTAATTATAGGGCTTATACTACTTAAAAACTGTTACTGAATCACAACATTAAAAGCATGCGTCAAGTTCCTATACACACCAAGACACAAAATTATAGCTAGTTCTCAACTACTATGAACATGGCTTAAAAGAAAACCATTCTTGCTTCTTTCCGTTTTACACTTCGGACGAATAAATGTTCTTTGTTCTCTCAGCTAGTAGCTTGGTTGGTATTTACTTGGAAGTAGTTTGTGAAGACTGTGAGATTGATTTGCTCGTATTTCATCGAAAACCTTTGCCGCAATTGCCTCTCTTCTATCATACATCGTATCTTCTCTATTACAGGAAGAAATTTCATTAAATACGAATTACACGAATATAAAACAACGACTCAAACCTTCACAGCTTTTCCCTGTAAATCCCGCAAGACAATCACAGCTGAAGTCGTCTGAGAGACTGTGACACGTGCCGTTATTTTTGCAGGGGATGCTTTGACAGTAATCTATATCTGCAAGGTGTAAAAGCGTGACGTATACCGTGGTTAATAGTGGAGCTT
>Ga0126343_10000567_pt1 | contig 14719 bp, 9 predicted proteins | sample Cyp2metagenome_FD_92531 | JGI IMG/M metagenome (GOLD analysis project Ga0126343, IMG submission 92531) | Coral microbial communities from Lord Howe Island, Old Settlement Bay, Australia - Cyphastrea 2 metagenome | ecosystem: Host-associated > Invertebrates > Cnidaria > Coral ... | reverse complement strand
TTTGTGTTTTTGGTTGCCCTTGTATTTTTTTGCTTGCCCACTTTAGTAAAGAACCCTTGCCCATTAGAACTCAAAGGAGGTCTGCAAATAAAATTGTAATTTTACTTTATAAATTGGAATGTAATTTTTTTGGCGTTTTTGTTGGTATTTTGTGCGAATCAGTCAGTTCCAAAGCACAGTTCAATGTGCCGCTATGTTAAAAATCCACAAATTCAATCGTGTTATGAAGGTAACATAAAGTTGTACCCAAGAAAAATAATATAAACAATATAACTAACTTTGAACTGACAATTTCCTGTTGATTAGGCACCCAACAGTAAATAAAAGTGAAGTTTATTTGACAATCAGTTCACAAACTAAGAAAGAGAAAACTTATTGGGTGAAGTATCAGGGGGTACCTTTGGTTAGTTGTTGTCAATTCCTGGTAAAGCCAGGTCGTCTAGCCCTTTCACCACTGCTCCACCAAAGGGCAATTGCCCTTTGGGGATCAAATTCAGTTGATGAAACGCCTTCAATTCCAATTCGGAGCAGGGAATCCAGTGTTGATGTGTCTAGTCTTGACCTGTATTGGGTTTTGATTCGGTTCATACAGCTGAACCCCCTCTCACAGCAAGCAGTGGACATGGGAAGTACTAGCAAAATTTTGATCAACATTAGGATGTTACAGAACCTCTCCGTGAAATCTGTGAACATTACTCTCCATACTGCTTGTTTTCTGAGGTTGACATAATTGTTCTTCACAAGGACTTTTAAGTCTAACCATTCTGACAATGCCTGTTCTTGGTTGAAGTCATTCTTCTCAAGCAGCTGCCTGAAGTGGTCAGAGAGAACATATATTTAGCAGTGAAATAAATAACACGACAAGGAGTTTTAAGTTTGCTTTATTTGTTGCTCAGGTTTACGGTCATTTCGTTACATTTTTAGACACTTCTCAGGTGATGGTTGTAAGTCAAATCAACGATAAATTACTCCAACAAAAATCCCAGTTGCCCGATCGGGCAAGCCTGGGAGTTGTTTTACTTGCCAACAGAGGTATTTCACTTGCCGCAGGCAATCAGGCAAGCATTAGTGTCGAACACTGCTACAAGTTAGCTTGTGTTTTGTTGGCCAAGTCCCCATTTGTGGTGTTTTCACAGCTAACTAAATCTTAAAGTATGAATATGTGGTAATTAATTTAATCAAAGTGTTTGGATTTAGGAACCACAACAAATTCTGATTTTTAACTGTAACTTGTTGCTGATCATTGCTACTTCTCACATTCTTTTTGGTTGTTTCTCTGTCAACTGAATTAGATATGAGGCAAGTAGTCGTTACAAAAAAATGAGATATGAAGAAGAATTTTTGAGGTATCTTCAAAACATTATGGCTGACGTTGACAGACGAATAAGAAGAGGGCATGCCAGACTCAATCTCAGCCGTGCCGAAGAAGAGAAGGTTAGTATTGCCCATTGTAACAAAAGTACTCTCTTGCTGATTGTGTGATGGCCAAATTTTAAAACTCCAGGGCACTTGACGTTAAGCCCACATGCCTTTCAATGGTTATAACCCATTGACATTGTGCAACAAGGCTCAACATTGCAACTCACTGGTCACCAATGGGAAATCAACCAGATATGGTAGTTAGTATACAGCTCACCTTTCCCTCCCCAGTAAAATAATGTCTGAATATTACAAGGTAATTGAAAAAATTGAAGGTATTTTGACACGTCGAGACCTCGTTCATGGCGCGCCATATTGTTTCGGCGGCTTCTTCTGAAACTGGGATCGCAGGTGCTTCGACACCATGTGCTTTTTCATTTGCTGCGAAATTGTCAGCAGCGAAAGGCATCGAAGAAAGCAAGTCAAAAATAAAGGACAGCGTTTTCAAGAAGTAGCGAAGGGAAAATATGTAAGGACCTGTGTTTTCTCCCAATGAAAACCACGCACTTAACATGTTTTATGCCTCGCTTTATCTTAAATGACTATTGAGACACATCACTCTCAGACCAGAGACATATCACTGAGAACATCAGTAGCTTTATAACTGTTACTCGTGTTGTTTCCAATTACTTTCGCTCTTCGATTGTGACTTTTCTTGCATGCAGAGTAACGTATAAAATCGTTTTCTTGTGTAATGTATATATAAAATAAGTTGGGGACCAAAATGTTTCCGTTAGTTGCCAGCTGGTTCCGGAACGAAAAAGTTAATTTCGAGCCCTGTGCAACCTGCAAAAAAATAATTTTGGGCTTCGGGCAAGCTGTAACTATTGTGTGCATATACTAGCCCAAGCGTGATTCTCATTAGCCCCCAAAATTTGCTATGCAGGAATTTCCTCTAGAATCGCATATTTGAATAAAATCTTGCATTGTGATTGGTTTACAAAGCAAGGTATTTAGCGTGGAATTGTGAGTTGAAAATGAGGTAAGTCAGATTGTTTCGCATCTACGTAACAACTGTCGTCAAATTTTAACACAACAACTGCAAAAGAGTTTTTGCTGTTTTCCTTTTTTTCTTATTTTTTTCAATTATGCGATTCAAGGAAAATCATTACTTGACTCGTGAATTCTGCGTTAAATTGCACTTGAAAACCGATATCGCACTCATCGCTTTGCGATTCGTGCAATATCAGTTTTCGCATGCAATTTAACATGGAATTCAAGAGTCAAGTGATGCCGTTGGTATTAAATGAGTGATTCCCAGAAATCTGCCAATAACCATCTGTCTTTTGAATAATTTGGTTGGGAGACTGTGAATGTACAGTACTGTCTACATGTACAACAAAGCAAAAGACTTGGTCTACTTCTTGTAGTCCGTAATTCAAAATAATTTTGTTAATGGAGTTTGTAAACAGCCAAGGCTGATATTGCTTTCTTCAGAGAAGAAATTATTATTTAATTAGCTCTAGTTTATTGTTTGAACAACAATTCTCTGACACTCTTTTCCTCCATAGGAGTTGGCAAGTGGTAAGCCAGACAGTGAAAAATTCAAAATGCTTACTGAAAAGATCAACTCGTTACTAGAACAGGTGAGCAAGACATACAGTACATGCCTAGAGGTGCATGTAGCCTGTGTTACCTTCCAATAACTCTTGGATGGCCCCTGTTATGTATGCAAAGACTGTACCACTTACTAGACTATGAGTACCATGGAACCTTTATCACTGATGTGCTATAAGACAATGGTTCAAAGTATGTTACTTGTTACATTGCAGTATTAAGCCCTTTTGATTGATGGCATGACATATAATTGATGTCTAATTTGAATTTAATTCTTGGCTTGCACTGTCATGCAATATCAAAATAATTCAAAAATCATTCTGTGGATAAAGTAAAGAAATTGTCATTTTATAGGAGAATGATGAAGAAGGCACTTCTCCAAGTTCTAATTATAAGTCTGTGCGTTTTCCTAAACTCCAGATATACTTCGAAATATTTTGCACTAATTTACAGAGCCACCATGTTGGAGTACCTCCGTGGTACACCAACATGGTGGCCGGATAATAGTGTAAACATCTGGAACTGACTTTGGCTATCTAGGCGACTGATTATCTGTAATGAACAAACAAGCATTTACATGAGCCCTTTTCCTAATACTTAACTTCTGAATAGGCTAAAAATCCAAGATAAGTATATATTTTTTTGGCAAACATGTTTGTAGCTTTATATCACACACTGCCATAGCTCTGGAATTCAAAACTTAATGCGCTGGTTTCAAGACGAAGTAAGCTACTGAGCTGAAAAGTTGTAAACTTTAATGGCTCTTTAGTTTTAGATTTTGGAAAATGATGATGTTACATGCAAGCCAAGAATTTGATTAATTTGAAAATGAAAGGTGGACGCCCCCATTGTTAGTTTTGGTAACATTAAAAGCCCAAAGAAAGTACATGTAATTTTGCTGATTGGTTAAAAACGAAGTTTCTATTTAACAATTTCATTATGACCTTGAGATTCCTAACACATGATAGTTGACTTGGACTGCACCTACGTGAACTATCATGCGTAGAAATTGAGAGTGAATTGTTTAAGTAAAAGTCTTCAAGCCGTCTGAAACATTATCTAAATCCTCTTCACAAACAATTCAAATATGCAAAGAAGCAGCTGTCTCTTTGTTAACAAGGGCACACTGCCACACTACTCACTATCTACAACAGAATAGATACTAAGTGAGTGGCATAGCCAATCAGAGAAGGGCATTCCTGATAGAACACTAGTAGATTTACACTAAAACTTGATAGAAACAGGGAAGTGGCATGAGCTGTTGATGCAATGTTGTCATGAAGAAAGGGAATTTACATTTTGATGATCAAAGTAAATAAGGTGTTTTCTTTTTTTTCATTGTGTTGTTTTCTACAAGAAATAATCAATATTGTGTTCTCCATATTTCTATCTATTCTTGTTACAGAAACACTCGTGCAAATATGTGAAAAGTTCATGTGTAATAAATTACAGTAAAAATTATTTTACTGTGCCTAAAATATTTTGATAGTACCAAAAAATGTTTCACCCACTGTCCTACCGTCATTTCTTTGTTGAAAACTATTAACTTAACAGATTAAGCTTAGAAGGGTTTGCACTGTACTTGTAGTCTACTTTCTAAAATTTTACTGTGGCACAACAAGAAGGGAAATGTGAGAGAACTGAGAGGAAGACAAAGCAAAAAAAAATGACCAATCTAGTCCTGGGTGAGGCTGATTCAGAAGTTGCAGCTAAATTTTCAAAGTGAAATTCCCCACAACCAGAGTCTGCCCTCTGTTCTAAAAAGCCTTCAAAAGCTATGTTTTTTTAATTGAATCACATATACTGTAGTGGTCTTTGAGAGAACAACTCTCAAGTGCACGAGATGAGCACTGCAAATCCAAAATCATTCCTGTGTACCAGAAAAGTGAATAAATCACTACCATAGAAGATTTTCTCTGCAGTATTCATGTAGATTGGCCAAGATTTTGCATGTTACTCACCTGGAGGAGGTGGGAGGTTTCTAAGGGTAATTTTCACAAGTATGAAGCATCATTCACAAGCTGTGCTTTCCTCCATGAACCCTACTCCAGGAACTACCACTACAGTTTGCACATTTACATGATTGTTGGTTTGTCTGAAGTTCTTGAATTTGCATTGATTATTATTTTTACCCATACTATTAACATATGAACATTTCATTGGTTGCCAAATATAGTGTATCTAAGATTAATTTGGGTTATTTTTGTTTAGGGGAAGTTATAAGTCAAAGTAATTATGATCATAATTTGGCTGCACTAAAAAAAAAGTTCTGTCTTTGCATGTGTAACAGTATACCTGTAATATTGGCAACTTGCAGGTTGAACAACTGGGCTGTGAAGGAAAGGTTGAAGAAGCTCAGGGAGTTATGAAGTTGTGTGATCAGCTGAAAAATGAGCGTGAAATGCTACAGATGGTGAGATAATAGTTGTGATATATTTTACAGTTTATCATACATGTACATGTAACTTTCCAGTTGTCTCACAATGTGCATGTACACGTACTTGTTCAGAAATACTGCATCTTGGTTGGACCTGCTTTTGGTGAATGGCTAGGGGTACTAATATGTTTATCGTGTTGTCAAAATAATATTTGAGAGTTGTAACTGAGATTTAGCAGTTTCAGAAGACCAACATTGCATTAACATGAAACAAAGTCACACACAGCACTCGTTGTTTTGGAGCACAGAGAAAACGGGGCAGTCAAAATAATATGAAACCAACGTTTACAAAACGTGGGAAAGTACATGTTCCTAGAACTGTAACCCAAATCATTAGGTGAAACAACGAAGTGAATTTGAGCAGGCCACACAGGTTTTCAGTCAGTAAACATAAATCAAGATCACAGAGTGTAATCATTGAAAACCATGCAAGGAAATTTGATATGCCATTTGCTTTGTTTTACAGCAATCACGTGATCTCAATTTGATGTCTGCTCAAGAAAAACAGATGGAAGTTTGTGAAGTTTGTGGTGCCTTTCTTATCATTGGTGATGCACAGACACGTGTAGATGATCACTTGCAAGGGAAGCAGCATATGGGTTATGCCAAGATCAAGAGTACTATTGAGGAACTTAAGGTATCACTTAGCTTTACACTCCAAGTTAATGGTTTGGTGAATTTCTGATTCACACCGAAACCTCTCTTACTTCTTACCTGCCCAGATTCTTGGATGAAACTTCTTGCTGTCTGTTTAATAATGTGAAGCTGACAAAAAATAGCCCTGAATCTATAATAACATGGTATCTGAATGAGTGACCATAAACAACAAGTCGCCTCAACAAATAAATCACCAAACTTCAGCAGAAAAGAAGTTTAGCAGTTATTTGGGCAATGTTCAAATTAGGTGAGGTGTCTGCTTGCTATTTCAATTGTCCACTGTAAGTTCATGAACCCAATACAATTTAACAGTTACAAAACATATCACGCCACATGATGTTCATTACTTTTTTGTGACGGCAACAAGCCTTAAACTATTTGTCCTTCATGGTTGAACTAAGCTTTTGAGCGAGGTAACAATGGACTAACAGGAGTGGAGTGATTATGAACAGTAAAATTTAAAGAAGCATCGTAAATATTCAGCTCTTGTTTCTTTCAGCAAAAGCGAAATGAGAAATCTCGTTCAAAGTCCAGAGACATTGTGGAGAAAGATGCAGATGGTGATAAAAAGCTGGACAGGGATTCCGAACGAAGCCGTGATAGTGACCGTGACCGAAGGAAAGACCGTGATAGAGATCGTGACCGCAGGAGAGATCGTGACAGGGACCGTGAACGTGACAGAGACCGTAATCGTGATAGGGACCGTGATCGTCGAAGGGATCGTGACAGAGATCGTGATCGGGACAGAAATCGTGATCGGGACAGGGATCGTGATCGGGACAGGGATCGTGATCGGGACAGGGACCGTGACCGCGATCGTGATAGGGACCGTGACCGTGAAAAGGACCGTGATCGGGATAGAGACCGCCGTCGTGATAAGGACCGTGATCGCGAGAGGGACCGAGATCGAGACAGAGACCGGGAACGATCAAAAGAGAAGGAGAGGCGGCGAGACAAGGATAACAAGAAAGACAAAAGTGAAGACAGAAACGACGAAGAGGACAGTGACAACGACTTGGACCACGAGAAAAAAGCTGCAGTCGAGAAGATGGCTGAAGAAAAAGAAGGCTCGGATAGAGAGGAGAAAGATAAGTCCGTCGGGTCTCGTAGCAGGTTAGTGTTCACTCTTGTGGTCATATCATAACCATGTGACTAGGAATGATGACATTTGTGATAGCAAGGCTTCTTTCAAACTCTGTAAGACGTTTTTGTGGTAAGGGTAGCGATTCTGGTTGTTTATGTGTCGTGAGCTGTCATTAAACAGCTCGGAGACCATGTCTATCATGGCATATTTGGAGGATCGTAACCTAGGCAGCATTCAAAGCTACATCACAGCAGAACGGAACACCAAAGATTGAGGTACCTCATTCTGTTTTGATTGTTCAATTTCAATCTCCTCAATTCATTGTTTATGCTGAGTGATGGCAGCAGATATCAGCCGACAGTCGCGAAGATAACTGGAAACGCAAGGTACACATTCAAAGATTTCCACTTTGCTCTTTGTGTTATGTTGAATATTGCTTTCAATCAAGCTCACCAACCAAGGATCTACCTGTAAGGTAATCTTTTATGTTTTTGAAAATAAAATTGCCGTCACTTCCTCATGCTGAGGTGAAGTCGAATTAAAACTTTGACCGACCGTCCCTAAAAGGATCAACCTTCGGACAAGTGTCGTTTTTACCTCTCAAAACGAGTGGCAGAGTTGCAATTTAAGACATAATATCTTTTGTCCATCGAGACAAATGTTTCTGTTAAAGACCATGGAACGTGGAGCCTTCGCCACAGCACCGGAATGTAAGGTACCCGATTGTTGTCGCTTTCTGTGTCGATTTTGGTCAGGCTTCAGTTTATCGTATTAAACCAACTTACGTTTCCAGTGAATCAGTCAGTATCCTGTTACAAGGAGATCAATTGTTTCATTGGCCGCTCTCAACAGGCGGAACAGCCCCTCAGGTATCCTTGTGTGAAAAAGTCGTCAACTTGTAAGAGGTATTCTCCCAGGTATTTCAGATCATGATGTGTTGAAATAACTTTTATTGTGACTCTTGTCTCTGGGTTTTCTTGAGGGCCAAACAGAGGAATGACTCCCCAAAAGTATTTCGCAATGCGCTTTAATCGGCGGCATTGACTACACATAATATGGCAATTTATTCCTGAACAGTTATTTGAGCCACCTGTATTAACTATTTCTTATCAAGTTGTGTTGTTGTTATTTTTTTTTAAAACCAGCCTTGGTTTTCCTGTTGGAAAAGTGAGGTTTAGTTTTTCATGGGAGCTACTGAAAGCTGTACTTTTGAGAGGGAGATTGTATTTGCGACCGGGTCATTGGTTTTTAGTTATTTTTTCATCAATCCAAATGGTTCTCAGGTAAACAAAAGTCAGTAACAAGGCATTTGAAGAACTCGCGTCGTCTAACTTTGAGTTGTGCCATCCACTTTGTGTACACTGTGAGCTTTGGGCAGTTCTCAGCTTTCATGTGTTACTACTGAAATCAGCTAACCTTTTTGTTTTAACCTTGTGTTTTAATGCGGAGGGATGATCACCGTTAAAACCACCTTGACAATGCAGGCTTATTGACTTGTTACAGATTGCTACTTCGCGTAGAGATTGTTAACATAACTTTGAACCTCGAAATCAAATGTGACCTGTTTGTGACGCTATTGCTAAGGGGGGTTGATGTCTGTTTTTCGAAATCTAAATCCTCTTATGTCATTCACAGGTCACGTGAGAAAGACGACGGACGTGAAAATACCGAGTCCTCCCCTCGCAAGAGCAGATCACGATCCAGGTCCCCATTGTAGTGCGCCTGTGCAAGAACTCACACTGCAAGTACACAAGAGAAAGAAAGCAAGCTTTCGATTTCTTACTGAAAAGTTTTCATTTCAAATAGGTTAGTTCTCAGTAAAAGTAAAAAAAAAGTCAACATCTTTTGTTTCAATTACAATGATTTCATTTATGTGGTTTTAAACGTGTGACGTTACATGGATACTTAAACATTCATTCACATAGACTTTGAAACACATTAAACTTCCTCGTCGTAGGGTAAAATGTGAAGCACGGCCGATAAAAGCTCTCAGGTGTACTTGTATTATTCTATTGAAGATTTGTCATGCTGAATTCATGCTTTCAACAGTCGCGTTATTTCTGTAAGCTTCATAGTGTGTCTACTTGCTCGCGTGACGTTCTGTGATGGAACTTGTTTGGAGCTTGTTATGGTCTTGCTGCTATTCATTCCTCAAACCACCATGTTAGATCACGAAACCGTTCTCCTGAATAGACTCTTTAAACGTTAAACTTCATAGGCCAAGAAATTCAACCTGGCAACTTGATGGATGAATAGCCGAGGCTTTTCACAGTGTGTGGTATCCTGCGAAAACATCTCCTATACCTTAGGGCTTTGTGACGTACTTTAGGTTGTAAAGCACTACGGAATAGACTTGCTCATTTCGTTGGGTACTTACTATGAAAGAGTCGGGATAGTCATTTTTATTAGGAAAACTGGAAATAGTTAATTGAACTCTTAAATCCGAGAAAGGGCTTTCGTTTTGCAAACTGAAATAAACCACAATTTACTTTGGCAAAACGTTTTGAAGTGTGTGTGGGAGTTCTTTGTTCGGCTTTGGTTAGGGACTGGGTATCATAATTTTGGAATTTATCTTGACCGGTGGGCGACATGCAGTAGAGATTGGCCTCTGGTCGTCTTTGTGAGATTGCGATGGCAAATTGAGCTTTGAAAAATTTATGAATAGAAAGGTAAAGGTTTGAGAGATCTTTAGTTGCTCTAGAGTGCGTCTAGTCGCGTTTCTAATTTCCATAGACTCGTCCTACTAAGTTTTACACGGTTCCAAAGTTCATAGAAAAAATAAAATAGGGACAAGTATATGGAAGTGTTAGAAACTGGACTGGACGCAGCTACATGCCTAAACTACATCCCTCATCAGATTCCCATACAAACACTCTAATTTCTGACGCCTGTTTCCTCTCCGTTACGATGGCTTGCTAATTAAATCAACATTGAAAAATTAATACACTGTACTAAGGCCGGTACACACCAGGGAGCTTGCGCCCGCAGCACGCTCCTGCAACACGCTCCCAGAGCAAAGTTCCCTCGTTTGCACCAACGATTTCTTGCGAAAAAATCTGTTGCGCAGTGAAACTTTTGCTACCGAGTTTTGCTCCCTCATATCAAACTGGGTTGATATGAGGGAGCAAGCTCCAGGGGCAAATCTGTTGCACGAGTCTGTTACAGGAGCAAGCTCCCTCTTGTGTACTGAAATTTGCTTGCCGTGGCATGATGTGTGTCCAGTTAGCCAATCAAATTGGCTTATTTTTTTAGTTCCCATTCCTCAAGAAGGCTGTTTCATCATTCAGCTCCCTCGTCGTGTCCTTCGTGTGTACTGGTTGGGGTACTTACGGGGGCGTGTTTCTGGAGCGCGTTTCAGGACAAGCTCCCTCGTGTGTACCGGCCTTTAATGTCGCTTTATTTTTCTCCGCCCGCTGTTTGTTTTGCCGGATTTGTAATCACATTTTTGCTTTTTGCAAACTCTATTCTAACGAATCCTTATTGCACCAGTTTGTGTTTACAATACGCAATGAACTTCGCTTGCTCTGGCTACGTTTTCTTGTAAACATAATTTGGTCGTATGCTGACCCAAGTGTTCCCATAGTCCTCATGCTGACAGTGGTGTACATGGCTGAATTGAGCAACGGACAAAATGAAATACCTCTACTGTGAAATCGCTTTTTTTGGACTCTACCGATTATTCGAGCCAGTTGGCTTCAATCACACCAAATCCGACAAGCGCGAGTGGAATAGATGTACGAAAAGCGTCCAAAGATAAATAACATTGCGCGTACACTTAGCCTCTTTGTAGAGGGTGCTGGATAATGCAATTCGAGAGTTTTCATAGGCTTAGCCTTCATGGGTTATGATCCATTGTTATACCTCCCAACTCAAATACGCTTTTCGATTGGAGGAGAACGAACTTCTTTGGACGAACAAAACTCACTAACTCTCCAGGGAAATAACAACGTGATCTTTCGAGTGACAGGCCATCAGGTCGTGCTCTTTGAAACCGTGGAAAATTTGTGAGCCAATCTGCGTCAAGTAAACGGTTTCTGCGCAGTTTTTTTTTTCCATTCTTAAGTTGGGAGATGAAACAAAACACTTTGAAATGACCGCCCCCGCGGGAAACAGCGAATTTTGTTTTTCCTTGGATCTCGGGGAAACAAAACTCCCTGTTTCCCGCGGGGCCAGTCATAAGTGCTCATCAAAAATTGTGTTTCTTTGACTCGATGGAAACACAGAACTAGCATGTCCTGTTGACGCAATGATGGTGCGAGCAAAGAGAATTCATATTTTGATAATCAGTAAACAAGTTTTCCTTTTTTTCGTCTGTGTTTTCTAAAAGAAATAGAAAACATTTTCTCCGTGTTTCTATCGAGTTTTAGTATAAATCTACTAGCTTTCCATCACGAATGCCGTCCTGTGATTGACTACGCTACTCACGTTCTATTTAACCAATAGACAGCTGACAGTTGCCTCGCGGAAATTTGATGTTCTTAAAACGAATATTTGCCCGAGAAGCGAAGCTTCCAGGACAAATTTGCTAGTTTTCAGAACATAAAATTTCCGATAGTTCACCCCCTTATAAATCGTCGTTAACATATTGAGGTGCCGTTAACAGCCAAAACATACATTTGGCTTGCGAAGCAGCTCCAGACCCGTTGTAACTGCACGTAGATGTATGAATATCACCGATTGATCCGCTTTTAACAGACCATAAAAGCTGCATAGTAAGTGTTTCCTCCTTGTTTAATACCGCACGGCGAGGTACTGGGATTGAGAATGGGTCGGAATGGTCAAATAGAACGGTCCATTTCGAGCGGACCGGTCCAACCGAGAAAAGTGGTCCACCTCGAGAGGTGGGCCCATCTTCTCGAAACTTTTCCTGTTGGACCGAACCGATCCGTTCAGTTTTTGACCGAAATTTCCGGAAATTTTGGTTGAATGGAAAGCGCCCAGTGTCTCTCCGCGGATGAACACTATCGCGTCACATGATCAATTTAAACCAATAAGAATCGGAGAAAATGTATTGGTGAACCATAACGCGGGATAGTTAACTCGCTGCGCCCTCGTCAACTATCGCGCGCGATAGAAATCGAAGGAAACCCTGGGAACGAGGTCTGCGGACAAATATCCGAGCATATTTCCGCGCTTAAATGGAGGATGTTGAAACAAATCTCGTCTTTCATAAACCAATATCAATTTTTAAATATTAATTGATATTGGTCGAGTAAATAATTGCCGAGATATAATGAATAGGTTTAGGACAAATCCTCAAACACCGAGTTTCAAATATGGTTTTACATATAGGAATACCCTATTGTGGTTAGCGGGCAAAGCTTGTGGCTTCAGATGGTCTCAATTAAGGATTGTTGAAGCACTAAATTTCTCTTCGACTTTTTCTGGCCTGGGGCCCGTTTGTGATAACACGTTTTTTGGGCCGTTTGGCTCGTTATCGTTGTACAATTTACAGAGGGAAACTCGCTTGCAGCGACGGATTTCGTCAGGTTCCTGGAAGTAGCGGGATCTGCTACAGACGGAGAATACACAGCTAGTTGGCTCCAACAGTGGAGTTTAATGCAATACAAACATAACCGGGACGTAGTCCCAATTGTAACCAAAGAATATTTTACAAGACACGTCTATTTGAGCCGAAAGCAGAATTCTAAAGGATTACGTAAAGCTTTTTAAAAGTCCTAACTAAACATGACCTAACACATTTCAGAAGGAACGATTGGCTATAACGGAATTCATTGCTTTCAAGATTAATAACTTTCAAAACAACACAGGTAGAAAACAGTTTAACTGAAGACTTATGCAGGTAGTAATTACAGTTCAACGCTTATAACAGTTATGATCCACAACAAAACAGGTGTCCGCTACGGTTAGTGAACTGGAACAGCAACTTGTAGCTCAGAAATGCACGACGAACTAAAACAAATATCTCTATGATTGCTTTCTATATTTTTCTGCCAGCGAAAGCAAATACGCAAAACCTACTAAATCTACTGATTCTCTCTCCTCACATTCCTCCATTCTTAGCTTGAAACTCACCTGAGTCAAGCAATGAACTAAAGGTACAAACGGAGTAGCAGTATTTTGAATCCAAGCAAAGCAAAGCTATCTATTATTTTGTTTTGCTGTTGTTTTTGTTTTGTTTTGTGCCTGAACCGCGGCATAAACCTAACAAGCCGAAATATAATGGCCTCGGGGGTTCAAATCAACAAGAAATCAACAAGAAACGAAAAGCGAAATGAAAGAGCCTACTGGTTTGCTATGGCTTTACGGGCCCGAAAGGTTTCTGGGGATTTCGAGAAACAGGCCCCTGTTCTGAACATTATGTAGTGGTCACTACAAAACAAAGCAGGAAATTCAAATCGAAGAGTCCTTTATTGAAGTTATTACATGCTATTCTTATGCAGTTTTTCAAACTAGTACGGAGACTTGCAAATTAATGGTGTTCCATTTCTCAAAAATAAACTGAAACTTTATGATACACGAGTCTCCGTCGAAGGCATTTTTAGCTATTTTTCCGCTAAACAATTTAAATTTTCAGTTTCCTTTGTTTTAGTTTTTATACGATTTTTAGCTTCTTTGGAGCTTTTATCATTCTTCGCTGTTTTCTGAACCGACTATTTCTCAGCGGAGCCGGATCATGTCTCCGTTACCTTCAAGAGCTTTCTCTGCGCAATTGTTATGTTATAGGAGATAAAAAAAGAAGACACTTCTCCAAGTTTTAGGTCTGTCTCGTTTTCGCAAATTTCAAATATTACTAATAGTCGAAACATTTTGTATACTGAATTTACAAAGTCCATGCCCAGTATGGAGCTTCCATGTTGATTTACCTCCAAAGTACACTAACATGCCGGCCGAAAAATAGTATGAACATCTTGGAAATATCACCTAAATAAGCACTTTTCCTAATACTTTAGCTTCTAAAAAGGCTCCTCTTCAGACAAAGCAAGCTACTGAGTTGAAAAATTTTTAACAGATACGCATTTTCCGCTTCTTATGCCTGATAAGGATAATAACTGGTGGGTCTTTTAGAAGATGACGTAACTTGCAACCCTATAATCTCCCAGGTTTTTTTGAGCTACACTGGCTAAAACGTTAGTATTAAATAGAGAGGTTTTCAATCGAGTGTCGAAAGTAATTAGACAATTACTTTGCTTTTGGTTTTACTACGGTTTGAGATTGGCTGAGTAGTCTAATTGGTAAGCAATTGGTTTCGTTTTGGTGTTATGACACTCATTTGAAAACCGCCCTAACCTAATTCCCGGACGAGAGTCTCCCACCCTGTGGCGTAAGCCCCGAAAATTCCCTTGACGATGGAAACGGAGAAACAAGAGCTAACGTTGCTAACGATAACTCCGAAACTAACAATAACTGTATACACATACCCCTTCCCACAATCTTAACACTCCACCGTAAATTACAACAACTAATTCTCATAAGAAGAATTCCACTAGTGTATACTAATGCAAATGCTGCAATCTGATTGGCTGAGCTACTCGTATACTATTTAAACAATAGAGTGTTTCTGTCGAGGAACTATCGGCTGATAGTTGCCCCGCGGAAATTTG
>Ga0126343_10000566_pt1 | contig 14722 bp, 6 predicted proteins | sample Cyp2metagenome_FD_92531 | JGI IMG/M metagenome (GOLD analysis project Ga0126343, IMG submission 92531) | Coral microbial communities from Lord Howe Island, Old Settlement Bay, Australia - Cyphastrea 2 metagenome | ecosystem: Host-associated > Invertebrates > Cnidaria > Coral ... | reverse complement strand
GTCGTTTCTTAGCCACCGTTTAATAAGTTTGTGTTATTGTTTACTAGTGTTCATATTTCATTAGCTGTTGTCATCTTATATGTTGCGGGGGGTGTGACATGTTGCGTGACATGCCCTTATTTGTCAAGCCCTTATTTAGAGATTCCCGGATGTTTGAGAAGTGTTGTTCCCGCCATTAAAGAAAGATGACTTGTTTGTCACAAGGTTTTTCCTTTTCTTCTGTCTGTTATGCGTCTCTGGCTTATTAATACAGTTCGTGTAGTAGCTGTATTACCATCACTACACGTACTACAGCTACTACGGACACTACAGCCATTACTCATACCACAGCTCTTACAGCTACTACAGCTACTACACGTACCACAGCTACAACACGTGCTACGCCCACTACAGCTACTACAGCTACTACAGCTAGTACAGTTACTGCAGCTACTACACGCACTACAACTACTACACGTACTACAGCTACCACACGTACTACAGCTACTACAGCCACTACACAATCTACAGCTACTACAGCTGCTACAGCAACTACACTCACGTACTACGGCTACTAAAGTTACTTTAGATACTACAGGCACTACAGGCACTACACAGCTACAACACGTAATGCAGGTACTATAGCTACTACAAGTACTACAGCTACTACACGAGCTACAACTACTACATGTACTCAGTACAGCTACTACACGTACTACAGCTACTACAGCTACAACACGTACTACAGCTACTACAGGTACTACGCTTACTACACCTACTACGCTTACTAGAGCTCTTTGCTACACTTACTACAGCTACTACAGGTACTACAGTTACTACAGGTACTACATTTACTACACGTACTACAGCTAATAGAGCTACTACACGTACTACAGGTACTACAAGTACTACAGCTACTATAGCTACTACAAGTAGTACAGCTACTACACGTGCTACAGCTACTACAGGTACTACGCTTAGTACACCTACTACGCTTACTAAAGCTACTACACGTACTCCAGCTACTACACGAACTACAGTTACTACACGAACTACAGCTACTACACGTACTACAGCTACTACACGAACTACAGCTACTACACGTGCTACGGCTACTACAAGTACTACAGTTACTACAAGTACGACAGGTACTACAGGTACTACACGTGCTATAGCTACTACACGTACTACAGCCACCACACGTAGTACAACTACTACACGTACTACAGCTACCACACGTACTACAGCTACTACACGTGCTACAGCTACTACACGTGCTACGGCTACTACTATATCAACTACGCTTACTACAGCTACTACAAGCACTACAGCTACTACACGTACTACAGCTACTACACGTACTGCAGCTACTACAGTTACTACAAGTACTACAGCTACTTCTATTTAAGATACTACAGCAACTACACGTGCTATATATATATCAGTACATTATAAGGTATCATATATGAGGTACCCACCATGAGGTAAAGATCGCTTCCTGATCACCGTTCTTGTCGATCAGAATATCAAAATACCAGCGTGATATTGCCTCGAGGATGAAGTAGTTATGTTATTTGATTCGTGCTTCACATTCGAGTCGAAGCTTAGGTGGCACAGGTTATTTTTTACGGTGGAGTCGACGAGGGTAATTCGAACGCTAGTTGTAGTCTTTGAATTGTTGGAAGATATGGTCGCATTTGGATGCAGAAATGGTAGGTTTAGCGAACATTTTCAAATTTTGCTGCTTGAATTGAAAGTAAAGTTCATTTGAATGCTTTCATATGTATTTCTGACAATTTTAGATCTACCTGCTCGATTTATATCTGCCAAGCTTCATGCTCACAAGGCCCTCAAAATGGCGGCCAAATTTGGAGATTGGCGAAAATTAGGTAACTTCACGGAGTTATAAATATTTGGTTGAGGTCGGGCCGCAAAGTTTTTTTCTGTAGTTACCTTCTCTATGGCACCTACTTAGTTGGATCAGTTAAGAACGCCTCGCTTTTTCAAAAATTTACCTTGAATTTGATTCGGTTTTCGCGTGTGTGACTCAAGCGAACCGATATGGTGTCATTGAAGTCTTCCTGTTTGCTTGATTGCAACGTGATCTTCCCGAAAAACGCCTCGATGGATAAGACAGAGTTAATATACATGGCTGTGGTACTTGCTTTTTGCTGAGTCTCGTAGTTTTTTGTAAATTGTCCTCCAAAGGTTGTCTCAAATTTTAGTCTTGAAAAGTGTCACGATAGGCCTTCGCCCGAGTGAAAGTTAATTTCCGTAAAACTTAGAAAAATAAAGAGATCCGATCAAACGGATTGTGGTTTTAGTATAAGTATATGAATGTCTTACAACACAAAAGAGATGTGCTAAATCTGTGACTCAAGCAAAATCGACCGGACCGCTCTTACGGAGACACAGTCTTAAAGCGTCGCCACCGTGGTATTCACCAACTAAGCCATAGCCGGTATATGAGGGAGCGCATGCACAGGCATACTGGGACGTCGCAGTCTACGGAGAGTACCAAGATCTTAATGCCAACAGAATTGATGCAAGGATAGTAAACCACCAGGAGAAGAAGGTTATAGCGATGGAGATAAGCTGCCCCTGGGTGAGCAATCGTCGAAAGAAAACATCAGAAAAGACGATGAAATACGCGCTACTAAGATGGGAGCTGAAGCAGAAGTACCCCAGATACGAGATTTCACAGTGTAACATCATTGTAGACGTACTCGAAGGCTGGTCGACAGACGTGGAGGTAGCGGTGAAGGAGCTAGTTGGGAGCCGTCACAGAGACGTCCTCAAGGACGATGCAGAGGGCATGCCTATCTGTCACACTGAACATTGCCCGAACTTTTAAGGTCGCGACACATTAGACCTTATCTTACTCGTGCTTTGGCTTGGCTCCTGCTCTAGAACTTTGAACATTTAGCTAATTTTAGCGTTAATTTGTTTAGTTTATTATGTATATACTTCTTCTCCTGGTGGTTTACTATCCTCGCATTAATTCTATATATATATAGAATTGGCGCCCTGCGTTCCTTTCAACTGTATAGCATACAGATAGTTTTCACTGCTGCGTAATAATAATAACGATAATAATAATAACGATAATAATGATAACGATAATAATAATAACGATAATAATAATAACGATAGTAATAATAACGATAATAATAATAACGATAATAATAATAAAAATAAAAATTACATACCACTAACAGAGTGATAAAAGGCCTTGAACCTTGCTTTGTGTACATCTCCAGGACAGGAAAGAACTATCGTGAAACGGTTTGACGATGAGACTACAAGAGGAGGATACACATAGCCGCAGAACCTGCCTAGTGTAGGTGCTATGGAATCCTGGCCATCGAAAATCTCAACGAAACAGTCTTTGCAACTGGGGTGATCTTTAAGTCGGAACTCTTGAAACTCCAGGTGAATGGTGTGACCCGATTGGACGGTGATATGCCACGTGCAGTTCATGTCATCAAGATAATATCCAGGAAACGATGGAGAGGAGAAATATCCTGACATGTTGAATAAGTTTCTGCTGCAAGCTGAAATAGCAAGTATAGCAAAATTGAATCCTTGGATACCCGATGCAGATATAAATTACCCATGCATGAGCAGTATTTACGTCGTTCCTAGTGTTAATTTACGCAATCTCAAGGTAAAGACGGCTTTCTTTAGGTCTATGAAAGATCATCAAAGGCCATCAAATTAAACAGCGTTTTTTATTTGACCGAATAAAACCTGTTAATTTTCAAACGGACTCTTATAGTGGTCAAATTTTCTAGAAAAGTTTCCTGAAATTTCAAAAATTGTCGAATATTCGAAATACGAACCATTCAAGCGAAAATGCGTGACATCGTGGGAAAAAAAACGAAAACGGACACCTTCACAAGCCAAACTTTCGAAAATTTTTCCTCTGTCCTTTTATGTATATTTTCGTCCTACAATGTCTGTCATAAATTTGCCAATTCTTGGTTTTCATGTGATGTAATCATATTCCAAAATTAAAAACCTACCTTTCCTTCTGAGGTTTTAGCTGTATCAGATAAAAGATCCAAAAGGAACTTGACATTTTACAATGTTTTAGCTCGACAGGGCTAAGTTCTATAAATTTGGGTAACACACTTCTGCGAATGGCGCACGAATAAAAAACAGCAGAGACCTGATTCTTGGCGAGGTTGGTTATATTGCAATCATCTATCAAATCCCAGACTTTTAAATTTATTCGTTGAACGGTTACGATTTTTAGCTTTGACCACATGACTGATGAAAACCGAGTATTTCCTGATTTTCCGCAATCTTTCAAAGAAAATGACTCCCATTTCTACAGTACGGAAATTTTCGTTGAATAGAATGCGCCCCTTATCTCTTGCCTTTAATAGATTAAAACGAAATCCTATAGGAAATCGAGCAATTTCAAGGCTTTGAGGACAAAACTCTGTACCAGAATGATTTTAAGTATTATACAGTCATTTCATTTTCTTAAAGCTAAATACGTAAATGATTGCCTGAAGTAACACCGAAAGCAATTTCCCATGGGTACCAGAGAAAATAAATTTGAAAGTTCAGAAAACAGGTGCAAACACAAGCAAAATTTCATAATCGGTTTCATTTCACCAGTACTTTTAAGTGTTTCATGCGAAGTTCAACATTTGTTTTCAACGTTTGGTGTTGCTAGAAATGATTTTTTTAGAAGATATTTATAGTCGTACAGAGTTTTGCAATACGACGTGGATAATCTTGATACTAGGCTTTTGTCCACTTGTTAATCGAACTTCTGGTAGATTGCATCTTAATTTGCGATAGATGTAGAAATTCTCGCGCACTCACTGACTAATTTTCATTGTTAATGAGCGGGCAGACTCATGAATTTAATAATTTATGGATGGGTCAAAGGGCGAGAGCGGATATATAATTTCGTGTTATCGTAAAAAAAAAACTAATTGACGTCTGTCCTGTTATTGACCACGAAATTCGTCATAACATTGTCAAGTATTGTGTGGATCCACTCGGTTATCGCCGAGCTACTATGACAATGTTATGACGAAATGACGAAATTCATGATCAATAACAGGGCAGACGCGTGAAAAACTGCCTTCGATTTGTCAACTTAAAATGCATGCAGCGCATGCCCAAGCCTTGGCATAAGAATCAAGTACCATATTTTTCCCTGTTGTACCAAATGTAGTTTAACAATCATAGAATATGGTTTGGGTAAGCAGAATGACCCAAATGTCGCGGAAGATATCGACTGAATTTCTTGGAAAGTGTTCAATTAAGAATTGCACACAAAATTGATTAGTGGGCCTAGGTATTTGTTTCGGGATTCACGTACGAGTTATCCACTCGCACCTGATTGGCTTATAAACTATGAAATTGCCTTATGCACAAGAAACAGAACACACAGAAGCACCCGAACAAGAAATACCACCTATATAATTACTGACCGCCAAAGTTTCAACAGGAAATTTCCAAAAGTCATCAGCTCGCTTTTAATGCTTTCGTAGACAATGTAATCAAGTGGGCTAGTTTCAAGCGTAGAAGTTCACCGAGCCGCGAAACTTTCCCTTTAAGAATTGGAATCCTACTCATTTAGTGCTTCTTAGAATGTCTCAGGAAAAACATGACTGGCTTATGCCTTTTACCTTGCTTGGCCCTCACTGGCTCGTGCTCACAATATTTCTCGTCAATGTACAGTCCTGTCAATGCTATTGAGCTATTAGTCTTCTCTGCGCTACCTTTTATCAATACCTAGCGTAAAAATAAAACATATTCTTTGTAAATTTGTATTGTATTGTAAATTTGTATCGTAAATTGTAAATTTGTTTACCCACGGAGTACCGAGGGGCTCAAAGAACTCGTTGGAAAGTGGCAGTGCATTCCAGAATCGAATTGGACTTTGGAAATGTTATTTTTGAGGAGAGGGGAAAACCGGAGTACCCGGAGAACAACCTCACGGAGCAGAGTAGAGAACCAACAACAACCTCAGCCCACATTTGACGCCGGGTCCGGGAATCGAACCCGGGACACTTTAGTGGAAGGCGAGCGCTCTGCATTTTACGCAACTTCTTGTCAGTGGTTTCTGGGGCAAAAATAGTAGCAATATTTTAGAGCAAGAACGGAGATAGCAGTTTACAACAGGCTGGGATTACGAGACAAAAACGATAAAGACCCCAACATTTACCTGAGACTTTGGATGCAAGGCGATAAACCGGTAAACAGCATGAACGAACGTGGCTTAGATGAAAAGTAAATGAAACTTTCTAGACATTTACACATCACGCGAGAAAGCTAAAATGTTTAAATATGACCGCGGTAAAAAGTAATAATGTTGGAGAATAACACACATTCATTTAAACTTGTGAAATTTTGAGCAGTGTTAATTTCTAGCTAAGTCCGGGGACAAGGCATTGACCTTGTTTCTTTTTTTATTTGTCCCCTGTTCTTCAGAGGGTATTTGACCCACTTATTTAGCCCTACCCTGGGAATTTACCTTTTTTTGAGGAAGTCGTTGTTGCCTGGGAGTTGGCGCGGGAATAGAAGGGGGGACACTACTGGAATTGAGTGATACAGATGGTAGGTCTTACTATTATCGTCACCTGAAATTTTGAAATAGAACTCAATGGAACTTGACCATAGATCCAGTTCACACCAGTTTCCCCATTCGAAACCCAAATTGGTGTTTCTCGATGGCTGTCTACTCTGTGGTAAATTGTCAGTGTCTTTTTTCCAGGTCCCCTCAGCATGTAGCGAAACTTTAAGCATTTGCTGTGCCCGTCACGAGATCTGTTGGAGGGTGGACTCACAAGAACAGCAGTCTGATTAAAGCGAGTTGCGTTTGTATCTACCACAAGTCGGGCACCTAAACAAATCAAAGCAGTCTGTGCTTGTTTATTGATCTACCTCAAGTCTAAATCTTTAATTAATAATCGAATGCATGCGAATGTAAATATGGATTTTTACCGTCCGGTAAATAACATATATACACTACAATTGATAAAAATGCTTTTTTTAAAAGTTCTCCTAGATTTGTGAGTTCAATTTACGATGTAAAAGAGTTTTCCAATATCGCAATAAGTGTAAATCCTTAATCCTCAGTAGGCAAAAAAAATTGACGACTGGTACATTTACGCATAGTTCTCAGCGCATGAAAACCTTAACAACGTTCACAAAAACGTGCAGAAACGTTACAAAATCTTCAAACCTAGCATACACAATGTCCTTTGTACAGGGACGAATATATGAAAATTTGGCTTTCTTTGTGCCCTACGCGGCTGTGCTAGGTTAGCAAGGTATTGCGGAATAATGTACATCCGTCGTCTTTTTTTGCCCACGATGGATTGCTGGAGCTCTCATGCAATAAATCATTTATCACATGACAGCTTCGAAATTCACGAACGCACGCACACTAGTTCAATGCTAATTAACGGTTAATGAAAAATTGGCAAGCACTCATCCAATCACAGTGAACAAATTTCTCAGTCTTAAAATAAGTATGCAAAGTAAATAGCAAGTAAGTGTTATGAACATGTAGCTGTTGGCTGACGTTTTTTCCTTTGAAACTGCAAAGTTCGCTGTAGCTAGACTTCTCCTGCCGCTAAATTTGCTTAGTTTTGTTTCCCATTACGTTTATGGTTTATAGAATGGAAGATGAAGGAACGTGTTGTTTCATTTTCTATGATAAGATCTCATAAAAATGTACACTGTAGGAAAAAAAAACAAAAACACCGTTTTTTTTTCCTTATTTACGGACATTTGTTCCCCACTCCTGATAAGTAGGATCTCATTGTAATTTGCCTTGAAGGTTTGAGTTGTTGAGAGTTGAATGTATTTAAATTTTACATAGTTATCAGAGATTGGGATGCAACATTTTGTATTCTTGTTTGTTAAGTGGAAGTGGAAAATAAATAAAAACAAAACAAAAAAACAAATTTGTGGATGACTCGCCTTTTCTATCATTACAAGTTCGAAGCCATTTCACCGCAACTCTTTTCTTCAATCCTTTTCTAACTGTATACCACTCCTTTGTGTCTCCTGTCTCACCCCCACATCCAAATGACATGCGCAGTATCTCTTCTGCGATCACTGCGTACGACCAGACATTGAAACCACTCAATGCTCCGATGGACTCGGTTTTGTTTGTTGCTCTAAAGCCTGTTGTCATAGTTCCTATGCCTTAGGAGAGAAATTCTGTTTAGAGTCGTTTCGCTAGACAAGACAAACATATAGTTTTTGTCTTTATAATCCCTGTATAGCCTTATTGTTTACAGCTAGCCTTAAAACAACTGAGATACTACGCGCGCTCTGATTGGTAGAGTTAAAAACCCTACTTTCTATTGTAACGGTAAACCAAGGGTCTCGATATATCAGCTTTACCCTGAAACTAGAGAACTCTGAACACTAGTGGCATCAAATGTTACAGACACCTTCGGCCTTTACATGTACTGGCTGAGATATCAACAACACGAAACATTTTTTTATCCATCATTATACTTGGACATTTGCATGGAAAAACGAGACCAGAAGTTGGTCGGCACAAATGAAAGCTTAGCATTTTGACCGGTTGTTATAAAAAGCTAAGAGAGAAAATATTTCTTTCCAGTTTACATAAAGGCCTGGACAAACGAGAAATGTTTCGCGACCAAACACCATCAATCATTGTTTGGCGACCAAACATTTTACCGTTTGGACACCTTGTTTGGTGCTGTTTGATCGTGTTTGATCGTGTAATCTTAGCCTTGCTTGAAAAAATTTGAAAGCCATCAAACATTCGACCAAAAACTTAAATTATTTCTTTTGTTCTCGTGTTTGATGGGCTATGTTTTTTCTTTTGGACAGCCGCGTATCAAACATGTTTGAGGCGGGCATGCGTACCACGCTTGCTCAGCGGCTTGTATTAATTGTTTGGTCTGTGTTTGATCAAACATATTTCAAACGTTTGGCCCCTCACTTCAGCATTAGCATGTTTGGTCACCCAACAATGTTTGATGGTGTTTGGTCGCCAAACATTTGCCGTTTGTCCAGGGCCTAAAGGTTATCAGAAATTTTGAGTTTAAAGTCTGCATGTAACACGATAAACGATTTTGGTTTCACTTAGCAAAACACAGAGAAATTTCGGAAGTAGCGTTTCTCTAACTAAACTTTATTCTTTTCGAAAAACTTTGGAAAGTGGTCGATGAATCAGTTCGCCAAGCCTACGACGTACTTTATTGTGCCAGTCAGCCCATAGAAAGACTACTTTATTGCTTATTAACTGAATTGGTTCACCTCTCGAATAAATGCCAAGATCAATAGGTTCTGACACAACCACCAACATAAAACAACTATAATATTTCGGATACCTTCAATAATCACACCAAGTGAATCTGCTCGAAACCTAGTTGATTGATGTTTTCTGTCGCCATCTTTAAAGACAGCCAAGTGCCCCCTCTCGCTATCCCATACCACGCACACGTGGTGCCACAAGTCATCTGTCACGCTCATTGGGATATTGCTGCGTAAAACGAATTATAGACATTTGTTGGCGCAAGTGATCTAATGATCGAGGAGGGTCTCTTTAATTGTTTTGTTATTGCAAGATATTATTATCGTGGCCTCGTTTTGTGCTTATATCAAGAAACATTAACGGTCAATCCCTGCAGAGGTGTAATATCTCTTATAACCTGCTTTTGTTTGGTCGGCAGCTTCTTTTGGTTGTTGGGCAGCTTCTATTGTTTTTAAGTCTAAGTCATTGTTTCAATTGTTTGGTCTTTTGTTTTTGCCTAGGGGAGCAAGCCAATCATATTATACGTTACGAGAGCTGTAACATCACCTAATTTTGGAATGGAAACCGCTTTCGTAATCATTTTATAGTTATAGAATAAATTTTGATTATATTACGTAAGGAAACTTATTTGGTACCTTGTTGTGCCGCCAAACAGAATATAAAAACTGTGTTTATGAAAGTAAAGCTCCAGTACCAAGGTCGCATTTTGTTCTTTAGATGCGGCTACTTCGTATTCGATAAAAAAGCCACTGTTTGTCGTCTTCAACCAAAAGCAGATGGTAAAACCACGACCACGTGCTGAAAAATCAGAGAACGACACGTAGCCAACACTGACGTCGTGAAGGTGAATCTCGTAGTTGTCTGTGTCAAAGAAGAAGAGGAACAACAAAAAACTCTTACAATATAGTGTTTTCAGATGGCGGCTAAATTGGTGCACCAAATCCAGCTATCCTTTGGGAGTTGAACTCTATTCTCATGTAAACAAATTTTTTTGTCCTAAGAAACTTGGATGAATGCTGGCTACGTGATTGAAAACGTTGTATTAGAGGAGAAGAGACATTCAGTAATTGTTCAAATAGTGCTCCACAAATTTAAACTTATGACTACTTCCACGTTTTCTGTGATGGTTCCGTTGTTCCAAACTCTCGCAGTTTTATAAAATCAAATTGTGTGTACTAAACATTTAGCAAATTTATCTAATTGAGCGAGAGCCAAATAAGATCTGCCGGTGCGTAGTACCTACCTTTTTCATTCTCAATATCCTTAACGCCACTATCATCGTGATGCTCCCAATAAAGCTCTTGGTATTTGACTCTTCTCCACCCACGGACATTTTTCCATCCACACCAGTCAACGGACGCATCACACGGCTGATCATCTAAATTGATTAACAACATAGTCATTCCGATTCAATTGAAGAGTAAATTTAATTCAGCATCTGTTGAGTTTGATTCGGGATAGATTAGCCTGAGAATGTCGGTGAACGATGGCGTAACGGTTGGTGCACTGGAATCCCGACCGAGTGTTTTGTGTTTTCGTCATGACCGGGGTCAATTTGCAAGATAGTATTTTCATAGGATCTCTCTACACTAAGGTGTATAATGCATTTGGGGGGGAGGAGGGGTTAGGATTGGCAGACATCTCACTCAGCGGAAATGGATGAGGACCTGCACTTAGCATATGGAGGGAATAACAGGATAAATAGCTTACAAGTTAACATATGAGCGAATTTAAGTAAAGTCCTATTATAGGAACACTTGATAACCACTCACTAAACGTCTGGCAGCAAGCTATGTAATGCGCCCCCTTCAATAAGATATCTACTGCCTATTCCAAGGACTACCTGAAACGGCTTACTGCATGGCGAGAGATCCTTGCACCAAGGTTCTAGAATGAATCTCGAAATATCATTGCTCATCTGTGGATTACTTTAAATAAAGCCTAATTAAAGCTTTTTAACCTTTTTTAGGAGATTGTAAGAGTCATTGAGACTGTCTCTTCTATGTACAATTCAATTTTAACATTATATTATTAAGGCACGATATTACATCTAGCTATCTGCCTTCGGTGTTTAGTTATTTTGTGAACTTTAAGCAACCGGTAAATAGTCACTAGAACAGAACACGCACATAAATGAAATACTAAATATCTTTTTTCAAATTTGAATAGCCTGTGAAAGGTTAAAAATGCCTGCAATACCTTGACAGCCATACAGCTCCACTCTCATTGATATCTGGCCAACCCAAGTTTGCGGTAGAAAACGGATGTAACGTGCCCTGATTGGCGGGTATAATTCATGATACACCACAGTGTCCTGGTCGATGTTTCCCGTAAAATTCTAAATAGCAAAGATCGTAGCATGTAAGAAATTATCGTGATCAAGAATTTTTCCCTAAACCTTAGTTTCTTTCATTAACTAGGTAATGTTCATCTTGTCCAACAACTGGGGAACATCAACATGCTTAGATAAGGCCAAAGGATTAATTACTTTTTGAAAGAATTCTTCAGAAAGTAAGCCATTTAATCTCCTTGCCGCTTGAACTTGAATCCTATACAATTTAAAACTGGCAAGAATTCGGCTCACTAATTGCACCAAAAAAAAACACAAAAACAAAACAAAAGAGTTTTTAAATTTTCGTAAGTTAGGTCAATACTTCATTCACCTTATATGGAGTTTTTCCTTGGTCTTTGTAGTACTGGAAATTCACTCCATCGTTACTATACTGCAGTTTGTACTTGGTCACCCACTGGGGGAAATTATTTCTTCCTTGCGTTGCTACACGTGTCACTTCGCAGTGCCGACTTTCCAGGTCAATCTGGAACCATTGGTTAACATCGTTGCTTCGAGCTGACCAAGATCCCGCTTTGCCTGAAGTTGCTTTAAAATGAAGTCTGCCATGGATAACGGCATGATTGGAATCCAGTTGCGAAGAAGCACTTATTTGACCATCAGAGATTGAGCCATCTTCCATGCCAAGAGCGGTACGACAAGCTAAAAATTTTATGGAGTCAATTAGAAACATTTTCCTTGTTTCTATCGAGTTGGGATAACCGGAAAACGCGAGCCGATCGATGAGGTTTTTCCAGCTTTTCGACTTTCACGAGTGTTTTTATTTTTATTTCTATTTAAATTATGAGCTCAAGATTTCTATCACGCATAAGAATCGAGAGCGAAGAATCTACTTGTTCTAGTATAAATCTAGCCAGGGGCGTAGTCAAGGGAGGATTCTTAGGGTTCCGGAACCCCCTCCCCCCCTCTCGCGCTAATGAACCCTACATCCTCTCCTATTTTTAGCAGTGATTTTATCCCAGAAAGAGCGTAATGGACTCTCGATTCCTAAAATTATTCGTCTTTTTCGATCTTGTTCTATGCCTACAACAAGTACACTAACAGTAATAATGTCACGGACGATCTCCAGGACATCCTGGACAACATCGAAGACATCTGGACCGAGTGGTTCGATCTGGCAGTCACTACCGCCGCAAATGTAGGTGTTGTACCTTCCATTCCGCGCCGGACCAAGCAGCAGCAGCTTCGCGACAATGTATTAGCCCAGACATCATCTGATTACTAAAAGAGGGCAGTTGCTATTCCCCTTCTAAACCATCTACAATCAGAGATGAAAACATACTTCCATCCTACTAATGATGCTGTCTTGTCCAGCCTCTTAATCTTTTTCCTGACCTGTTAGCTTTCGGAAACAGAAGTTCTGACACTGAAGCAGCGCTGGAGTTTTATGAGAACGACCTTCCCTCTCCTCGTATGGTTGATGCTGAGCTCCTGCGATGAAAGAAAAAGTGGTGCGGCACTAAGGATGCTGACCTTCCCACCAGTGCAGTTCAGACACTCCCAGCATGCGATCGAGAGTTCTTTCCTAATATCCACACCTTGATCATCATTTTGTGCACGTTGCCGATAACGTCAGCTGAATGTGAGCGCTCATTCAGTACACAAAGAAGGTTAGAAACGTACCTGAGGTCGACCATTTCAAACGAGCGAGAGTCTGGGCTGGCGTTGATGAACAACAATTACCACCGAGACATAAATATCAAGGAAGTGATAAACACATTCGCTCACCGGCAACCAAGTCGTCTTCGTACGTAATGTAAGGATTTTAGATCAACCGTTTTTGTTGGAACCAATTTGGACCCCACCCCACCCCACCCCTTCGAGAAATCCTGACTACGCCCCTGCTAGAAGTAGCTCAAAATTAAATCTACATCCTGTACCAGGACACTTTGAAAACACAACACGCGACCCCCAGCGCACGCTGCTACACTACTCACTAACTGCAGCGGAATATCTTATGAGTAGCGTAGCCAATCAGAGGACGACATTCATGATTGAACGTTAGTAGATTTATACTAAAAGTCGATAGAAACAAGAGAAAAATGTTTTTTTTTTACCTGTTCTTTTTGGTTAGAAACAGACCAAAGAATATAACGAACAACATGACACGAGTATTTTTTTTAATCATTGAACGCGCATATTTCTTCCGATTTATTTTTATAACAAGTTGAGATGAATAAAATGATCATAAATGATACTTAATAGCCAGTTACAAAAGTGTGCGAGTTTTGAAACAGTCCAAAGGGTCAGCGTGTTAGAATGAACCAGTAACTGAAATTTTTATTCATTATTATTATTATTATTATTATTATTAATACTAATATTATTATGATTGTTATAACTATTATTATTATTATTATTATTATCATTATCATTATTATTATTATTATTATTATTATTATTATTATTAGAGGTAAAAGAAACATTTTCTACGTTACCTGGACAGCCATACAGCTCCACCCTCATCGATATGTGTTCATTCCAAGCCTCTGGGTGGAAACGGATGAAACGGGCTCTGATTGGTGGGTTAAGCTCATTAAAAATGATAGTATCTGCGTCTGTGTTCCCAACAAAATCCTAAAACAGAATGAAGGTCTCTTTCGTTACATTCCTATTGGTTAACCCCAGAAACATTATCCTCAAGTGACCCTGTTCTAGCTGGTTGTAAGTTCCAACAAAGGGAGAGGAGGAGGAGTTGAATATCAGTTATATATATTTTGCAAAAATTCAATTGGTCTAAGCTACAGATTTAAACTGCTTAGAACACAACGCTTAAGTCAAATAAAAAAAGAACTATAAATTAAAAACCAAAAACTGCACTGTCTTAGACGTACGAGAGTTCAAACACAACTATTATGAAATCATCGGTTGAAGTCCCATCGAAAACATAAAAGTTCTTCTGTCAAGTGGGATTAATACTTAATAGACCTCTTTAGCTTGGGCAGTTTGTTTTCCCATTTCAGACCACGTGATATTCGCTAGGGAATTGTTCCGTGGTCCATCTTGAAATTATTTATTCATATACATGTGACTATTTGAAAATTTGAAAGCAAGAATTCTCAAGAGTATTATCACATGGTCTGAAATGGGACAACAAACCACCCAAGCTAAAGAGGTCT
>Ga0126343_10000565_pt1 | contig 14741 bp, 10 predicted proteins | sample Cyp2metagenome_FD_92531 | JGI IMG/M metagenome (GOLD analysis project Ga0126343, IMG submission 92531) | Coral microbial communities from Lord Howe Island, Old Settlement Bay, Australia - Cyphastrea 2 metagenome | ecosystem: Host-associated > Invertebrates > Cnidaria > Coral ... | reverse complement strand
GCGCCATTACATATACTCAAACAAAATCAATAGTAAGGGCATTTATATGCACGAATTCACCAATAAATTATCTCTTAAGTACAAGCTGGAAAATATCAATTAATCACAAAGAATATCTTAAAAACATATCATAAACGTGACGTAAGAACATCCTCTGATCCTCTGGTAGCTAGCTATAGTTACATTCTTCGAAATTTCCCTACATCCTGACAAACTCAGTGTTAGAGGTAAAAGAATAGTAAGTGATTCACAATGCTGTAAACTGGTAATTTTTTTTGTAAGTAATTTTAGTGCTGTAAGTAGCATTAGTATTGCAAGAATTGTAGCTAGTATATGAAAAAAAAAAAAATTCCAATTCGATCGGGAATTCGAGCGCCACGGGTTTGTCAGTCTCAGACTGTTATGTGTTAAGGCCAAGTAATACGGGCAACATTTCCTTGCAACATTGTTGCTGTGCAAGTTGCAAAACTTTGTTGCCCGTATTACCACCCCGCAAGACACTTCTCACGCAACAAGGTTCCACGTTGCGAGTTGCGTATAATTGTTGACAAAAGTAGAACCAAGTTCTACTTCTTGCAACACTGAAATTTGTTGCGCGACGTGTTGTTTGCGAGGTGGTAATACGGGCAACAAAGCTTTCCAACTTGCAATGCAACAATGTTGTGCGACAAGTTGCAAGGAAATGCTGCCCGTATTACTTGGCCTTTACCCTCGTTAAACAAAGTCGATTATCATCATCATCATCGTCATCGTCATCGTCATCGTCATCGTCATCGTCATCGTCATCGTCATCGTCATCGTCATCGTCATCGTCAAAGTCATCGTTATCATTATTATTATTGTTATTGTTATTATTATTACCGTCCCCAAAATATGGCACCCTAGGTTGTTGGGCGACTATTTGTTGTGTATGTCACCAATTATTAACTTCAAATTCTAGTAGTTTCATAAATTCTACTAATCCAGTGAGAAAAACTTTCTATCTCCAAAAAAAAAAAACGCTAGAAGAAAAGGAACAATGTGTGGCCAGCGGTATTCCGCGGTAACATGTGCATTTAATCTGTTAAATGCAGGGTATATAGTTAATTACTACCATGCCATTTTAGCCCGGAAGTGTACAGTAAGGTTGGAAACGAACCAAAAGACGAGGTCGCCACCATTGTGCAAGAATTTAGAATTTAGGAAAACAATGGCCCTTTCTATTTGTGAAGTTTAATAATAATTGTACCGTTAAGTTAAACGTCAGCAGAAAATATTTGAGGACTAAGTTTGTTTTGTAAAATGTGTGTTTAATTAAGGCTGTTTATGCCCCTTGTCCCGTCACCATCGATTGTATTTCACAATATTCATTGCTAATGCTAATCTCAATTTGCTAGGAGGAGAAATAAACTGACGCAAATCTTTGCCATAACGAATTTTGCCACTCAGTTACGTGGCCGTTTATTGTAAGATCATCTCAAATTGTAGTAGGACTGGAAATGTGTACCTTTTTTCCCCAACAAAGGTGAAAGCACACACGGTGGGAAGAAACTTGCCCTGCACTGAAGCCTCTAGGAGGCCTGCAACCTGATGCTCAGATAGTTAAATCTAAATCTGTTCGAGTCCGGGGTGAGACTCCATTTGGGGAACTAATCACGATGCAGGTCGCATAAAATGATTTATCCCCGGCCCTTTGATAATAAATCTCATTTATCGTCATGTGTTTTTCTCTTTATTACATCCGTGTTTGGAATTATTTCAAACACGCCCGTAGTTTTAACTCGTTTTTTATTGGGTTTTATAATAAAGTTTCCATATAACGCACACTCTGACTGGCTAAAACAGTGTGCTTTATCAGAGAACAAAGCACGGGTTGATGACGGTAAGTTGGCTTTCAAATTTGTCATTCGGAATTTTGACAAATTTGACCCAAATTAAACATCCCCTGTGAGTCGGACAAACGAAATGGAAGCGAGCTATTTGTCTGCACTAAATATGGTTCACAGAGACCATTGCTAGCAACAGTAGTGGTAAGACTGTACTACAATATCAACTTTTACTATACACTGTAGATTCCCGCCGACAAACACGTAGCGAAATAAACAGTGCTTCGATAAAAGTCATTAATATCTTACGAAGGCAGATATTATACTTAAAAAGTAAAATAACGACAGAAAACAACAATTGAACTGTCTCTGTTTATTATGGAAAGCTTTTTCATCGTTAAAATGCAAACGACACTTATGTACCAGTCAATTCCAAGACCGCCCATCCCCCCCGGGCAATCCCCGAGCATTTGACCCGCGTTAAGCTCCGTACAGTGGGGAATTGGACCCAAGACGAGGCCCGCCTGGTGGTGCATTTGACTTTAGTGTTAAAACGTCTGTCAGCGGTCGGAAACAAAAGGGATTTTGTTATTCTTTGATAAGCGTGGAGCGAAGACAAGCTGAACAAGAAATTCGTAGTGGCTGAAAATTTTGTCTCTATGAAAGGGCGAGCTTTGCTGACGTTATAAAATGTTTATGGCATCAGGAAATACGAGAAATGATCAATCGCTGTATTTTTAAATATATAGAGTTTATATTGTTCACAGTTTTGTTGGAGCATTTGAGAGCCTTTTAAAGAGCCTATTAAATGTGGGCTTTCTAAAAAGAAAAATTTCAGTTTAAATCAAGAACTTCCGTAGGATAGCTTTGAGAGACTTTGGATATTTTAGTTGTGTTTTTATATAGCAGATCACTCTATTATCATTAAAATTGCAGTTCGCACAAATCTTAATCCAAACAGTAGCTAATTGTTTATTACAGAATACGTACATTTGAATCACGGTTTTACGGGTGGAAAAACGTTTTGCACAGTTGCTTTCACATGCTTGGAGGGTGGGGGATTTGGCCCTCTTTAAAGCTCTCACAGGTGGGGCATTTGACCGTCTAAACAGGCAACACGGACATAGCGGGGAATTTGACCAAAATTTTTCAAAAAAGTCAAAGGCCCCGAGGTTTGCCCGGGGGGTGGGGGCATGGGCGGTTTTGGAATTGACCGGTACATTACATGCAGTGTAGTAACGCTAGTTCTCCGGTCACCTCAGCGAAGTGAACCGACGAGTGCATGCTCAGTGCAAAGCTTGCTCTGATATTTTCCTCTGTGCTCGGATTACAACCAGTGGGAGCAGTTAAGTCTTTCTAACTTCAACGCTAGTTCGGGCGATCTTGCTGCATGCGGCTACAAGCCGTAAATAATTGTAGCTCCTTTCAAATTCAGCTCGGAATGTCGCATTTTCGTTCTCAATCTTTGAGCTCCTCGTTTCGTAATTTCCACTTGACAAGTGTATGTTTTCATGGGCCATAATACGGCCGGATCTCTCTGGACTATAAACCTTAACCTGCCTTTAGATCCGTATTTAAAAGGTAACTAAAAAGCGAACTTTGAAGCATCGTTCTTCTCTCGAAAGACGTTCAAACTACCCGAAACTGAAAGCTTTGCTGAAGTCCAGTCTATAATTGACAGCTGTTGACAGCTGTCGCTTCGTTAGCCAATCAAATTATTTGAACAATTCTAACAATGATTGTGATTGGCTTGTTTAGCGTGCTTTATCAGAGAACAGTACACGGCTGACGCCACTTTTACTCGCTTGGAAAACAAAGTTTGCTTTGAAAATTCAGCTGAATGCGTGGGGAAATTATCGGATTTATCATGAAACAAATAAAGAAGCCTCGACTGTGCTCTGTTCTGTTGTAAGCACTTATGAAGCGGTAGAGCACCCAAGAAGTGGGGAAAATCACTCGATTTCGTCTCGTGTTTTCCCCTACACTTCTTTCGTGCTCTACCGCTTCCTGCGTGCTTTACAACAGAACAGAGCACAGTCGTGGCTTCTTTCTTTGTTAATCAAAAGCCACTAACCTGTCCAGAATAGAATGCTGTGGTTACATGAGGGCTGCATGAGTAGATTAATAAATAAATGAGTTTGAGAACCAAACTTCAAAAGCGATCTAGTAAAGGAGAGGTTGATGTGAATCGCTTTACGTCCAAAAATAGTTCAGATCACCAGTGTCAGTGGTAATTTAACCTCGATTCCTTGTCACTCCTCGCCATCGATGCATCATCATGCATCATTGAGTTGATCATACAAGGACATTTTAACTTACACACCGCGATTTAACACTACTTTAAGAAATAAAGGTTAATGTAAGTCTAGGAATGCTCAGATAGCTGAATCACTGCGTTAAAGCATGTCACTATAAACAGAATGTGAGCATTGCTATCTTTTAGATACACCAGTGACTATTGCAACATATTATTACTTGATATTCTTGAAGTTGCCAGGGAGTGGGGGACAAGGGGAATTGAAGTTAGTAGAAATAAGAAAAATGCCCCAGTCTGAATATTGGTTTTGCTGGGGTGGTTTTCGGCTATTCGAAACTATTGCGAACTATTTTTTTCCCGCTGTTTCTGAATCTCAAATGATGTCTGGTGTTAACGAACGTTATCGAGGAAACGAAATCAGTTGCCACCGAAGTGAGCTCCCCAGACAGAATAAATTCAAAATTTAGTAAATTAGGTTGAATTATCTACTCACCAGCATTTCCTCCTTCTGCAAAACTGAAAGGCAAAGCAAGAAAAACTATCGTGAACGCAAAGACGGGTAGACTCTCCATCACCCAAGATGAAATGTTGTGACGCGTGTAAAGCTAAAGTAAGATGATCCAAAGCAAAATAAGGAAAGACTCGTGTCAGATTCAGCCACTCGGGAAGTTTTTGTCAACCGTGATTAGAGTCAACTCGTAGCTGTTACTGAAATGGGTCTGAAAACCGAAACAATTTTTTAATTAGCAGTGTATCAAAAGCAAAGTACAGGGAAATGCTAAATCAAAATGGGTTATTCAGGATAGTTTAATAAAATATTATCTAGCAGAAAAGAAGTGAAAAAACGCGTTTAAGACACCACTATTCATGTGCAAGAGAAAAACAATGAGAACACTTGCACGATATCAGTAGTTTGACATCGCAGAGATAAACGGCGGCTTACATAATGACCTGAAATCACTTGGCACATGGTTTTGGGTCTATCCTCTAATGTAAGTTGCGTTTTGGTTAGTTAATTAAGCCAAAGAAACTGGCGAGTTAAACTTTGAACTTCAATTTTAAAAGGTTAGAGAATAACGAACGATAAAGGCCTGTTTGGTAGGCCGTAATTATAAATTAAATTCAAATTAATTTTGTACGAGATTAAGAAACAGGATGTGTTCACATTTGTCAGTCATGAATCTGCCAGTAAACGAAAAACAAAGAAATAAAAACAACACAACAACCATGGAATAACAGCTGAAAAAGTAATTGGTAAATAATTAGTATTTGAACGTATTTGTGAGACCGAGAGACTTACTGCAATTACTTTTCCTTTCGACAGTATTTGCATTGCCATGCATGTAAACACGAAATAAAGCCGGGTCACAAAGAGACCTGTCACGACATATCTGTCTTATGTTAGGCGTTAAACTATTTCAAATCAAGAGAGCAGACTGAATTTACGAAAAACAAAGTTCTTTTCATTTACAGAAACTCGCAAATGAAAATGACCAAATACAGCAACTGATGCATCATACACATGCACTGTACTCTATTGGACAAAGTTCTCCCACAAGATGGTCGCATGGTCAGTACAGTAAGAATCTGATCTGAATAGAAACACACATTCGGAGGACCTGTGGTTGAGACATTCTACGCTTAAGTTACTCTTACCGCAAGCTATTGTATTCCCTTAAAACCATGGTACTAGACAACAATGCCAGTAGCAGAGCCAAGTGTTCGCTCTGGAAAGCCAGAAGCTGGACATGGGAAGCCAGCATTCACTTGCGTTATTCTTCAATTTCCGTTTAACACCTCAGGGTAAATTGAAGCACAGGTACGTGCTGGAGTTACAACTTCCTTAATTGAGCGTACTATTGACTTGTCTCATAAAGAGCCGATAATCTAAAGGGCTTGGCGTCTAATTCGAGCTAAGTGCACTTCTCTTTAAATGGTGATACTCCTGAGCCAAATTACACGGTCTATTTTTAGTTCGTTTTTATCTCCCTTCCAAGCGTACGTTTACTCGATCAGCTGATCTGTCCAAAAACGTCATAAGCGCCTTAAAGGTCCTTAAACGCTTAATTTTTGACGGAAATGCGATTTTGGCATGGATTTTGGCAGTTTCCTGAATTACAAAAATATGTTACCTAAAAACACGCTCCAATGTGAAATTCTCACTGTACCTGAAGAAGGCTGGTTTGGTCAGCCGAAATATAGAACACCTTCAAAAATCATCCTACAGTGTCGCTTTCTTCGTGTATAATTTTGATTTTATACGTGAAACCGATAACATCGCTACTAATCCAACGTACACCGGCAGGATCATCCTTCTGATTGCTTGGTTAAACATTTCTTAAACATCTACCCCAATATGATATGCTTAGTTTATTAAGAGTAAAATCAAGTTGAAAGCAAATATTTCCCACCTATATAACCGATGTCAAGGCCAAACTTTTAGAACAGAGATTTTTTACAAGGTGTCGTGATCTTGAAGGTTTTTTACGAGTAATTAGGAACGCGGAAAGATCGAAGAAGGAAACTCGAGTCAAAGACCACTTTAGCTGATGTCACGGACGCTAAATATTCTCTGTTTAATTACTTAGTCATTAGGTAAGCTATATTTATTAAACAGCCCTAGGAATAATGACCTACCATTTTTTTATCTTCCTATAAGGAACTAGAAAATATGAAACTGAACGTCATATTCCCGCTAAATGCAATAATAGCAAGATGCTAGTGGAAAAGTGGAAACCCGTTCCGCATGCATTGAAGTTCACTAGGTACATAGGCGTGCAGTGGAAAAAGAGAAAAAACAACAACAATATCAACAACAACAAACAGTAAAAGTAGGGTACGAATTGTACTCTATCGAAGTATTGTATACTGAAGTAGTGTTAGTAAGGTATAGCTAGTGGTATTGTAAGTAGTGTTCCCGGCGGAGAGGAGGGAGGGGAGAGTAGGTATGTGAAACAGTACCTTTTGCAATAAAAGTTATATGAAAGGGGTTGGACCTCAGGGCGGAGCCTCCCCGTATTAAACTTTGTTAAGTACCCCCTCCCCCCACCCCTCGAGTAGTGTTTGACTGGTTTTGTTAGTAACGTCCTTTGTGTTGCAAAAAAAAAAACCATAAAAATAGATAACAATAGATCATTTTCACTGTAACGCAATTAAAAAAAAATATTCAGTTAACTTAAGGAATACTGAGTAAATAAAGAGAAAAAAAACTTCATAAAGTTTTAGGCCTGTGCGTTAGTTGTGACATTCGTCGAAACAATTAGTGCGCAAATGTCCCGTCGGTAAACAAAGACGGCTGCCGGATAAATAATGTAAACATCTGAAACTTGCTTTGGCTATACAGGTGACTGATGATCTGTATTGAATAAACAAGCGTTTATATAATGACTTTTCCTAGTGCTCTAACTTCTAAAAAGGCTATCAATCATGATATTAGTAATGTTATCATCTTCGTCCGGGTTCTCCGACATAGCTCGAGACCACTGTCTCAGAGGTTTAAACAGGTTAATGCAAACGAAATGTAAACAATCAATATTCACTTTCAGGATAAATCTGGCGGCATAAAGTCTGACAGACACTTACACACTTGTGGATCCTCCAGGGGTAATTAAAAAACTTCTTCGTACAATTTGTCCACCTCTTACTTCTCCACTACTCTTCTACTCCGCTTCTCAATCAATTCTTGTAGCTACGATTTTACGTTGGGAAGTATTATTATTATTATTATTATTATTATTATTATTATTATTATTATTATTATTATGGGGCTAGTCAGTCAGTCGATGGGTTGTATATTTTACTTGGCGGACCATTGTAAACAGAATGACTTCGAAAGCAATTGCAATGAAGTGATCTTTCGCGCTTGGAGTTGAGTTGAAGTGCTTCCAAATTAAAGATTATTTGATATGCAACATATGTGGTTGTATAATTCGATTCATTGATAGCACTGACGGCTTTTGACTAAAGCACTGCTAAAACTCATGAGTGAAGGTTTCACTGTGTGGCTGGGAGGATGGGTGGATGGGATGATGGGTGGGTGGTTAGAGGGAGGGACCGAAGGAGGGATGGATGGATGAATGCATGGATAAGCCCCACCAAGTACAAGCTCTCCCTCCCCTCTGTTATGTATAATAGCCTAGGTAGCCCCGGTACTAGGGTGCACGTTAGTCTCGTTGTGTTGTATAAATAATGACGAAGGACTTTCAAATCTTATTTTTATTTTATTTTATTAGCTTCACCAAATTAATATTAAATCAACGCACGCACCCACACGGGAAATAAAGGTATAAATGATACAATACAGGCAGAAACTCCGCAACAGCTTGTGCCAGTTACTGCGGGCCCGGAACACATACATCGAAATAAAAATACAGTAAACGTTAATGTGTAATTTAGTAGCAGCAGTCAATGTTCCATTTCAGAATACGGGCTTTGTTGCAACTTGAATGAGCAAGGATCTTCAGGGTCATATGATTTACATACAAGTGATTGCTTGTAGTAGCTGAATAGGTGAGCCTTGATTAAACTGAGAGGAATAGCTACGGAAAGACTAACGTCATCAGCTACAGCGTTCGGCCACATTGTCACGGGGCGGATAGAGATTTAAAGAAGAAAACCATATATAGATACTCATGCAGGTAAGACGCTGGGACAAGGTCCAATTTTATCAGTCTGCCTTTAAAGGATTCCTCGCGTAGGAAAGGCAAGTTGGGAATATATTTTGTAGACCGGAGTTGAATCCATTCTGTCTTACGGATCGATTCTTTCGACTGGGGCGCCCACACTTGGGTGGCGTAACCAAGATGTGACCTGACTAGCGTGAGATAAATGACACGTCTCACTAGCCTATGCATTCTTGATATACCTGGTGTTACGTCTGAAAAAAAAGCATCCTGTTTGACCGGCCTTGCATACACCTCCGTGCCTGATTGTTCCACGGTAGCGTATCGGATATGATGACCCCAAGGTCCCTTTCTGCGCTGGTGACGCCAAGAAGAACCTCGTTTATGTGGTACATGTTGGACACAGGGTTGTGTCTCCGGGTAATTTGTTGTACCTTGCACTTAGATTCGTTGAACAACAGGCCGGCTGAGGACGACCAAATGGCAAGGTTGCTTAGGTCACCCTGTAGAAGTGCAGCGTCAGTTGGGGATTTAATGGACTTTACGATCTTGGTGTTATCAGCAAAGGCAGCGACGTGGCTAGATTTAACAGTACCAGGGAAAGAGTTCGCACATAGGGGAGACAACATGGGGCTCAATATGGATCCCTGAGGGACTCATGATGTCACTGGCAGAGCCTACGAGTTCGCTCCGAATGTCGCTATCATCTGCATACGATCATAGTGGTGCCGTGGGACTCAAGCCACACTAGGAGCTCTCCACCAAAACCGTAGACACGCAGCTTCCTGAGTAGTTTGCAATGACTCACATTGTCGAAGGCCTTCAACATATCAAGGTGGATAACATCAACCTAGCCCCCGTTGTCGAGTTGGGAGCCGATGAAGTCGAGAAACTCCACCAACCGCGTCACACTGTTATGTATGGCAGCCTAGGTAGCTTCGGCACCAGGGAGCACGCTAGCCTCGTTTTGATGTATACATAAAGAAGAAGGAATTTCAAATAAACCGTTGTTTTGTTGTTGCTCAATCACCCCCACCCCCAAATGTAAACTACCGCTAAAGCCCCTCAGTTGCATATCGCTCTTCCGAGAATAAGTCCCCGGAGACTTCTACATGTGAATTGTCTTCAAATCGGAAATGAAACAAAAAGAGGTACAGTAACACATATATTTTTTTTATTTGGCAAAAAAATCGTAATATAATAATACTAACAATTAATATAGCCAGGTAATTGCAGTCTGAAAGTTTCACAGTATATTGCTGTTTGAGTAGGTCACTTGGCTTTGATGTCTTCGGTCTGGCATAAACAAATTAAGCACTTAATTTTGCATATAAGTTCTATCCGCCACTTTGCATCTAAATTCCTTCTGGCGCTGCTTGTTTTTCACGTGTTATCTTGGTGGCGGTAGAATGAACTGAACTGAAAATGAACTATAATTTCAGTGTACTTTACCTTATTTTTGATGTTACCTTTGCTTTGACCTGGGTATTGCGTTTTCAGCAAAGTAATTTGCGGCTGTGTTATAAGTTGGCACAGCTGAGCTATAGAAAGGTCTACTTTCTATCGTAGAGTTTCAGTTAATACATCGCGCAAATTACGTTGTGACAAAAAATTTCCTTCGAACTATAAGCCAGCCCTGTCGATTTTGAGAAGCATATTTCCCTCCGAGTGTAAGCCCTTACGAATGTGTAAGCCCCTTCAAAAATGAAATCCCACAAAGATGGAATTTTATTGCACTATTTCTCGTGGCCACTCAGTTGTTTGTCTAGTTTTCTTGAGAACAGCTTAAATTAACTTAGTGTATTGCTGCACACATTGGTATCGGCTATATTCCTATTCCAACATTACAATCGCGATTTCGAGTGGAACCCAAGGTAGTTATCGACCAGTTTTGTTATCACTTCCCGTCCTCATCCATCTAGTTATATATTCATATATGTTTCCTGATGCACATTGACGTATGTGGGCGGCTCATCTCGAGGTTCTTCATCTTGTTGCAGCAAAGGAGAAGCCACCGCAGAAGATTCACTGATAACTTCTTCTTGTTTAACTTTCACAACCGATGTGTACGAGCTCTCCTTTGGTACATGTATCTATACAAAAGACAAGAAATTATAACAGAAATTTACCAATTATTTATTCCGTCCGTAAGTCCGTCAGTTAGTGAGTCTGTCGGTCAGTCCGCCTGTCTGAAATCCAAAATCATGTCGTCGTGTTACTGTAGGATGCTATTTAGTGTAAGCTGCAATATTGGCGTGCGCAACACCATTGACGCGAAAACGAAGGAGAGGAGAAGGACATGAGTATTATGAAGGGGTTCGGAAGGGGGGAGGAGTGACACAAGACGGGGGCTGAAAAGATGAAGAGGACTAGGAAAATGAGAAGATAGGGAGAAGAATAAAGAGGAGGCAGAGGAAGAGTAGGAGGAGCAGGAGGAGTAAGAAGACGGCAGGACTAGGAAGTGGTGGTATTTGTTTGGTGGTAACGGAAGAAAGGGGCCAGCAGAGTAGATGGGAAAAACAAAGCTAAGGACAAGGACAATAGACACACAGGGCAATGAGGTCAAAAACGAGATTATTTTTAACCAGAATTCTATGCTTTCACAAAAGAGGTTAATTTGTCAAAACTCTAATTGAATTTACCATCATTGTACGAGGAGTCAACATGGCATATCCACACTCTTGACTAGAGGACTGAGCTGTTTCCTGCCTCTGATTTTAGCATTTGACACCATGAAGTTCTGCTTCATCAGAGAACCCAAGCTGGCTAGCAACATTTTCTGGACTTAACGATGACCCGCCTTCATCATCAAGTTGGTTCCTGTTAGCAAAGAGGTGATAAAATCTGAGTATTTCACCATAAAAAAAAGAAAGAAAAAAAAAGGAGAGCATGAAACTGACTTTTGTCTTGGAAGAAGCACTTAGTAATGGTAATAGGAAATAGTAGTTCCAATTCGGTCAGTAATTATACGAGTAATAACAACATCGGACGACCACGCAGCGGGAGTCGGATTTGTTTATCACGAGTACGATCACAGACCGAATTGAACGAGACGAAGGTTTATTACCAATTAATCATAAACATTACAATTTCCGATAAAAGAGGAATGTTTAAGTTATGAGAGAATCCAAAGGGAAATTTTGAATAAAAATACCTACAAAGGAGATATAAACATTCAAAGGCCACCGCGCCTTCTACCGGCAATTAGGCGCCAAAAATACAAATGAAAGACCACGCACGCACCCACGTAACGACAACTTTGAATGTAATTGGTTCTTTGAACTGTCCGATAACAACTTGGCATGTGAATAAGTGGAAAATAATTTTTTTTTAAAGCTATCACAATCAGGGAAATTTCTGATAAGGTGTATTATTGGAGGGATGTTCGTTGCGAATTAGGGGAGATTCTAAGAATCCGAGCCTTGCACCAAAAGTTCCCTTGTTATTTTCATGTCGTTCAAAGTTTCAAATGAAACTGATAAAAATTAGCATGAGTAGTTCGGAAAACCTTATTCCTGAAGAGGGTGCTTTAAGCTGCATTCATTTGGTAATGCCCATACAAAGAAAACGCTCTATTCCCAACCCCACGAGGCATGTACTGGACATGTCTTCTGTCATAAATTTTCTTTTTATAGCAGTTAAAACTATGTGCACTAATAATGACTTGACTTACTCTGTAGCAGTCGCATTTCTTGTATCTATTTCAGACACAATGAAAAGACAATAATTATTAGTACGATTCTTCTATTATACTAGAGGCCATGTTACACGAAGCATCTTTCCTGCAACTTGCAACGCAATGATGACGAAATTAAAGAACAACCTTTGAAGTTGCAGAGGGGGTGTCACTCGTTGCAACGTTTTTTGCAACTTGCAACGCGTACAATACGAAACAAGATGGCGGACGTGCTAAATCGCCGACATCTTGCGATTGCACTTTTGTTGCTTGCAGAGCTAGATAACGACGAGGACCTCATATTTCTTAAAAAGCTCTTTATTACATTCAGGATTTCAAGTATTATGTCTCACTTTGTTCCTTCAGCTTTTCCATTGCCAAGTTCTTAGCGTTTCTATCCCTGTACTTGGCAATGCAGTGGTTCCAAACGCAAGGGTTCTCCCTGTAAAACTCAATCAGCGATACGGTTTCGTCTTCGGTCAAGGAATTTTTTCCGACTGCAAACTCTTGATTGTTTCCCCTTCAAGAAATTGCATGCATGCATGTGTTCGTAAAACGTCCTCGCTTAAGTCCTTCGATGGTTAAACCGTGTTTCTCAGCCACGTCTTAAGCTGCGTTGGTCTTGTCAGTCTTCTTTGACGATTTTTCGTTTTGATTCCACAGCAGGTGTAATGTTTTGTAATTTTTCAGCAGTCCAATTTTTTCGTTATCACTCAACTTCTTTTCATTGTTTACGACTGCCGCCATCTTGAAATCTCCCTCGAACGAAAGATAAGCTCTGATTGGCCCATTATGACAAAACTGCGTTGCAAGTTGCTGAGGGGATGTTACACGCAAGCAACTTGTCTCGCAACGTTGCAAAAAGTAGAGGGGCGTTTTCCTTTCCTTTAAAACGAAACGGAAACGTAAACAGATCCTCCTCGAAAACATTAACGCGAGTATACGTAATATCCGCAGAAGCCGGGCACAATGTCTGAAGAACTAAGAGGTATAACCTTGGGTGTGAGGCCTATGTGGTAGATTCACTCTCGACCTTTTAAGAATTGGTTCATGCTTAGCGTGCGTATATCGAATTATGGATGGGGAAAGTTTGGAGCTTCTTGAGTGTTCACCAAACTTCCCAAGTGCATCCATAACTCGATATAAGCAGAGCTAAAAGCATGAACCAATTCTTTTATAATATGGCGACAACAACTTGGGCGCTGAAACAAGGTCTTTATTATCGTAACACGACACAATCAGTTAAGTAACCGTTGAACGAAAACGCTTAATGTGCTATTATGATCAAATTTTTACCCCTTGATTTTTTAGGTCATTCGCATAGAACTCTACGAAAGATTTAAGACACCGTTTACCGTTTACAAATATCTGCTTTAGTTCCGGAAATATTGAAGTTTGAAAAATGGCTAAAATATGCAAATGAGATGACTGATGACGTCTTACATTCAACCAAATATTACTTCAAGTATATAAATAGCGCTACCTTCGTCAATTTGCAGCAGAAACCATTGAAACTTGGTAGGCTAATAGCTCTAAATGCAACGCACCCACAGCTTTAAAACTTTCTGTTACCATGGCAACCTACTCTTTTCCAGTCCCTCTAGCCTGATTTCAATATTTTAGTGGTTCTAAGCTTGGAAGACAGGACCATGAACTCAACCTAATGTGTTTAAATGCTTGCTGGATCATGCAGATGAGGCAGCATTGGCAATAAACAATATAGAATGAATAAAGTGGTCAGAAAAGCCTTTTATATCGTGGAGGTCTGGAACCCAGTATGTTACCATGGTAACAGAAATTGAAAGCTCATATTGCAGACCACCTCTAGTAGAACTTACTGTAAAAGATCAGACATTTCTGATAAAAATTGACTGAGATATCCTTGTTATCATTTTTGATCAAAATTTGGTTGAGTGTATGACATCATCACTTTGCTAATTTGTATATTTTAAAATCTTGAATATCTCTGGAACGAAAAGAGATATTTGAAGACAGTAAACAGCATTTTTATCCTTATACAGACTACATGTTTATGTCGTGAAATCGCTTAGATTTGAAGGATGCGATTTTCGCCTTATTAACACTTTAACCTGGTCTCTAGAATTGTCAATGAACAATTCGCTTCTTCGAATTAAACTTATTAAGATGATTTCCGCACAATATTCGAGCAAAACCCTTATAGCATGGTAATATTTTGAATAATGGTAAGAAGATCCTATCAAGATCTAAGCTCCCAAGCTGACCCCGCGAGAGAAAAGTGAACTTGAAGTTTCATATATTTCACTTAAAACGGACGTTTCGCGTTAGTTGAAAACACAGGCATGAAGCATTCTTCCGAGGTTTGACATTGAATTTCTCGAGAATGCTTGGGATTTTCATCG
>Ga0126343_10000564_pt1 | contig 14748 bp, 8 predicted proteins | sample Cyp2metagenome_FD_92531 | JGI IMG/M metagenome (GOLD analysis project Ga0126343, IMG submission 92531) | Coral microbial communities from Lord Howe Island, Old Settlement Bay, Australia - Cyphastrea 2 metagenome | ecosystem: Host-associated > Invertebrates > Cnidaria > Coral ... | reverse complement strand
TCGACTCACCAAATATCAACCCGTTTTAAGGATATTTCGTAATGTTTAAAATTGCATTTTCGTGATAAAATTGTATTTCCCCCGCACTTGCATTACAAATACGTGGCAAACATGATTGCGAAATCCGCATGACTTCCTTATGGATAGGCAGGTGTATAGAGACACGTAGCTGCACGTGTAGGTTGAAGCATAGTGGCGCGTGCGTTGTTGGTGGCCAATCACCTGTCGTGCTAGAATACGCGCGGAGCAAGCAAATGCACAGATGCACTCTCGAGTAGTCTCGTGCACAACGCAAGAAAGCACCACGTAATCGCTACAAGTGATGGTAATTTGGTTGTCATAGAAACCTGTAACTGTTAACGAAAAGCTTGCTGACATACAGTGTTCAAACGATGGAAGATTTGTGTTGGAGTTTTTGCAATTTAGTCTGTTGGATCATGGAGTGGTCCATTTGGTGTAGCTTACTTAAGATTGCCTGAGACAGCGAACGTTTGTTTGATCACAATAACTGTCCACTGAGAACTGCGAGTGAATCAACGTATTTTGAGCTTTGAAATTTTAAAGAAAAGGGCAAAATGTTAATAACTTTGACGATCATTTTCTCACGGAAGTAATCGTGAAAATATAGTCCATTTAAACGAAACATTTGAGGGCACAGTGGTAATTTTAAATTCACAAGTGTAAAACTGCTATTATTCCAAAGCTCACGAAAATAATGACCATGAATTTGCATATTGATAATTTAACCTGAATCAGTATCAAAATAATAGCCAACGAACCCAGAAATACGTTTTTGACTCTCTGTACTTCTAACAAGGCCGGCAAGAACATCAACTTCTCATGTATGTATCGTTCTAGCTCGCTCTCTGTTGAGCACTTTTTTAGATACTTTCTTAAACGACGTGAATTCGAATATAATTTCGAGTCAGTAATTGTCTTTGTTTTTCAGTCAAATATAAAGATCAGTTTTATTTCTTTTCACGCCCTGTACAAAATAGCTTGTTAAAACATGATTAATTCTCTACTCCGCGTAATGTTTTGTAATGTTGTTCAATAAGAATTCTTTTGTGTAGCGGCTGTCGCTAAATAATCTGACTCAGTGCTCTTCGTGGGTTCAGGCAATACAAAATGTATAAATACTTAGCAATTTTGGCAATTTGGCTACGTCGAAAACGCTCACGTAAGCAAAAGTCATTCATAAAAATACAAACTTAGAAAGTAATTTGCAATGCTCTTACTGACTGTCCGTGATGACGTGCGCGCCTACTCTCGTCCCAGGCCAAACTGAGGCCCACCCTCCACACCAAGGAGGTTTCAAGTTTTCCGTTCGCACAACGGCCATGCAAATCACACTATTATCGCTACGGCTTCTTTTTCGAAAAACTTCGTTTTCAAAATGTTTTCTGAACGCAAAACTGGCGTTTTTAAATTCTTCCGGTTTGAAGAGAGTTTTTGAAAGCTCCATTTTCGTGATGGATTAATGTGCCGGATGGCAAACCTAACCGTAGAAGAAAAGCGGCACTTTCAAATTTTTCTGGCTTACTGTGTAGAGAGCGGGGCCTGATGAAATAATGAATTTTAAAGCTACAGTTATGAGTTATCCAATTATGTTGTCATAAAAAGTTCCACTTGCCTCTTGTTTACTGTCACAAAAGTAGCGAATTATTTTTACCTTTTTTGCAATAAATGCTTGATTTGTGTCAGTTATATTTAGAGTAACAAGGGCAGTAATAAATTGTAAGGCACGATGTGATCTCCCTTGAAAAGAGCCTCAAGGCAACACCCATTGCCTCTAGCTTAATGAAAGCACAAGAAAAAATCAATATCCTTCGAGGTTAAAAAGGGAAGACATATTTAATTTCAGTGATTTTACTAATTACTTTTTGTCACGAAAAAAAATACATACAAGACGTATTGAATTACTTCTTTGTCTGACGAATTTTTATTCACATAAACCTCGAATATTCCTTTGCAATCCTAAGTTTGATCTTGGCAAACTTCTTCCATCCTCTAAAAGACAAAATTCAAAGTTCACAGTTAAGGGTTCAGAGTATTATTAAAATTGTAAATAAACATTTTGATGATCAAAGTATTATGAGGAAAAAATCATGCAAAGGGTGATAATGCAAGAGTCTGGCAATCATCAAAGATAAGACAATTTTTTTTTCTGGAAAGATATGTATATATGACTCAAGTCTTTAACTGTACAAGCAAGATATTGTTACTTGCTTGACAATCACCACTTCATAGGAAACGAATTAATGAGCTGATAACATACGGGGTAAGAGAAAAAACAATGCAAATTCACATGTATAACTGAAGGAAAGAGTATTGTGAATCAATGTTAGACTGAATAAGTTACGCTTTCCTAAATATTGCGCCTTCCGGCGAATTACCCAGAAAGAAATCTTCTCTCTCCATGCGCCTGCAAATGACTATAAGATGTAATTAGGCTTCAACAGAACATATAAGTTCTTATATCAGTTATACCTCCACCAGCCCCCTCCCCCTCGGATCGCCTTCTCTCTTTCTCTCCTGTAGAAGTTGTTTCGTTTTTCATGTTCAGATAGAAAGACTTCAGGTAGATCTCGTTTGGAGATTGGGGAATCTTTAGCATTAAGGATAACCGCATTTACATATAATTCTGTTCCAGGGGTAAACAGCCATCAAAAGCTATCAAACGGAGGGCGAAATAGCAAAAATAAATAAAAAACAACGCTCCGCCGCTCTCAAAGTTACAGAATAACGCCTGGAAAAGAATAAAGAATACATCATAATGTGGTTGCAGGAGTTATTTTTATCTAAAACTAAAATAACCCTAAGCTTCGGACCAAAATACATTTCCAATTGTTTGATTATGCGTTTAAGAGTATAAACAGGAAAAACGCGACGCAGTTCGGTGATTTAAAACGCCAATGATATCCTAAAAATAAACCTTCGTGAATACATGTTTACTTGGAGGGTTAAATATAGTCTTGTATTGTAAGTTATTTTTTTTCCTTTAACGTTCAAATTCGACATTATATAGGGCCCTAACCAGAAAGGCAAGTGTGGCAGAACTCGTTACTAGGTAAAATATTACTTTTTTTTGTTGTGATCTTCCGTTGATGTTCAATAATAGCAAAATGTCTGACCTTCTTGCAGTTTTGTAAAGGTGATCGTTTATAATAGTAATATAATTTTAGAAAAAGTCATAATATTGTTTTCTTTCCTGGATAAATCTGAAACATTCCTTCTTATTAACGTGATTTTGATGAGTTTGTTTCCTCTAAAAATAACGTCCTATAGGATTTGCGCTTCTTTTTCAGATGATGTCGTTCGGGCGACTTAAACTAATTCCTGGAGGTTCACTTCTCTTGTATTCGACTATCCAATCTTGCAAAATCCTCAACTAAAGATATTTTGAAACTTCAGTGAAGCGAATTTTAGAAAAAATTAAAGTTCTGCCGTCAAAACATAAGAAAGGCCCGATTCACTATTTGTTATTAGATTATTAATTTAAAACTTTTGCGCCATATCGCCGGTGTAACTTATGGAGTCAATTGATTTTTCGAAAATATAGCTCCCTCGATGTTTGCGAATTCGGTGATCATGTTCAGAAATAGGAAGATAACGAATATTTTCGTCGATAATCAGGCATGAAGTTGCGTTATACAGCGTGCAATAGCAGTTTGAATTTCTCCATGTATTTATCTGTAAAACTGTAAGAGTCTACAGAAAATAACAAATTACTAGATTAAAAACTTGAAAATGCGACTTCATTGCCGGCCTCGCTCAGTTTAGTTCACAACGTTTCTCTCAAAGTCTATCAGCCAGATTTTTTGCTTGCTTTTATCCGGCTAGATCTGTAATTGATAAATAACTTGCAGAAATTGAGCGGTAATTTTGTTTTCTTTCCACGTCTCAAATGCTGTATTTTCGAGCCATGGTTTCCTTTCCGGTGATATGGCGGACGGCCTTCTTTTTGCCGGATTTCCGATTGACTCGACATAAAAATAAATCTGCTCACTGTAACGGGAATTAAAAAGCGATATGGAGAGTTTTCGTGACGTAGAGCAACAATATCGTTTTGCTATATTCGCACGATTTATCTATGTAAAGGTTTATCCTTTTCTCTGGACAGATGCTACCAACAAAAATTACCACAACATTTAATCTCCGATACTTTTTGCTATCAGGAAGCCGCATGAAAAAAATTGGAAGAAATTGAAAAAAACACTTTGCAAGAACACAGTAAAATTGTTTCTTGAGGAGCTATTCTGATATTTCTTTAAAGCTATAGAAAACTAACTACATGTCCTTACGTGCCTATCTTGTACCTAAAGCGGTGTTTCTTCCACATGGTACGTCGAAAAGAAAGACAATTTAGAATTAGTTCCTGTAACGTCGAAAAGAAAGACGATTTAGAATTAGTTCCTGTAAACGATTCTGCATTGTAGAAAATCCAGTAAGCTTGTACAGACAAATATGACAGTCGAATACTTCCGGCTATCTCCTTCAGGCTTCTCTCGAGGCTTCTCAGACTATCATGATGAACGTGACTGAATGTGTTGAATGTTGTTCCTGCGGGTCTAGAAAGTGACATTTTTATGATATAAAGGGAGGGGGTAAGTTTCTAAACGGAAGCCGTGGTGTTGTGTCCATGGGAAGTATAGCAAAATAATTTGGTTTTATCAAGCGAGTTGATTTTGTATATTGCCCACCGTAACGAGAATCCAAAACTGACGTTTCGAGCTTTTGCCCTTCGCTCCAACAAAGGGCTAACGCTTCAAACGTTCGCTTTCCCATCTCTCTACGGTGGGCAATTCACATTATGAACCCAGTTGATAAAACCAAATTATGGTTTTATGATATAAACCGACTGCTCGTAAAACAGCTACGATAAAACGACAAAATAGCACCGTTATATTACAACTTTATGGTGACATACAGATGTAATATCAGTTCACAAAGGAATATGTTGAAAAACCGGTGTACATCTTTTCCTTGTGGAAATCCATGCAGGAAAAATACCTCGTTTTGATGGGCCATAACCTCATCGATCAGCATATATAGCTTCTACTGGCCGTGAGACGAATGACGGCCTCAACTCAGATGGTAAGTTGCTACTCTTGTCACAAAAAAAAAAACCTTACATTTTAGCTTTTTGTTTTTCCTCTCTGCTAAAAAGGCTGTCTCAAGGAAGCGAATTGCCGGTATGGGAATCAACCATGCGATATACTGTATCTCGTGATCCAGAAATTTCAGGAAACTCTCGCACGGTCTTGTTGAATGGCGGGTAAGTACCAATGAACAATCGTCGCAAAAGGTGTAACCATTGAATTTTGAGATTTAGCAAAGGAAGGGGAAAGTCCTCTAAATAACGATTTCCTCACATTTGTAAAAAGATATATATCATATTTAATACTCGAAGCTATCACCTATTGCTTAAAACATATTGCTTAACTGATTATTGTCGTAATGTTTAGCTAATTTATATCATTTAGTTGAAGACAAAACTGCAATGACGTTTGGGTTAGCTTCTCTAGAATTTTGAATTTTATAATGTTTTCCGGGCTGTAGTGCGTGGTGCTGTGGTTTTCCAACTCGGGAAGAAGGAAGAAGCCTTCAGTTTGAATGCATCCACCCACTCGTTAACTGTATTTACAACATCCGGCAAACATCTTTCATTCAGTCTTCTCTACAAAACCGTCGCAAGAGAATACGTACAGTTACAACAAAGGTAAGAGGATTCAGCTTGTTTAAAGACAACAGAAAACAGAAAAAAAATTCCAGTTTTACACCTATAAAGACAAGACGAAAAGGGTTCCTAGTATATGATCAAAACTGACATGTTTGCAGCCATGAAGCGACGCCGTTTCGAAACAACATTAGTACGTACATTCAAGTAAAAACGTTTTAGCAAGACTGCTAATATAACAACGGTTGATTGTAGTGCTCTGCATTCAAGATATCAGATATGGTTTGTACGGGTAAAGGATGAGGCAGTTTAAGGAAAATAAGGTTTCAGACAATCCCATATATTAATTTCCCCCTCGATCCGACCTCTTTTTCGCCGATACCGATCGAATGTCCGTAAGTATGCTAAGTTGAGTTATTGCAATGTTTATAACGACATTTAACAGGTTAAAGATCGTCTTGATATTTCATAATGAATGTATTGGCTGCTCTTCTTTTGAGCCGGCTGACTGAAGCTGAAAACATTGTTTCACTCAGACTCACCGTTGTTGAACCCATACTAACTTGCTTGTACTAAAGCATTTGCTCAGGACCAGAGGGGATTCACAAACTGCATGTTATGCTAAACTTCAGTAAAGAATAAAAAATTACCAGATGTTGTTACAGAGCTCAAAGAAGCGCTTGCTTTACCGTGGCCGATACGTCACTATGTTTATGAATTGGAAAAGCCAGGTTGAACTACGAGTTCCGGAAGGAAAGCATGCAAGTATAAATTATAATTAATGTTAACGGCGTCTCAGAGTTATCGTCAATAGGCATTTTTATAACGTAGAAGTGTGCTATGTTGTTTCCTCGATAAACAAAAATCTGAATCAGTTTATAAAGGGAAGATTTCTGCAAATTTATAGTCTGAAATTGCCCTGAAGCTAAGGAATTTTCTTCCCTGAACTCGCACTTGCAACGACACTGACCAAAAGCCTATGGCGGCATAATTGTTATATTCTAGTCGAAAGCGAGCTTAACGGAAGGCGGTATAATTTTAGTATAACGAAATATTACAAAGCCTGCTGAAAATACTCCTACAAGTACTAGAAGTAACAGATGTCGGTGCTTTCCAGAAACACCGGTTGTTAAACGGCACTAAATACGTATTTGGAAAAAGTTCCGCTCTTACATAAGCTGCCACCGTCCGTGAAAAATGCGTTGGTGCGCGTGCATTGACAGATTTTGCTGTTTCTAATAGTGTTAAATTTGGTTATCGCAGTGCATTTCTATTTTATTTCTCCGGCTCATGTGTATATATAAACGTCTCTCTGTGTCTTTCTACATTAAAAAAAATACTCGACACAATAAAGAGTGCACGAGATTGCAAGTACGACGAGGGAATCAATTGGTAGGTTGACCCAAATTCCGATTGAAAACACCTGAAGCTATTCTGTAGGGTATACTTAAATCCTTCTTTATTGTTTCTCTCCCAGAATAGTGCTTGTAACACAAGTCATAATATAAAAAGAAAATTTCACCAGAAATAAGTTGCATTAACCAACAGAATTATGCTGTTCTAAAAACACCGTCTCTGCATGCTCCACTGGTCTGGGACACAATAACGTCCGGCTCACATGGTTAACTCAGTTGTCCATGAAAAAAAGCTTGCTATTGTAGCTTCTCAAAATGTTGTGTCGAGGACAACATCATTTTAAATTGATTCTGTAAGTTTATTTCAAGACAAAAGAACAATAATTTTGAGTTAAGATTAACGCCACGCTAATAATGCAATAGCTGGTGCAATTCCCAAGACAAGAAGCAGCTCTGTCAATAGCGATTACCGTCACTGTTCACTGAATCGTGAACCTTTAATAAGCGTCCACAACCACTGACATCAATCAGATCATCTACGACAGAAAAGCAAGTTGTTAGTTCAAATTTACCACCTTACATCGTGTAAAAGATCGAACTGCTATACTCAACGAAAACTGTTTATGAACGAAAGTGAGGAGTGCAATTATGTCAGGCTGTAGTCGACTTGGAACGCACCATGCAAAATCTAGCCTAGTATCCCTATCGGCTTCATAACCGCTTCTAAAAGAATATCTAGAAGAAAATGGACTCATTTATTTGTTCCCGCTCGTTTTTATCCTTACACCAACACCAACGGCTACATATTTTAGGGGCTACAGTCATCAGTTATCGACTACCTAGCCTGCGTTATGAACTAAAGGCTGCACCGGTAGCTATTGTTCTGTGGCTGGTAAAAGAGTAGCTTGTTACATAGTGGTCTGTCCTCTTTGAATTATTATATTGAAACATCAGCCTTTAGATACATTGGCAAGAGAAAGAGAAATTAACAGCCACAGATCAGTCGTAGTCTTAAAAGGGTAGTCGACAGAAGGAAGCACCACCGGAGGGAAAACATTGAAAAGGCAACGTCGTTCAGCTTAAGCAAACCACGACGACGACGGCAACGAAAAGGTTTAATGAGGTTTAATGAGCGAAACAATAGCTGCGTACGTGCGTTATAACTTTTTGTACATTTCTTTGCTGTCCTCTGCAAAACAGCAACGTGAAATGACCAAGTTCTGCGCCGTCTACGGAACCTGGACGACGACGGCTAATTTTTCGCTTTTGCATTTGGACATGTACGCTGTCGTTGCATATTTTACCTGAGGGAGTTTTTAGAGTCATTGGCGTACTGAACAGACCTTTAGCTTGTAAAATATAAATTCATTTTTTTTCTAGGCGTCGTCCTCGGAGTCCGGCGTCGTCGTTGTTTAAGCTCCCTAACTGTACCCGACGCTGGGAAGTTGCAAGTAGTCCACACATTGGTTTATAACAATTCCGTTTTTTAGGGGATCAGAACTTAGTCAAGTTTTGTCGTGATAGAGAGAACGTAAGATGAAATAACCCTCCGAGGCTATATCACTCTGAAAGAAACGTCAGAATGAGGAGCATATAGTTGGACTCAAACAAATTGGTCGACCAAAATGTCCATTGCCAGTATGCACTTCTTGCCATGAAACTTTTACGCCGATCCCGAATGGAAATAAGTTCTTGGTCTCACGGAAAGTTTAGCATGAGGAAAGCCGGCTTAATGTAAATATAAGTTACTCTGAAACTATCATAGGTATTTAAGATACAATGTATCTGTATGGCCTCCGACATTCCTGAGCAAAATTGAGCCGGTCATTCCCATTTTGAACGCCCTTCGCTAGGGTCGTAAACAGGCGTGCTGCCTCCGAACATAGATACATGTTTACAAGAAACAATTTCTAAAATTTCGTTTGTTAGGCCGGAAAGCGCTCAATGTAAACGCATGCATATCACACTCTGTCCTATAGCTAAAATGTTTTGAGATGGTGAGCCAAAACTATAGATAAACAGGAAGGTCAGGTTTCAGTCCTTCCTTTGGAAGACCGGAAATACAGGCCAGTAAACATGGAACTCAGAAGCACCCGGTGCATGTTTAGATAAAATCATTCCCTTTTCTCCTTTTCTTCTTTGTACGTTACGTTAAATCAGTTGAGCAACCATTGATCTATGTTTTCTAATAATAAACTTAGAGTTTGCTGGCTAAAATATCTAGTTATCTAATATATGATCTAAGCGTATTGCGGAAGGATTCCCTCGATTCACTGAGTACGATGACATAACAGCGGCTAGTTCGCCTAAGACATGCATGCCAGCAAAGTGTTCTAACTTCTCGTTTAACTGGGTCTTGAACGTCTTTTTTACTTCCGAAAAACGCTTAATTGCCAGTCCAATGAAGAGAATTTCGACATTGAAGGATTGCGTTATCGGTAACCACGTTGTTGGTCGTTATGCTAAAACTGCCCTCTGATCTAAACACATTGAGACCATGAAAGATGGACAAGCCGCTGAAGACAACGATTCTCTCTCTTTTATTTCTTCTCAAAATTATTCCACAATATACTCAATACAAAGTTAGTGTTTTTGTTTTTGGGCTAGAAAAGAGGAAGTTAAAGATAAGACAATTACGCCAGTAGAAACCGCCCTCGAGAATTTAAGAATCGCGTTGTCTTCATGGGATCCGCCATTTTCATACGCAGATATTGGTTTACTGTAGTTTGGCCTTGCAAAACCCTTAAGCAAATTGATTTCTCTCTAGGTGTTCACCGAACAGACCTTTACTCAGTTCATTCATGGTCACGATCAAAAACAAAACAAAAACAAAGATGACAATTTACTGAAGAAAGCTTTTCACTAACAACATCAGGCGGTGCTGGAGGCTACTGGACATCCTTCGAGTCTTCCTTTACAGGGGGAAGACAAGATTGCACGCGGAAGCCCGCCAAATCCTGGGCGTAAGGTATAATGTCGCCTTTTATCGCTCAGTCGTCTATGGACCCACCCAATATGTGCCTATGTTTACTTATTTTCGTCGTTTTAAGGCACTGAACAGATCGCGAGCTTGATACCAGAAAAACACTTGACGTCTTTCTTGTTTACACTGACTAACAGCTTGGTGAACCATCTGTATGATCCGGCGCTTCTCCCCAGTTTAATATCCAACGACTATAACCCGAGGGTATGCTGAATTTTTCATATATGTTCACTGAGTTTATGAAACACGATTGCGCCAAATTAAGCACTATTTCTTAATCTATTTTTCGAATTGAGGGAACCATTGCAAGCGAATAGGCACTATTGCTAACAACAACTCGGCACTGACTTCGGACTGAGAGTAGCCGAGAACCCAGCATGAAAAACATACGAAGAGATCTTTCAAATGACTCTCAAACAAGTCGTCATGTAACACTGAAAGCCATTGTGACTGAATTCCTGAAACTAGACAAAATAAACAGAGCCTGTTTCATCGAAAACAGATCTCTTCAAGCTGATCAATTTAGATGAGATGGCAATTGCAAAACTTTCCAATTTGAACACAACACAGTCGGTGGCGTTTTGTATAGATAAGAGGTTTACAATTCACGCTAGGAAGCACAAAAAAAATTGACAATGCATGTTGAACTCGGTGCAGTTTTTAACTGAACGTATAATCCTCAAATGGAGGCAAATTACCGTCTTGTCAAATATACTTTTACTTCACACACCCTCTTTCAACCATCTTAACGCATAGCTATGTATTAATTTTCTCTCCGTTTGGATTGCTTACTTGCATTCCGAAATGTGTTACGCAACCGCAAAGATTTCGGCAAGTTTCCTCTAGCCGGTTAAGAAGCTACGAAGAAAAGTAAGCCATACGAATAAACAGATGAGACAAAAGTTTTGACTGAATTTTAGTGACTGTTTTTACTGTAGTTCTAAAATGATTCCAAAAACAGGCTGTCTCCTTCCCACTAACCGGCACAGGTTCTCGAGACAAGAACTGATGAACACCTTTGCAAAAAGAAAAACTTTGTTTATTCTACAATATACGATGAGAAGCCCAAAAGTCTTTCTTATAGAATCGTGAATGTTCTTCCCTATTTGCGTCCTTTGATTTCAATTTTTCATCCATAGCTACAAGCAATTAAGTTCTAAACGTCATCAAAAATGGAATAACGCAAAAGGGTTAAAAAAAGACCCCAAAAATACGGAGAAAAAAAATAAATTGAGAAATCACAAGACTATCTGGAGCCGGAGCCTCGCAAACCGAAGAAGTATGCAGTATTAGATTAGTGAAGGTTTTTTTTCCTGTATTTAAAATAGGACAATGCGTAATCCAGTGAAAAAGGAGGTAAATAGATGGTTTAAGTAGTTTTTGCATGCAAGTTGAAACGACGGCGATTATGCTTTACATGCAAATTACAAATACACCACTTTTGTTGAATGTCACCGGTGATCGTCTAATGCATGCTCATCTGAAAAACCAGCGCATTGACAAACCTACTGAATCAGCGAGGCAGAACAACACCTTTAATTTACACGAACTATAAGCTCGTCACTTCTCTTTGGATCCTCCCTGCAACCTTCGGAGTAAATTCTTGTCCAAAGCAAGCATTGCTGCTTAGCATGTCAATTCACAAATTGAAATTGCATGCTGTTTTTGCATCACACTGAAGAAGGGTCTGAACAATTTGTTTTCACTGAAACCAGAGAAAAATCTAAATTGCCGAACGGAGTTTCGCGGCTGTTGTTTGTATTACACGAATTTCCTGAGAGATTGGAGATCCGATCTCCAGTTCTGTCATTCGGAAAAAAACATTGTTGAATATTCTAAGTGGCAACATTAATTTTATCAGTGCCAATATTTTTATGATGCTGCTCGGAAAAAGAAAAACAACATTGCAAATAATAATGTCTAGCCTATAAAGATATATTTTTTCCACGAAGCAATGACATTAAAGGTGCAGCGATATCGGTGCAAAAATTTGAGGATTTACTGAATAAAAAAAATATATTTATTTTCCTGCTCTTAAATTCAAAAGCAAGATGCGGTTTCAGCTTTTGCAATCTATAGCACTTTTTTTCACCTGCCTCTCGTTCGCGAATCTCGCTGAAATCCAAGGGAAAATAATCTACACTCTTTGCAATGGCTTACCAGTGTTCAAACTTCCCGGAAAAAACGATTGCCGGTCACACTTCAGTGTTTGATCCAAATATATTCCACCCACGCAAAACCAAACCGGGTTAAAATAGAAGCATCGTTGTCTATTCTCTGCGTAGGATTTAAAATGGATTTTCTCCTCAGCAAATTAATGCAGAAATATCACACCTTGTTGAATAATTTATGATCGCCTACAGACGAATTTCTTTTGAAAGTGCATTTTGCGATCAATCAACTACGGCTCATCTTCGAAAGTATTTTGTTTCACAAATGTTCTGACACGAAAATGGCGCGGCAAAAAAAAATCGAATGGATATAGGTTAAAGTAAAAGTTCACGTTGGGGCAACGCGACAGCGAAAAAGATCACAACCCCTGGAGGGGAAAGAAATTATTCAGCGCGAGTATTTTTAAACATTAGTATGCACTTTGCTGGAAAAAAACAATGTTTTCCTTTCATCTCGTTTTAGACAGCCTTATTGTGTATTTATACACACAGACCTCATATGACGTCAGGGTGACGTCAGACAGGGGACTTATCTGGCAAGGCAGCACAAAGCCTCCAACGGCCCACCAATGTTCGGTGAATATAATTTACGAGTACAATTAATTTTAGTTTTCTGGTTCACGTGAAGACGTATGCAGTTCTATTCGATTCTTCCGTTCGTGGGCGTTCATTTGCGTTTTGTTTAGAAAGGATGACGTCAAGGCGTTTCTCCAAGTCTAAGTAGACTTTCTTCGTGCGACAGATTCACTTCGTATTTTGATTCGAAAAGGGTAACGCGAGCGAGCGCCGTGTTTGTATTCGTTTTCACGCCGACCGCCTTCAGAGTTCGCGGCTAGCGGCTGCTCAGTGTCAACCTGCTCATTCAGTGCTTCAAATCTCTCCTGAGAGGTGGGTTCATTTGACTATCACCGTCGTATTTATTATATGGGAGTTAATTTGACTTCTTGTAGGATTTGATTTTATTCACACTCGGGCGTGGTGGCTCACCGGGCTAGTTGGCACTTTTTACCCTGCTTATATTCACGGAGACTTATTAGCTGTAAATATGCATATGATAAATAGCAAACTTTCACGCGATTTAGCGGGGAAAGTATACTTTAAGCCACAGAAAACTCACGTGGGATAAATAATAACGGTTGGTTGTTGCTTGGTATTATTAGCAAGGTAACAGAGATCAGTAGTTGCTTGCTTGGGCGTGCGTGATACTTTTTCTTCCGACTTGTCAAGACTCATGCACGATTTGAAGCTGACATGTTGCTATATTATTACAACAAACAAAAAACTGTCATATTTTACACGTACTACACCAGTGTACTTATCCCGAAACCGCCTCAAAATGTTTCCAGTGAGTTTAAAATATAGATTTCTTGATATATTTTTGCCTGTGAAAAGTAATTTATTTTACGACACTCGTCCTGTAAAATGTGTTTTCTTGGCCCGCCAAAAAAAAACAAAACAAAATACTATAAGTGACAACAAATAATTTTAACATACTTTAATCTCCCGACCGATCTACATTTCTTTCGTGTTACATTTAAATCACTCATATAGATATATACTGTACGTTGCATTTAAAATTGTTTTCTTGGGTCAGTTTTCAGCCTTACTTTTATTTAGAACGGAAGTTCCCTTTGAATGAACTTTTACTTCCGGCAATTTTTAGTTTCCTGTGACGTCATTACCCAGAAGTCTCGGGTGCGTGCGATTGATGATGCTCGTGTGGCCGGTGTTACATTCTCTCTGTGTTCATGCCATGACAATTCGACTGTTTTTAGGGAAAAATTATCTGTTTTAACTGCTGAATTAACGAGGTCTTCTCTTTGTAACCTACGGGAGACGTTGCAGCTCATTTGAAGTCCCGGTTGCAATTCTGCGTCCGAAAGCCGCGTCCGTCCTTTGCCGTGAAAATTCTCGGCAGTTTTCAAAACCTGCTGCAGTTTGGTGCATTTATCCGGCTGCTTGTTCTGCCATCGCTGCCACAGATGAAAAGAAAAACATGTCTGGCGAACTTTCAGGTGAGGTAAAGTGGCCGGCGAGAGAGATTCCCGGGATTTGTTAGTTGGAGTTAAATTAAGCTCGCCCACGCTCAAAAATGTGTTACGAAAATATCGGCGTGGATGAGCAAAACTCTGTTGTCGATTTCATGTGCAAGTCTCGTCGATTGTGAGAGGTTTGCGTCGTATTGAGGCGGCCTTTTGTAAGGTTTGGATCTGGCTTTCTCTTACAATGGGCGTTGTTCAACTAATGTAGAATTTTTGGGGTTTATCTTGTTTAGGTCGTTGTTTGGAGGGAGTGTAGTCGAGTGGAGTGAATTATTAATTAAGGTTTTTATAAGTTGTCGATTTCAAGCAAAATCTTCCTCTATTTGAGCGTCTACTCTTTGTGCTTTTGCTAATTTTATTTTATTTCAGGAGGGTGTTCATGGAATTTGTCTATTATTAGGAAAATATTTTTTGGACAGTTTTATTGGGAGCCACCATTTTATTTAGTGGATACTGTATAAGATTAATTTTATAAAGGTGCTTCTCCAGTCGTTAATCTGTAAATGTGCAAGTTTCT
>Ga0126343_10000563_pt1:12500-14756 | contig 14756 bp, 9 predicted proteins | sample Cyp2metagenome_FD_92531 | JGI IMG/M metagenome (GOLD analysis project Ga0126343, IMG submission 92531) | Coral microbial communities from Lord Howe Island, Old Settlement Bay, Australia - Cyphastrea 2 metagenome | ecosystem: Host-associated > Invertebrates > Cnidaria > Coral ... | reverse complement strand
TGGGGATGAATTTCCAAGCTGCCCGCTTTCCCACAAAGCTTCTTCTTCCTCTCTGGTTAGGCTTCTTGACTTATTTGGTAATTTTCCTTTACCTTCATTTCTTAGCTTACGTGCCTTTCCCTCAAGAACTTTTCGGGATTTGAAAAATTCTCTGTCCTGTATAATTGAAAAAGAGCAACCTTTTTCTTTCAAATGGCGGTCAAGTAGTGCTGCTTGCATCACTTTTAGGGACCCAGGCTCGTAATCAGTTCCGTCTTGTTTACACACGCAGGCGTAAAACCGCTCGAGTACTTTATCCAACTGCTCAGGTAGAATCATCTCCAGGTTTTTTTGAAGGCTAGTTTCGTCACACCACTTGTCAAAAACCCTCACCCAGTTAATTGTGCTCTTTCGCGTATTTGAGTTTGCTGCCGCTTCTTTTAATTCCGTAACTTCTTCGTCTGTAACTTTCTTAAATCTCCACGCCATCTTGTCTCGAGAGACAAGAGATGTTGCCATGGCAATTTTTTAATTTGGCATGTGAAATTATGAATTAACGCTGAAATTTCGCGCCAAAATTAAGGAGTAATTTGTCACCCATGATATTACCACTATTTATCAATTGATGCTACAATCATGGTATCAAGAAATTGCCCAATCACCGGTGAACACGTTGGTATCATTTTCGTGACACAATAGGCTACCATAGCAACACTATGAGCTGTTAAAAACACCCTTAATTTCAGGTTTAAGCTCTTATATTTCAATAATGGCACGGTGAATTTTTTTCTCAACATCGAATTTTGATAAGCAGGATAAGATGCAACTTTTGGCTCTTAAGCGGACAGTTCTACTAACGGACACTATAATCAATTTCCGAGGGTACCCGCATACTAGGAGGTAACGCAAAACAGTGTGTATTTACCAATTTTTAATTTCAAATTTAAATTTTAAGACAAGATCACTCTTCGAAATTTCCTTTTTCCATAAATTTTACTAATCCTTTGAGAAAAACTCTTTATCTCCAAATATACCTAAAAATCACTAAAAAATTTACAAAACGACCCAAAACATAGGTATGTGGGATGAGCATGGAGATTCTTGATTGCTTGAAACGTAAACGAGATATTTGCGTTAAAAACATAATACCCAGCCAAAATACGGCTTTTATTCCGATCCCGCCCTTAATGATTTAATTTGGCAACAGTCTATAATGATTCTTAAAGGCCGTTTACACCGTAGAAAAATCGGGTACGGACTTGTCAAAAAAGGAGTACGGACCTCACATTTTTGCCTGTGTAAACAATCCGTACCATGTTTTGGGGGATGGGTACGGACCCGTGACTTTTCCGGTATGAGGCCATAGACATCTATGGCCCCAAAACTGAAAAAACGCTAATGACATGCGCAGCAAAAAAACCGTGTGGCTCTGGGGACGAGAATGTGACACCGTGTGTCTCGGCCTTTAGTCTCTTAAGTCCAGCACGTGGCAGAGCCCCGTTTTCCAAAGTTTCATTTCGCCTTGTTTTAGTTATATATCGACGTAATGTAATTTATTTATCGACGCTCAAGGTCAGTTAAGGGCTGCAGTTTCATTGTCGTCATTTTTACACTTCTCAACTTTTTATCGGATTAAGTACCTCGCTCAAGTTACATGTAACTTTATCGAGGCTCAATGTTACTGTTCAGACACGGGCTGCGGTTTCATTGCCGTCATTTTTACCTTTCATTGGGGGTATGACGATAGCTTACACGTACACGCGAGCTTTGCTTGTTTCGTCGGTCGTGGGGCTTCAGCCACAGAGGTGTGGCTTGTGGCGTAACTTTGTCGCCCCACTTTTATCAGTTACTTATAAATAACTTTTGTATAGATCGCTGTGTTGGGATTCTGTTACATTTGATGTGATTAAACTTGCCTCAATCGTGGCCAGATTTATACAACACAGTTGCTTGTGTAACTAATCTCGTATAATTGCAAGTTACCGGGTATTCCAGCAAAGCTCGCGCTAAGGGATGGGCCACTGTTTTTGGTCTATAACATGCCTTGATATAAATTTAACAAATAGATCCCATGTTGCCGTGCATCTGTCCAGTAATAGATCACAGGTGACGTCAAAATAATAATAATATAATAATATTTCATTTATATAGCGCTCACATCCATTACTTGCCCGAGGCGCTTCACAAAATTATCCTAAAACTACAATTATACTCTAAGAAACTTAAGAATAAAAAAAAAGACAATGAGTTACTCTCAATAAATCTGGTAAAAAGGAA
>Ga0126343_10000563_pt1:0-10000 | contig 14756 bp, 9 predicted proteins | sample Cyp2metagenome_FD_92531 | JGI IMG/M metagenome (GOLD analysis project Ga0126343, IMG submission 92531) | Coral microbial communities from Lord Howe Island, Old Settlement Bay, Australia - Cyphastrea 2 metagenome | ecosystem: Host-associated > Invertebrates > Cnidaria > Coral ... | reverse complement strand
AATTGGACGTAGCCTGAATTTCAGCCTTCTCCTCATCTCGCCAGTCGCGAGAGAGAGGCGACGCCTCTCTCCCGAGACTAGCGAGAGGAGGAGAAGGCTGAAATTCAGGCTAATTTGGACGACACGTTATTACCAATTAATAATAAGAATTACAATTTTCGAGAAAAGAATAGCCAAGTTATGAAAGAGGGGAAAAATTCGCATTAAAATACCTACAAAGAAGATGAAAAACCTACAGGTAATTAGGCGTCAAAAAAAAAGCAAGCGCGCGCACGCACGCACGCAAGCACGCACCAAGCACGTCCCTACAACTTTGAATGTGATTGGTTGATTTAAACTACAACTTCGAATGTGATTGGCCCATTGAACTGTCCAATAACAAAGAGTCCAATAACAAACTGTCCAATAACTACTTGGCAAGTGAATTAGTGGAAAAATAGGACTTTTTTAAACCAATCATAATCAAGGAAAGTGTAATTTTTATGATTAAGAGTGCTATCATCTATTGCATTAGGACAGTTAGTAGTGTGAATATCTGTTTGTGGTTATTCATGATTTTAAGTGTGTCTTTACTGAGAAGTTTCCACATGGAAGTATTGTCACACCGCAGTTATGATTGGAATGTTTGCTATAATTGATTCGTGACTCTCAGTGTCATCTTGTAATCTCCCATAATCTAGTAATCAGTTTATTCACTGCATTGTATTTCAGTTTACATTCGATTATCGTAAATCAAATCACCGTCAATCGCAGCTGATTTTCCTTGATCTCTGGCTTTATTCGACTAGTAAAGCATCTCCCATTCACGATAACCAGATCGTGACTGGTTGTCTGGCAAGTGACAATTTTGCCTTTCAACACTCGCCGTGAACCTGGCTTACGCGTCACAATGCCATAGATGCAGACTGAGACTGCGCAGTGAACCGGATAACCAGAAATCGGTTATTTCCTATTGTTATTTCAAAATGGATGCTTCCAGAGCTCACGTTTTCCAACCGCTGGTCAAGGGGAACGAAGCTCTGGAAACGAGATTGATGGATGCCCAAAAAGAGGTACAAGGTAAACCAAGGCTGCATGTCTCTGCCGGCTTATTATTTGGAGTATGGCCGCTACGTTGTGCCCCGCCAAGAGCAATATTGCTAGCCATGATAACCATGAGAAAGTCAACTAACAACTCATGGGTATCCTTTTCTTTCCCATATGAGTATGGAATTCCGCCTGGCGGCCCTTCGTGCCTACTCATCCATGTGCAAAAACAGACTTTACAGCTGCTGTTTGCATCCAGCTATCAAATCATCAAATGGCAACCAATCGGGAAAGTTGCGCACTTGACCAGCGTGATACCCTAAGGGCAAGTTATTCAAACAGTCCAATACGAAAACCGCAGGATCTTTAACTGCCTGAATTTTGTGGGTTTATGCTAATAAAATCAGAAGAGAGAAAATAGCGTCTCGCGCCAAAACACTGTACTCAGGTCGACTTAAGTGGTTTTTCCGTCTAGGAAAAAGATATATGTAATACCCACTGCATTCTCTATTGATTTATTGTACTGGAAGACGTCATCAACCAAACGATACAACGCGCTTTGCTCGAGCAAAAGTAACCGAACCAAGCTGAACCAATATTTCCCCAGACAACCCCTGCTTACGATACTTAGCCACGGCGTAAAATGTCTTAAATCATCTGTGAATTTTGTACTCCTGCGTGGGAAGTAAACAATTTCTTCACGAATTGATAATTGCTCGAGACAGTCTCCATACATGTACATCACTAAAACGTTGGTTATAGTTTTGAAGCGGTTTACCTGCGAATATAGTACTAATTTTGTCGAAGAGCATAGAACTCTTGAGCATCAGGTTGTGTGGTCAGGTTGCACTTATGCGATATATTTGTCGCCCTAACTAGCAATGCATCTTACTACTTCACTGTTTTTTATTATACTGGTATATATTACATAATCTTAAGTATTAAACAATACGTGTTATAAGCTTACTGTTTTGTATAATATTGGTGTCAATTCAACATCGTTCGAAAATTGACCATCAATTTGCTGCTATCGCAAGCGACTTTTATGAAACACAAAAGTACGTTAGCTTTTATATCAGTACATCTTATCCGAAATAATTTTCCCTCCGGCTTTTGGAAGAGATAAAGAGTGTTCCTCACTGAGAAGAATGTTTATCTGTTTTCCTTTTTATCAGACACCATTCACAAGGAGGAAACAAGGTTAGTTTCCGCTGCCGCGCCAGTCGCAGTCGCATGTTTCATCATAGGGACATCTACATGATCTATATGTTCTCTGCTAGACCTCACTGTCAATGGAAACCAAGACGGTCTACACGAATATTTGAGGATAATTTTATTCCATAGCAGTTCTTTTAATGCCAAACGAAAGTCTGGCTTGAAAAATGTGTAAAGCAGCGGGTTGATGACAGAGGTGAAGTATCTAAATGGTACAAACCATTCCATAAAGCTCTCAAGGTTCTCCTCCTGTACTTGTAGATTGACAAGAAGTGAGAGTATGAACCATGGAAGCCAACATGCTGCAAAGACAGTGGCCATCACAGCAAATATGATACAAACTCGACGTCTAGTCTTTGTTAGCTGACCACTACGACTGTTCCGTCTTATCAGTGTCCTCTGCTTATTCTTCCCGGATATTGCTCTGAACATCACTACCAAGGCGTACACTATAAACATGTACGACACGAAAAATACTAAGACAAGGCATACAATCCCGTAACCCACAAAGAACTTTCTTACAATGGCTTTGTGGCTAAAATGAATCCAAGAGAGTGGGATTAAAGCAATCACCAATGACAGCAACCAGACAGCCGCCAACACTGTTAACATAGTTTTCTTTGTAAGTGAGCGATGTCGCAGAGGCCAGACAACTGCAAAGTACTTTTCGGCTATGACAACCACGATGTGATATACTGTCGATGTTGAAGTCAACGCATGTAACACTAAAAGCAGGTAACTCAGAGAGATTTTTGTTTGTTTGGAAATCATCTCCCTCGTTAACATATGCATGCTTATGATAAGCATTGGAATGTTAACAAATCCAGTTATGAAGTCGCAAACGGCCAAACTCAGAAGTGGATAATTTGGTAATGTTCGTAGATGCCGCCTTTTGAAGAAAAGTAAAACTACCAGTACATTTGTTAATACGATGGCAAATGACAACGGCACCAACTTGGCGATCTCAGTATACAGAGGCTCTTGTTGGTGGAAGGTGTTGTTCGCCATCTTGAGAAATAAGAATTCTTCTGTGCAATCGCAGGAGCCCACTGAGTCGCAACTGAACTTGAATAGCTCTAGGCACTTGGACAGCTCTGGGATGTTTCTTGAAGTTCGCTTGCGTAAGGAACCACTCCGGCACCAATATCGGTTTCCGTTGTACTTTAGCTGATGCCAAATGGTTAAATTTGTCGCGACCGCTTTTGTCAAAAGCAGCTTGGGTTATTGAGATGCAAAATTAATGTCGTTCTGCACCGAATATTTCAGCACGTGTACTTATTGTTCGATCAAACAAAAGCAGATGTTTATCTACTTACTGTGCTCTTGTCTAAACATTTTGTTGATACAAGGGAAGATGATCGTCTCTTGGTTGATATTAACGTAGTGCAGTGAAAACAATGCCAATAGAAAGCTATTGTCATGGCGCCTAATCTGTCAACTCAGCGGAATAATGATGAAAACTAAATGGCATACATTTCAAAATTTGTATCGTAATTGTTTCTCCTTTTTTATCAATTGAGCAACCCATGCACAGCTTAACACAGCAACAATTCAGATAAGCAAACAATGCTATCGAAATTCGACTCTAACTTAAATTACTGGCTTTATTTTGTATATTTTGTGATAGTTGGCACTGCACTTTAACATCTGTACACAATTCAAAACAATTATGACTATTATTGTTGGCTGGCTTCATGCTCTGCTGGTTATCAGCTCATCTTATGATTTCGCCAATTATTTGTACGTACCGCTTCAGCATCGTCATGTCACCCGTACCCAGTCGTCCGTTGTGAGAAAATTTTATTCAGCAAAGTCGTCGTGAATCGATAGCCCAGACGAAATGTAGAAAGCATGAGCGTAAGGAGAAGTGTTGAGAAGGCTTTCCTACTTTTCTCAATTTTTAAATGACTTGACATCCTAGCAGACAGGAGAAGCGTTGCTGGGCGACCCAATAACTGGGTGAACTGGATCTACATAGATCTCGTATGCATGATATTAGGCCCACACATCATGCTTATTAAGCCTTGGGGATATTTGACAACAAGCAAAAATATAGAGCTATAATTAAGCGAGTGTTTTCACATTTCCTAACCGCTGTTATGCTCAGTGTGTTGTGATAGTTTACTGTAACAAAAATTATGAATCTGTTCGAGACTTTATCATGATTATCTGCTGTCCTTCAGGACACACACCATACTTGATCTCAGCGTGTTCCCAACCGAAAGTTGACCAAACTAAGGCACCGGAATGTAGCCTAAAGTACGCGGAGTAGTGTTGAATTGTTTTGTTACGAAATAAGGTGTCCTGAAGCGGATTTACAAGTTTTTGCAGTTGTAGTGAATTGGTTGCATTTCGAGAAAATGGTGGATGACCCACAACTAGCAGTAGGTGGGTGGATTAAGGAAGTAAACCAGCGCAGAGGATGTGCAGAGATTGAAAGTGAGAGATGGCAAGAGAAGTTGATAGGGGAAAGATGGAGAGATGAAGATGTGGACGAGGAATGTTTTGCTTGCTGTCAGATTGCAAAACAGCTCCAATCAAGACAGTGGCGGGATTACAAAAGTTATATTGGCAACCCCTGCCAACTGAGCTATACGTCTCGAGGAAGACCAAGACACACACGGATGGTGATGAGAAATGCACGAGAAAGTGCACAAGAAAGTGTCGAAAGGCACAATAAAGTGTTGCACACGTGGTGTCAGGGTGCAGTGCACTGGTGCAAACTTTGTACATGACTAGGCACAATGCGGCACTCAAAATTCTATTCTTTGAGATGCTTTGAGGGCTGTCAGCTGGTGGATGCCAGTCTACCCTGGCATTCACCAGTCTAGCCCAAATCTGTGTACCAATACGACAAGGTGACGGCGTATTGGCATGAGCCTGTTTTCGCGAGCACTTGCAAGTAAGAGCCAACAGAGTTGACGCTAGGTTTGTCGACAGGGAAAACAAGGAGGTGATGCTGACAAAGATGAGCTGTCCGTGGATGGATAACAGGAAGCTCAAATTTGTTAAACGCTGATAATTGACTAACGATTGGAAATTGAATCTTTATTTGTATTCTGAATTTATTTGTTCTTTTTCATCGCTAGTATTGAACAATTATCGTACGAGTAGGCTCGATCACCAGCTGCTGTTTGGGAAAGAAGCCCGCGCTCCTCCCCGCGTAGGACGTTCTCCTCAGGGAGGGACACAGACGACACGAGAGAGCGGCGGAAATCGAGCCTATCGTACGAGTTAAAACGAAATAACTATTTGTCGGTTTAACAAATATATTCCATGTTGCCGTGCATCTGTCCAGTAATAGATCACAGATGACGTCAAAATGTGGTGAGAACAACATTTTGACGTCCTATGTCTATTTGATTCCGTCTTTTAAATCAAAATTGGTCAACAATTGTTATGCCACTTATTTGTTGCCTGCCGCACTGTTAAAACACTTATAACTCCTCAATTTACTAAAACAAGAGCGGATGTTTTCCTCACCTAAAATTATAGGAGGGAGTTATTTAGTGTAAACAAATCCTAGAATAAGGAAGCAGTACTGAAATCTACTATTTTTTCACCTAAAAAAATCTTTGCATTCTCATATTTCCTTATTGCATATTCATTCGGTCGTTGATGTCCGCCATTTTCCGTATTCACATAAGGCCATTTCGCATGATACCTTAGAGCTGAGAGTCAACTTGCTCTTCTGAAACTGAGTATGGTGCATCGAGTCCAATACTGTCGGAATTGAGTCTATTCCAAGAAACCAATAATATCAAGTCTCTTTCTGAAGAAACTGGCCGTGTCATGTCATGAGTATATCTTAAAGTAGGCCTCAGAGAAAAGCCACCTAGTGTTTTAGAGGCTCTTGGAAAGTGGCCAAGAAGAGTTTTTAAGGCATGCCAGAAGTCACGCTTAAAGAACGTATATAATAAAGGGTTGGCGATGGATGTCATGTATCGAACATTGGCAAATACTTCGAAGGTATTTAAAAAGGTTTGCGAAAAATCTGACAACAGATACGCTTTGACGTAATACACAAGCATAATGGTGAAATATGGCAACCAACAAAGCGCAAATAATATCGCCATGATTGCAAAAATCACTATGCACTTTCGATCATTATTTTTTTTCACTTGGAACCTTGATCCGGTAATATTATGCTGAAGCCTGGGTCTTTGACGCTTAGCGATCACTCTGAACATAGCTGTGAACGCATAAACAATAAAAACATAGGGAATAAAGAACACTATGAAAAGGCAAACTGAAGCATAGGTAATGTACCAGACAAGGCGTGACTCGCTATCGTTCCAAGAAACAGGAATAATAGCAATAAGTGCAGATATCATCCAAATTCCCAGTAATATTGCTAGCACTGTTTTCTTGGTTACCAAGTGATGTCTCAGTGGTGTCATAATTGCCATGTACTTTTCCGCAGTTATGATGAGAATATGATAGCCTGCGGATACTGCCATGAGGGTGTGTAGGATGTACATCCCAAATGCAAAGTAGTTTATAAAGATTGGTGGTACAACTTCAAACGAAAACGTGATGAAGATTGGAATGTTGATAGCTCCAGTGAAGAAGTCACAAGTAGCCAAACCAAGCAACAAGTAATTTGATGTCGTACGGAGGCGTTTCCTTTTGTAAAACATGACGAACACGAGTCCGTTTGTCAGAACTATGGCTAGGGCAATTGGAAGTAATTTGCTTAAGGATTTCATGCCATCATCATTAGACTGTTGGAGGTAAACTGAACTGTTGTTAGTCATGTTCTGTTATTTTGCTGGAACGTCTAGGAGGAAAATCTACAAAAAAGAGACAGCAGACTGAGATATGCACTTCAAAGCAAACTATAGAGAACCTGTTTACACAAAGAGTAGAGCTTGACTCACTAGCACATAGTCACTTGTTTCGTCAATTATACATCGGATGTTGACATTTTAGCCTTATTTTACACAACGGTTGCTATTGCTTGCCCACAGGCAAGACAGCTTAGATGTAGTTACCGAAAAAAATGTGAAGACTCCTTTGCAGATTACTGTTTTGTAGATTCCCGGGATTCATTTTGTATTCAGCCTGTATTGTATAACGAAAATGGTTCGAGAAGTGCGTTCTTTGTTAACGGGGGAGGTCGAAGAAGACTTTAATTGCCACATGGGTTACTGGAACAGTTTTAAAAAAAGACAGTCTGTGTGCGGTGGCACTGTGCACAAATGATAAACGTGGTGAACTTCGCAACGAGCAGCCCTGGGTCATGGTATTGCGTTCTTTGGCAGTCTACTTACAGGGCCTCTCTCCAACCAAATGGGTACCGGCGAATTTGATGTTGGGGAGGGGGGGGGGGTGGGGGGAGTACTCTTGGTTGCTTCATGGACAGAAACAAGGAGCCTCATCAGTCTCAGTCTGAATGTTTGAAAATTCTGGGGCCCATTGCTGATTCTTCGCTCGAGCAAAAGTACTTGTTAGAAAACATTCCTAAAGCTATTCCAAGCCAGGCTTGTAGGCTACTTTCTCTGACAGTTGCCTTGCCAAAACGGAGTTAAGGTCAAATGATATAACATCCAGGTATTCTGGTTTGGGTTGTAGCCAACATATCGTTGAAATGTGTAACGGGGAAATCCATAATACGGACAAAACAGGTTTTCGTCATAAGACTTACAACTTTAGCACTTCGATAGAGTTATTACCTAAGATTTGGGTGTAATGGATATGAGGTAGTTAATATTATTATACAAAAAGTTTTAAATACCTTTCTTAGGTATCGCCTAGTAAATAATGGGGATTCGTAGAATAACTGACGAATGTTCGATATATTTCATAAATTTTGCCTTGAAGCTCACTACACAACCAAACATACCCAAAGGTTATGAAATATTTTTACTGACACCATGAAGCCGAAACGTAAACCGCAAAAACCTTTAATTAGGAAGAATGAGGACCCCTCGATCAAATGTGGTACGTTTCTATGGGTTATAGGCGGATAAACCACGCGGGATGTGGGTGGAACACAATAAGAATTTTATAGCCTCTAAAGATCTATGATTTTCGAAATATTGTACATTTCCTCAAACGCATACTACAAGTTGTAGACCATACCGTGTTTTGTAAAAACAAATTGTTATATTTCGAAAACGATCCACTAAGTCCGAGTTTTTAGACGATTTCTATTGTGGTCACGTGACATACTGATTATGGGCGTGGCTCGAAACATTTAAAGGAAACGGCAAACTTTGATGCCCACTGGACTTCAGGAGCCATAAAAAGGAGGTTTTGAGATTCCTTAGCAACAGACTTGTACATCGCGTAGAATGGCCGGACAACATTACTTATTTATGAGTACCGAAGCGCAAAATTTGAATGGCCAAGAATAAGAAAGAAAAGGCCCTAATTTGCCGACAGGGCATTGATTAAACTCGATGTCCTGACTTTCCGAACTCCTAATTAACGATTTAAACAGCGGGTTTTCCATGAGGAATGCTATATCTACAATTGTAGCCAAAAAATGTGAAGTTTTACGAAGTTTTAGCACTAGCTTTCTGCGATCGAAAATTGCCAACAACCGGCTTTTTCAGAGGGGAACATGTACCTGATACGAAATGAAGAGTGATTTTTAAATAAACGATATTGGCATCAAAAAAGTGAACGACGGGAAATAAAAGTTTGACGTTTTTCTTAACTGATCCCGTCTTAACTTTGTAAATCGGAGTAAAAGAACGGCTATCTAGCTGACATTTAAAACTGCACGTTGTAAGTGCGTTTAAATATGGCGTGTCTTTGCTCAGTGAGCCATTGCTTAAAGAACACGACTGCATAACAATGGCTGTCTAAAAATTACCATATCTTTTCAAAAAAATCAAAATGCAAATCATTGATCAGTAGCCCGCTAACTTTAAACTCATAGAGCGACTACTTCGGACGAGTGTTAACCCGTGGATTTACGATGAAGGAGAAATATGGTCCGTCCTTATGTTGACTTCTGTTATCCAAGATTTCGTCTTTAAATAAACGGAGAGGCACTCCCTCATAAATAAACAATGAGAACTAAACTTTGCCTGAGGAGAAGTAAAACCATGAACATCAGCTGAACATAGAGATATTAATTGCAAGCGCGTGGTCAAGAGTAAACAATATTCGGTATATTGTTTACAATACAGTTGGACCCGGCTAATTCGAACTGGGTTATTTCAAACTCAAAACCGTACAAATTCCCTTGGATTCGTCCTTCAGTCATTTACTATCGGCTTTTTCGAACTGCCGCTATTCCAAACTATTTTACTAAAAAGCTCAATCCGTTCGAGTGAGCAAGATACAATCCGCGCTGTATTTTGTAAACGTAAGCGCGCGCGACTTTGCCATTTTCAAAGAAACTTGATCGAACGCGATGCAAGAATAACATGATAGCTTGAAGCAGTTCCGTTTTGCACTGCAAAAGAAACCCTTTCCTGCGAATCAACCAAACATGCTTTTTTGCTCGTGCGAGAAGAGAGCACACGATTTCCTTTCTTTTAGACGAATCAATGACAAATTTTTCACTCCTTTTTTTCAGGCAGAAGCGGTAAATTTACTTTGAGAGGTGCGAACAATAGCAAAATACCACGAAAACTTAGTTGTTTCGATGATCCGGCCTCTTCAAGTTAATGAGCATGGCCTTATTCCCAAGAGAGAATAGCACGAGTTTATCTTAACCAATAAGACTTGCCCTCTTGCGTTGAACTTGCGTTTATTTGAATAATAATAGGCGATTTGAAATACCTAAGATATTTCATGAACT
>Ga0126343_10000562_pt1 | contig 14773 bp, 3 predicted proteins | sample Cyp2metagenome_FD_92531 | JGI IMG/M metagenome (GOLD analysis project Ga0126343, IMG submission 92531) | Coral microbial communities from Lord Howe Island, Old Settlement Bay, Australia - Cyphastrea 2 metagenome | ecosystem: Host-associated > Invertebrates > Cnidaria > Coral ... | reverse complement strand
TTTTAGTTTTTATTAAGACAGCACTAGTGACCAAACTGTTGCCATGGCAACAGCATTAAGGGTGTCATTGTGTTTCTTTTGTGATGCACATTTATGGTGCCAAGTTTCAAGAACACTGCTTTAGTATTTCCAGAGATATTGTTTATTCAGTATTTTATCATTTTTTAGTTGCAAACAATATGACGTCATCACTGACCTAATTTGCATTATAGAAAAACGTCAATATCTCTAAAACGAAAAAAGAAATTTCAATAAGAGAAACCCCATTCTTCTGTATTTTGAAAGGCCTTTCAAATAAGCAGAAAATATTTTTCATGCCATATGCACTTTAAGGTGACTCAAAGCTGTTTCCAGCACTTTCTAAGATGGAGATTTTGACGTGTCATTATTACCACTTGTTATCAATTGATGCTACAATCATGGTATCAAAAAACTGCCAAATCATTGATAAATACGTTGCCATTTTCATCACGCTATATGTCAAAGTGCACCTAACCTCAAAATATTTTTTGCGCTTAAATAAATCTTTGCACCTGTTTGAAACGCATTGCACCTTTTTGTCACTTTTTAACCCTAATCTTGACTTTTTAGAGGATGTAAGTAATATTATTAATAATAATAATAATAATAATAATGATAATAATAATAATAATAATAATAATAATAATAATAATAACAACTTTATTTAAGTCTCAAATCATTCTCGCCAAGCACAAATGCTCTACTAATTGGGGAGACTGTATATCAAATAAATCAAACCAAATCAATCAAATCAAATCAAATGTTGGTTTTTGAGGAGAGGGGAAAACCGGAGTACCCAGAGAAAAACCTCTCAGAGCAGAGTAGAGAACCAACAAACTCAGTCCACATATGACGCCGGGTCCGGGAATCGAACCCGGGACACATTGGTGGAAGGCAAGCGCGATCACCACTGCGCCAACCCTGCTCCCCAATATTTGGAGTCCCAGATGGGATACGAAGCCACGACCCTCCCGTGATCTAGTCGGGGATGCTCTAACCACTGAGCTACTGGAGTTACAAAGTTACAAAATCTGGCCATCATCTGTTCCACGGCCGAGCAAGTAAGGGGTATGGGTCTATTCTTGGTTTGATGTCACAAACTGCTTTGCATGCATGTTTACAAAGACATAATATGATGCAAATCAGTCTGTGACATCAAACCAGGAATAGACCCATGCCCCTTACTAGCTCAGTCGTGGGATAGATGATGGCTAGATTTCGTAACTTTTACAGCCTACAAAAAGTCAAGATTTAGTTTAAAAACGTTTTGAACGGGTGCAAATATTTATTTAAGCCAAAAAAAGTATTTTGGGGTTAAGTGCACTTTAACTGTATGACCTGCTAAAAACACTCTTAAATTCAGCTTTAACCATGTATAATTCAAACAAGGCACAATGAAATTTTTTCTTGTTATCAAATTTTGATAAGCAGGATAAGATGCACCTTTTGGCAAAGTTTTAAAATATTCTGTACATAAGGTTTATCGAGCCACCTTAAATTTTTGGATATTTTAAGGTGACTCTAAACCATGCACAGAATTCTTTAAAACTTTGCCAAAAGTTGCATCTTATCCTGCCCATCAAAATTCGATAATTAGTAAGAAAAAAAATTTCACCATGCCGCTTTTGAAATGTAAGCGCTTAAAGCTGAAATTAAGGTTGTTTTTAGCAGGTCATAGTGTTGCTATGCCAATGGTAACCTATTGTGTCATGAAAATGATACCAATGTGTTCACTGGTGATTGTTCACTTCTTAGATACCACGATTGTAGCATCAATTGATAAAGAGTGGTAATAATAAACCATCAAAATCTACGTCTTGGAAAGTGCTGGAAACTGTTTTGAGCCACCTTAAATGCATCATCATTTCATTTAACTGCTAGTTCAGTCGTCGCATTTTACATGTGTCAAATCTAATTCATAATGTTCAATAAATTGTGTGCCCAATAGGAATAAAAACATTGCTCCTGATCAGCAATTTTATTCGGCAAAAAATGTCGCATTTAAATCAAATCACCTGAAGTTATTTATTTGTGTCCACTACAAATGCAACTTTTAACGCAGACCTTATTCTCTATTAACTGCAAGTTTAAATAAGTGGTAACCCAAAACATATGGCCGGGAGTAATTATTTGTAGCAAATTGTTATTGATAACAGGAAAAAGAAATTTTCCCAGTAGTATTGCCTGGACTGATTAAGTTTTGCAGTTGAACCCCCATTAATTTCAAACTCCAATTGGGGAAAAACAGTTTAAGATGCGCGATAGACAATCATAAATTACTTACTGGGAAAGAAAAGAATATGCAAGTGAACAGGGAGCTTAAGCAATGACGACGACGATGCTGAGGATGACGTCTAGTAATAATTAATAATTAATGAATTTATATTTTACAAGTGAAATTCACGAACGTTTAGATCTGTTCAGTATGCCAATAGCTCTAAAAACTTGCTCAGGTTAAATATGTAACCACAGCGGACAGTTCCAAATGAGACGCGAAAAATTAGCCGTCGTCGTCGTGGTTTGCTTAAGCTCCCTAATTAGAGAGAGTGATTTGGGTTTTAGATGGCTTATAATTCAAGATATCCCAATCTGAGATAGTGAGGTTAAACTGTATATTCCAAGTCATCTATAAAATTAATTGAAAAAGCATTCTTGATTCTCATTATTATTCTCATTATTATTATTCTCACATTCTCATTACTATCATTATTATTCTCTCTCCTCAGAGGCTCCTGAGTGGATGCCATTTTTATGCAATGTACTTATTTCACCACAATATTACTATCCCTATAATTAATAATAATGTGATATTGCTAAAAAAAATAATCAATATTTGGATGATGATGGTGCCATGCTGGCTGGATGATTTCAAGGACTCTACACCAGAATTCAGTAAAAAGAGTTATGAAAAAATGAGCACTGACTGTTTGCTGTTCATAAACTATCACAATCCTCTTCATCAACAAACATGTAGATATGTCAGGTAAACAATTGCATAACATTACATGTAATAAAATACATTGCTCCCATATTTTTCATATACAGCAGCAGAACTACAATGTACATGTACTGTTTGCCCAAGGTCTTTGACAAAATGTGCTATTCAAGTGACACTCCAATTCACAAGAAGATGCACCAGATGATTCTGGTAATTGTTTTGGTAGATTGGCAAATAATTCTACTCTACCCATCCTCGCCTATATAAATTTGCTTATAGCTGAGAAGACTGATTTAAAAGATGGACATAGCACTTCCAGCTGCTTGACCTCTTGAATTTTGACACATCTCAAGGTATCTTTCTTCTTCACGAAGAGAATTCAACAGAGTGTTCATGTCATTAACAACCATGTTACCATTTCCAACAAAGTCTGACACACCAGCATTGTCAGTGGATAGTGAACCAATACCTGACACCATCAGATCCTCATAATTTCCCATGTCAAATTGGCTCCTCTGACTAGAAGTCTGCATTGCAGTATTGTAAGTTACAATTTCTGATGGTGGGCAGAAACCATTATGGACTTCAGTTGCACTAAACTGCTGACCAGTTCTGTACCGTGGTAGAGGCCAGTGTCCTTCTTGAGGCCTCCTCAAGTCACAAGACTGTGTATCCTGTTGCATTGTAGGGTTGGGTGGTGATGGGAACAGTGATTGAGGTCTGTGATGCACAGTCTGTAAACTAGGTTGCTGTTGCTGCGACTGCTGAGCTGTTTGCTCTTCCTCAGGGTATGGATAGTGACACAATCTTCGTGTTTGCCTCAGGTTTTGATTCCCAGGTGGAGGGCGCATACAGGGAGTTGACTCAAGGTTCTTTTCCTCTTGTGGATTTAAGTATGCATCAAACTCTTGTGGATCTAACTCACCACAAATCAGTTCTGTTTCATTCACATTTGGCATAGATGTTGCTTGTCTATCAACCGGAACACTTTGGGGCTCAAGCCTTGCAACTGGTACTCTTGCTTGTCTGATGGGTTCACTGCTACGACGCTGCTCACCCTTTCCATTTTTTGGAAGGTAGTGTCCAGAACTATCTGCCTCACAAATCACTGTGTCACTTTTCCTTCTGTTAGTGGGATCGGCACATGAACTGGTAATTCTCTGGGGTTGCAAGTGTGATGAAAGTGGGATCTTGTGGAACATAGGGTTTCGTATGACTGCCAAGTTTGACTGACTTCCATAACCACTGCTATTACGGCTTAATCTGTTGTGAGGTGCACTCTGGTTGCTGCAAGTGCTTGTCTCACTGGTACGACGGAGAGTATCATCATTTCCATCAAGTGGGTGTAAATGTGGTCTACGATGTGGAGGGGTCATCCCTTTCGGTATTGGAGGAACATTGTAGCCATTGGGGAAATGGGGTATAACCTCTTGAGGTTGAATATTTGTGGTTGGAAAGGGGCTAGCTTGACTAGATCGACGACTTCCATAAGAAGACCAACCACTTTCTTGGCTAGATCTTCTACTTGCATTACCAGCAAGGTCCACAGATAAATGGCTGGCTTCACTTGATCTGCGTGACGTTTGGCTCATTCGCCTGGAAACATCATTCACCCAATCTTCTACATCTCTCTTGTGGACATCAATCTTTGGAAGGTTGAAGCTCTGGGATTGAGGTCTGGCTTCAACAGATTGTGCTACTGTCAAAGCACCATTTTCTGCAGGCTCCCAATCTCCTTCCAAAATATCTGGAAGGTGGCTTACAAATGGGGGACTTCTTGGAGATATGCCTAATGTGGACTGTCCCACACTTCTTGGACTGTCTTGGCTGGATGGAATATTAAACACACCTGGGGACCTGTCACAGCTCGAAGAAACTGCATCGCCCTCAAAACTGCTACCTACAAATGTTTGAGAACAACTTCCACCTTGGACCACACTACTAGCACTGCTTGATCCCCCCATTCCCGGTGATAAAGGTTCTTCAACATGGTTGCTCACTGGCTGTGCAGCTTGTGAGGTACTGGCAGACATTTGTTTTCCTTGTCCTTTGTCAGGAGCTGTGTTTCCCTTTTTATCTGGGTTTGATGGTGGTTTCTCTCTGCCTCCTTCTGCTTTCAGCTATTATTAACAAAATTGCACATTACTTTTTATAGTGAAGTAATAAGTCAGAGTGAATTAATTAATTTAATTTAAATCAATTTCAATTGGCAAACTGCTCTAAAATGAGTTTTCCAAAAAAAATATAGTAGTAAAATACAGGTCAAAGGGATTGAAGCACCTACAGGTAATTAAAAATAACGTGTGTAAAATGCATGTAGCATACATGTAAAATGTGTGTAAGATGCCAGTAATTACATGCTTGAAAAAATTACTGTATTTGTAATTACATACATTTGTGTGTAACTTCATTTTCCTACACACATTTGCATGTATTTTTGCAAAACAAGAGGCGATACCTACTAGTTTCCTTAAGCCCATAAGGTGGGTTAAATAAACTCCTATCGGAACATTTTTATTGACCAAAAGCAAGAGGGCAATGAAGGTGTTGCAATGAAGTACAGTACAGGAAATGAATTGTTTTCATTACATGTACTGTTAATTTTTGCTCTCATCACCAGCACCTAATAATTTCTAGTTACAGCGCATTTTACTTGCAATGCCAAGTCCACTAGTACACATTAAATCAGCTACATGCATTTGTGCGTATTTACGTGTTTGCTGTATGTACATGCACAGTGATCAATGCATGTAATATGTGTGTAACTTATATGCACTGTAATGCTGCAGTCCCTTTAGCCTGTACTATAGGTGCTTAAATAGCTTCAGCTTTGCAACTGAGTGATACAATAAACTCTTGTAAGTACATAAGGCCTGAGTGAGTGTGCTTTAACAGGCTTTTTATATGAGGTTTATTCTTTCAAAAGGAAGTTGTAAAAACATTCTGTTGTAAGTTCTTTTTTTAAAACTGCTAGCAGGGGTGTAGCATCCATATATGCATGCAAGCCCGTGCATATAGGGTACAGCTGAAATCTGCAAAAAATAATCTTTTATTCAACAGGAAAAGTGAAGCCTTTGAGCCATCTGGCTCAGAACTGCCAGAGCTATCCTGGTTTTTGTAGCATGAAGCGAGTAGGAGTATTTCTACTCCCCCTGGACAGGATGCTAGTCCATCGCAATTCCCTGCAATTTGTTAGGTTTCCCCAAAAATTCGGCGGTACCCATTTATACTCCTGGGTGGAGAGAGGCACGGTGAGAGTTGAGTGTCTTGCCCAAGAACACAACACAATGTCCCCGGCCAGGACATAAATAAGATCGATTTTTAAATTCCGAATTATACTGGTGTGTACATTTGTTTTTCCAGTAACTTTTAATTATTCCATTAATGACAAGAAAATTTATTTGGTCTCCTTAGACTTGTTAATTCTCTCGTTTTTTTAGGAAGCCAACACCTTTTAGCTTTAAGCTTTTCTCAATTTAAGGGCTAGTTAAGTTGCTGATGCTGAGACATGATGGTGGAGTGAAACAAAAGAAAATCTCTACTTTCTGCGGTCCTCGATTGAAAACACCCTTACGAAGTACTATGAGAGACGGGAGATTGAGCTCTAGCAATTTTGCACTATAACAAGCACAAGGATTTGACATTTCTGAGACCCTAAATTTCAACATTTTCTGGGGAAGCATGCTTGCAGGACACCAAATCTCTCTTAAAATGATTAGGCAGTTGGACTAGCAAAACGAGATGTACACAGTGGGACTTACTGGGAAAAATTGTATCATTCCTAAAAGCCCTTGTAAAAGGTACTGACAACACTGAATTCCAAACTTACCCTCTTGATTCCTTGTTCCCCATGAACTGTTTTGGTGTGCTTTCGCAGTGAGCTAGGATCTGTATACCTTTTTGGGCAGCCAGGCACTTTACAGACATAAGGTTTCTGAAAGAAAAGGAGGACTTGTTGAGCCAAATGTATCTTTACTTCCTTGAAGTGTCATGCCTATATGTGATTGCTACAAGCGGAATTAACAAGTGTTGAGGCCATGTATATACATGTATGTAATTAGGGCATCTACAGTACTGCAAACATACAAACACTGTACATACAGTGTATGCTGTATCAACATTGTACATCATATAGTCTGCACTCAGTACCAAGCAGTCCTTGTATATCCCAATTTCTACAACAACATGGATGGGATACCAGTGGCAGATCTAGGGGAGGGGGAGGGGGAGGGGGAGGGGGTTGTCTGCTTCGCCCCTTATTTTGGGTGAAAAACAAATAAAAATCACAGAAGGCAAGCAAAACACCCCCCCCCCCCCCAACTTTGAGCTCGAGGTCTGGATCTGTCACTGGATACTGGTCATTGTAACGTAACCACCCATTTCCTGCAATGACTGTCAGCTTGTGTGAATATTTAGCTGGTACCCAGTAGTCCCAGAGCTGTTCAATCTGCAGTTCAATGCCACTGCAACCACCTTTCAAGTAACCACTTAAAATATGTCCAAAACTGGGGTGGAGGTAGCCCAATGTTTAGTGCACCGAGACAGGTTCAAGTCCTTACTAGGGTCAGTACACTTAACTCTCATATTGGCTCTCTCCAGACCACCCAGGTTCATAATGGGCCAGTATCCAGCTGAATAAGCTGAGGGATATCAGCAGTCCTCTCAGTTTGACCCACTGAACTCAAACACTGACAAAACTTAACACTCTACTTACCACTGAGGAATGTGTCCTGTTTTGGTGTTTTGCTCTGTCTGATGCATTAGAGAAGGCTTTATTACACCCTTCCACCTCGCAAACATATGGTCGTTCTCCAGTATGTGACCTGAGATGGGTCTTGAGGTTTTCAAGTCTGGAGTAAGCCTTGGTACATCCATCATACTAGAGAAAAATAGGAAAAATGAAGGCAAATTGACTCTGCTGTCCTTTAACATGTGAACCAGAGATTCTGCTCCTTGTCTGCCACATTACTTCTTAAAGGGTTACAGCCTCGTTACAGTATTGCCACATTTTGGAGCATATCTGAAATCTTCATTATTATTTCCAAAACATCATTGTGAGGTAGATAGGTAACAAGAGGATAGAAACTTACAGTGCATTTGTGTGGCTTCTCCCCAGTGTGGCGGCGCATGTGTACAACCAACATATACTGAGCTTTGAAGGGTTTCTTCTCTCTAGTGCAGCCATCCCAGTAACAAGTGAAGTCCTTGCGATCTTTCTTGATGTGATCACTGTTGACATGCTTGACAAGATCATCTTGAGATTCACACTGCATTTGACACTCTTTCCAGTGACATGTCATATCATGCTCTTGATCTTGCTCATGATCAGCTTGAGTCTCCTCACCTTCATTATCTGAACCTTCCTGCTGTAATTGGAAGGAGAATTCAAATATTTTTATTTGATAAACCTGATTAGTTTCCAAGTTTGGGTTAGCTCTAGACCCTTCATCAGCCTCCTTTCAAGACAGTATTTGTCTTGGTTTGGTCATAGGTTCAGCTGGTGACTTAAAGAGACAAACCAAAGGCTGACAATTGATATTTACTTCACAAACTGTGAAAGGCAAACTTACACATGCCTGTCAGATGAGCCAGTGATGGTTAATCCAGTCAACATCTCAGTTCACAGTGAGTCTTAGTACTTTGAAAATTATATACTCTTTCTATGTTTTGAGTGCAAGTTTGAAATAACAGATGAATTTACTGCATTCATTTCCCATTTCCTGTTAGAAATAAAGCTAAATCCTTGGTTCAATGGTGCAGTTAACTATCTGACTAAATTTTGGATTGCACAAAATAATTATACCTAGTTAATTTACACATGATAATCAGTGAATAAATAAGAGGCTAACATTGTCAGTTAACTAAACAAAATACTGCCGAAGGAGGCCTGGAAACAAAATTCAGGTAAAATATCAAACAATGTTCTGAAACTAAACTGTCTGCATGAGCACTAAATTTCAGTTGTTACAAACAGTAAATAATTGGAACCGCAGTATGTATGTCTTGTGTTTATTGTTTGGTCCTACTAATCCCTGTAGAAGGCTTAATTTTATCTTTCTGTTTTCAATTTGCTCCTGGTGGCTGGGTGTAATCATTGCAGAATGAAGTTTTACATTTGACAAAAGATTATGTGTAACAGGGTTAATTTGTTATCTTTCAAAACTATCAAAATTGGGAAACCCACATTAAAAAAGTTAGTCTTCCAGCTAATCTCTTTTCCATTGTCTAACAGCAACTTACTAATCACCTAAGAAAAACAGACAGACTCATTATCCGATCAGTTAAAGGTTATCAAAGTTACATTTGCCAGCTGAGAGAGGGATTACAGTGTAGACATAACAATGCATTTTCCCTTGGGGATAAACTACAGAAACTTAAAACAACACATGACTACTTGCACATACATGCATTTCTTTTTCCCTAAAATAATGTATGCATTGAAAAGCTATCATACAGATTGAGAAGTAATCACTACCCCCGTAAATGGAAAGCCAGCTAGCATGGACAGCTAGTAGAGGGTGCGATGTAACACTGTACTCTATTCAGTCCAGTGGTGTGTCTGAAAAAGCAATTGATGACAAGAACTTTCCATTTTGTTTTGCTTCATATCCTGATAGATTATCAGTAGTTAATCCATTTTGAAAAGATTTAATTATGGTGATTTATCTCTTCATCTTTTTTCTATGGGATTTCAAAAGCTGTTTGTTTGCTTTATCAAATTATGAGACTAAAAAGAGAGACTGACAGCGTTATTGTGCGTTCAATCATTTTGTAAAACATGTTTCCATCAACAGACCACCCCACCTAGATAATTATGTTTTTATCCTGATCATAAAGAGCCATGGCTCTACAGATCTACATTGGAGCAGATGGATATGGAGACAACCATACACTGCACTACAGCTTCCAGAACTGCAGTAGGGACCTCAAAAGGATCATCAAGCACTACAGCTGTAGATATGAATATTATTTATAATAAGCTTATTCCCATTGCATGGCATTTAGTCTGGTTAGCACAGTAGGATCTGCTAGGTGATTGAAGTCCAGCCAAAAATACTTGAAGAAATGGTTCACATACAACCACAAGTATTCTAACAATGTCACCAATCTTTTAATTCTATATATAGATCACTGTGAATGGCTATACAAATGTTATCCTTCTCCATGTCTAACATGGAGAAGGATAAAAATTTCAGAGCTTTTTAGTAATAAATTAAAGGTTTCTGTTCTGTATTTGAAAGTACATGTCTTTCAAACCAGGGTTTAAAACACTTCAAGTACTCAAGAACTATGCTAATTCCTTTTCCATCCACTTCCCACACCCAAAAGGCAGACAAACGTTTCAAATTCTACAACAATTATTGCTAGCCTGCCCTAAAATCCTAGTATCAATCCACTTAAACAAACAGACCATTGCAATGCTAATTAAAATACTACAAAGAGTATAATTTTATATAGTATAAATTTTCAAGGACTATTTTCAGTGCAAAACAACCAGCACATGTTATTCATATTAAACCCAATACAGCTTCAATACAAGGAAGAATTCAAGACTAAATTCAATGGCAATTAACACTGGCAAACTTATGTCACCTTTTACACCTGCTCTCTTGGCATAAGTTTAACCAGTAAAAAAATAAAAGTGGCTAATCAAGTGGAATACATAGGACACAAGTAAATAGTGACACATGTTAAATAATTCTAAAATTGTTATAACATGAGAAGTTTGTTGTAACAGTCAATTTTAGCTTGACCCACTCTGGTCTGCCTGGAAATAATACAATATTGTTCCCATACTGAATTCCTTTGCCTAGTATTTGTGGTACTAATGCCCATATACAGAAATAGGCTGGCAGATCACCGTCCTTGTATGATTATAATTATGCATGACTGTAGTTGGGTTTTCGGGAGCATGTTCAAATTCTGACCAGAACAGATAGAGTTCAAATACATATCATTGCACAGCAAGTTGATGCATTAATGTGCCAGGTATATTAGTAATATGACAGTGATCTACATACAAAACAAAACATGCTACCTTTATTTCTGAAGTCCCAGGTGAGGTTGTGGAGTCAAGGGGGCAAATGTCCATACTTTCATCTTTGCAGTTGGCATTTTCTGACTCTTTAATACTTGACAGTTTAGGTGATTCAGCACAACTCATGCCCTCTGGTGCTTCTTCCTTTGTTCCATCAGCACCAGTTGTCGAACTTGGAACTGCATCTCTCATGGAAGCTGGTGTTGGTAATCGGGGAGGGGCAATAGGCGGAGGGGTAATGAACACATTTCTGACTGTGGGATAGCGAGATGCCTGGCGTGAACCAGGAGAGGTGCAAAATCCAATGGGGCTCAAATGTCCAAAGGACCCTGCTGAAGACACTCTGGTTAGTCCAAGGTACCCTGACAAGGAATCTGGTGAGCCCCTTATCAGTGCGTTCAAGTCAATTGACTCAACAGATGATGGGGTATTTGAAAGTGCACGCTTTCGACTCATTCTTGCTGACAGTCTTGGGCTTGGAAAGTTGGAATGTGGAAGATCTATAACTGTTGACCTCAGTGATGTTGCAGTTGATGGTGGCCCTCCATAATGAGATCCTGCATTTCTGTGCAGAGATTCCAAGTAGTCTGATGGTATAAGAGGTTTAACAAAGGGCTGACATCCAGGTGGCCATTCTGCTTTGGGACGGGCAATTTCCGAGTCTGCGTGCCTTCTCTCGCGAGAAATTGGCATTGGGGGGACCACTCCAGGTATTGGTGGTGGACGTGAGTAATATCCGTCTGGGTGGTGATATTGGTAGTGAGGGTATGGAGAATGGGAATGAGCCACTGGGGATAAATGTGGTAAAACAGGACTTGGAGGATTATGCCAATGTGGTGTTCGACCAGGATAATAGTGGTTGGTGTGATGCTGGGCAGGCATGGAAGGTGGTGGAATGTGAGGAGGTGGGTAAGGATGTTCATAAGGGTAGTATTCAGGATATGGTGACGAATGATAGGAGTGGTTTGTACCCCATGATGGTCCATGTCTATGGCTGTATGTATAACCATGTGGTCGTCTGCTCTCTGTAGAAGCCGTCCTACTACTATTCGATGGCTCCTTGTGGCTCACGTCAAAGTTTGTTTGGGTTTCCTGATCATGAGCGCGATTCACGGAATTTATCTCCGGTTTGGACTCATCCATGCCTCTCCACCAACAGTCCAAACAGCTCTCTGAAAATACGCTGCTTTTACAACAAAAAATCCTTTGACCTTGGTCGATTTAATCGGGTTTTGTTTAGGACGCGTCTGTGGTAGTTGTGTTTCCGCTGTATGTCCTGCTATAGAATGGGTCACGATGCGGATCACGGCAATCTGCCCAAAGATGAACTTTTTATCACGTAGCAAAACGCATGAAAATCAGTCCGTATAAAGTGTTTCAAGTGTCTCTTGCGTGAATACACTGTACCACAGCTCTCTTCACAACGCAGTTGTACAACCACATCCAATCAAGTCATAAATAGTAATTGTCGATAGCAAAGTTCAAACATCCTGAAAAATACATACACAGAGTATTGTGTCAATTCATAAAGTTCCTACTTACATGTTTAATAAGAGTGGGAGCGAAATCTAACGAAACGGCCCCGGCCACGGCAACGCAAACACTCACCTTGAAATGCAGACTGCTGCTATGAATACTTGACGGGCAAATGAATAACAACACGGTGTACAGCGGAGATCGCACTGAAAGAAATAATAGTGTGATTCTTTTAAATGGAGACAGTGAAATCGGAACAGCCACTGCTCTTTACGCGCGTCAAAATCTTTAAGGGTCACGAAAAATCAAGACGGAATATAAATTCCTCCAATGCGTTTCCTTTGATTTGGAAACACGAGTATCACCTCTCAACCACAGGAGACCGTCGTCATAGAAAAATCGGGTTTTCTTCGCAGTATTTGACAGGTATTAGGATCATTTTACTGGTTTGGCTAATACAAAAGGCATTCAAACAGTAATTGGCCAATCGTTACCGCGGAATTCCGCAATATGAAACTCGTTCAGGTCAACATTGATGTCGCGGAGCTGTTTGATTGGCGTCAATAACGACCTCAAGTTTACAGATAAGAGGGAGATCAACAAGATGTTTATTACGGTAAACACGGTTGCCCCACGGGCTGCTATAGAGTGGACATATTGTGTCGTTGACGCTCGGAAGAGGCGGAATTTTGTGTCGTAATGGTGTTTTTGATTGATGATCGCGTCGCTCTTGGTTTGATACTGCGTCGGAATTCTGGATGAAATGTTTAGTATCACTTGACAAGGTATCGAAAATGTCAGCTGTAGAAAGTTAGGAACGTAACTATCTAGCGCGTCGTTAGTTTAAAATAGCTCTGCTCGCATGGGTTTTTTGAGCGAGTGAAACCCAAATACTCTCAAGATTAAGGTTGTTGACTCTGACATTCCAAAGCAACAACACTCTTCTTATTTCCGTTCGTATATGTAGTTGGCAAATTTTAAATTTACGCCTGAGATAGAAAAAATTATTTTGGAGAACGTAGGAAACTTTTTCAGTGCTAGGTAAGTTCAAGGTTTTCCCGGGAGATCAATTTATTGCTCATAACAGCAGCACATTGTTCTTTCATTGTGGTTTTGGTTCTTTTGCCTGGATCAAATATCAAATAGTCCGCGAATAATACACTCACCTGGGCGCTTGAGAGGAAGAAACTGAGCTTCTCCTGTTGCAGTGGGATTTTGATGATGTAACTCGTTTCTGATGTTTACCAGAGATGAAAGTCACAAAGTTCTTTAGCTGAAAGCCATGAACAATTTGAAAGCAAATAAAGGCAGTAACAAACGATCTGTAGAAATTAGAAAATCTCGGAAAAGAGTGAATTCAATACTTGTCTTGACAGGACCAAAGTCATTGACAAAACTAAGTAAAAAGAAAATAACTCAAAATACAAAGATAACAAAGCCTAAAATGGGAGTAATCGCGATTTTCGCTATGTACATTGTTTACTTTGATTCTTTTATTAGCTTCAGCATCAGTCTCCGGTGTTCTGTCCAGTGGTGACTGACGGAATGGTTGTTGGGAAGCACGATTGAGTGAAATTAGACCCAGGGGGTACTCCTAAGACAAATTGGACGGGGATGTACAGCTCAAAACCCGTACTCTATTTTATTGTATATATAGCGAGAATTTTAGGCAATAAACCTTGCAAATAGAATTCTATATGTGCTTTAGTATATACACACTCAGTGATCTTAGTGTTTTAAGCAATCTGATTGGTTTGCTATCTCTGGCTAATGAGCATTATTCACCCCCTACCGAGTGAATAATGCGTAAGCCAAACAAAAAAAAAAGGGCGGGTGTAAACTCGCGTTTCGCCAGGTCAATTAAATCGATTTTTAATGGTTTCCTTCTGAAAATGTTGTTGAGATCACTTCCAGTGTATATACTAAAACAATTATTCTTCTCAATCTCGGTAAATAGTGGCCGAATATTTACCTCGCCGCTTCGCGGCTCGGTAAATATTCTGCCACTATTCACCTCGATTTCAAAGAATAATTGTTAAATATTTTCACATGTGAAAAGAGCGATACGTCCAGTCAGCTTTGCGTAGAGCATTCTTCACATGTGAAAATATAACCAATCAACGTTCAGGATAGAATCACTTACCCAATCAGAGTTAAGCACTCAAATGGCTTCCGAGAAGCGCGGGCTTGACATCAGTGCGAGCTTGAAGTTTGTGTTTCGAAAAAATGGCTTCAACTTCCCGTTTCGGAAAAACAGCAATGGAATATATCCAACATCTTGAGCGCTAGAACTTCAGTTT
>Ga0126343_10000561_pt1 | contig 14774 bp, 15 predicted proteins | sample Cyp2metagenome_FD_92531 | JGI IMG/M metagenome (GOLD analysis project Ga0126343, IMG submission 92531) | Coral microbial communities from Lord Howe Island, Old Settlement Bay, Australia - Cyphastrea 2 metagenome | ecosystem: Host-associated > Invertebrates > Cnidaria > Coral ... | reverse complement strand
CTAGAGTTGCTCTCGGCTATCGCCTCGAGCAACTCTTACGCTTCTTTCGTGCTCTCCAAACTTCCCGCGTGCATCCATAACTCGATATACGCACGCTAAGCATGAACCAATTCTTAAATAAACGACATTCATGAAGTTTTCCACCGAGTCTGTTTAAAGTCCTCGTTTACCTTTGTCTCGCCTTTACTATTTGCAACTTTATTGTTTTGGTCGTGTTTTATCGCATTTTTAAAAGGCACTCAGGTCCTGTCCCTCCAACTTTTCCTGCTTGCTTTGTTGAAGCCATTCCCCTCACCTCTCAGTTGACTTCAACCTCTTAAGACTTTAGATTAAACGAAAAAAAAAAATGCATATCTCTATAGCTATAACCCCTAAATATGTCATGCTTTAGGTCCTATTTTCATTTGGCTTTCTTTCTTTATGTATGGAGAAGTTTATCCATGTGTCCCTCAGTCCAGCTGCGGTTCGTATTGTTTTCAAATTTACATGCAAATTAAACTTTTCGGTTTCTGTGTTCAGCATCTGCTCCCCTATTCATGTGCATTATATCCCTTTCCGGCTATTCATGCCAACCTTTCTCGCCCCTATAAAATCGGGCTCATTTACGACCAAGTCACTTTCAGTTTTTCGCTCTTGGCACTGTTATTTCTACAAGTACTTTCACCATGTCCACCCTATCCTTCGTCGTTGAACTTAACGGTTTCCAGCACGGTGAGGAAGATTTTGTCCTAGGTATCTGGCAGTCTCTTGTGGCCGTCTACAGACAACCTACTTCCGGCTCTTTGATACTACCTGCTTATTATCAAGAGGTCCGGCCGCACTCAGAACGTACCAATACCAGACGAGGCAACATGGTTTGGCCCTCACATCGGCAGGTCTTCCACAGGCAACGGCTCGCTCTGTCTCAATGCATGCTGTCCTTGAGGCGTTCATGGAATTATCGCAATGCGGAGACCTCGTGCCAGCCCAGGTATGAATGTGGGTTAAGGGTACCCAGAAAACGGTCCTACTGACGAAGCTAATCACCACTCCGAGTTTGCCTTGCCCGTTTTTAGTGCGGAATCTGGAAGATGTAAGCTGTCCAAAGGCAAAAGAGCTCGAAGCAGCGGATCCTTGCCTGCTACTTACTCAGGAAAAAGCCCGCCTTTTTAGCACCTGGCTTATGACTCAAGGCCTGGATTGCGATCCAGTTGGACGTCGTACAGCATTAAGACTGTGGAGGTAAACGGCCGGCCACAAGAATTTCATGAACTATAATTCCGTTCTTTACCTCGTCCGGAGATCTCGACTTAAGGTGGGAGGAATGCTACAGAGCAATTTCCGAACTGTTCTTTACCACGTCCGAGTTATTATGATTTTAAGTTATCTTTTGGTATTGCTATTGAAATATTGAGAACCGCTCACTTTCGCGATTTAAAATCTATTTCATTTAGCAAATTAGGAACTAGTTGATCGGAGTTTGTTCACAGAGTTTTTCATTGTTAGTACCTTAAATGCATGTTTTCGCTTTCAAAAATATTATAACCAACAAGAAAATATAGAAAAGCCAACAGTAGCGTCTTTTCGGTTAATAACTAGAAATCTTGCGTTACTGTTCTACTTTGTACCTTGCCGACTCTTTGTACACCTTGTACGTGTGCAATGCCGACTTTCATTTAGTACACAAATAGTTCGTTAGCGGTTTACTTGGGTTTCCTTTCATTAGTAAATCTATCTTCCGTTCCCTTGGAAGCCATCCAGCTGAACTACTTTGCACTAATGGAGTTTTATGAGTTTTCTTGAGAGTTAGCCAGCTGCAATATATTCCAGTAATAAAGTTTTATTCATCGGAGCACTTTCGCTTGCTGTCGGTAACCCCAATTGAGAATTTCTCATTAAGTATCTCATTTTTAATTTCCTAAGTTTCCTCTATCTTAATCTGAACCTTTCAACCTTTAATCTCAGCACTCTATTTTTAATCTAGGAAACTTCGTAGTATTGATTGGGATTTGCTATTGTAATTAAAGCTTTTCCGCTTGTATTGTATGTTAGAAGTTGCATTAGCATATTGTTAACACTTAATGTGTTAGGATGGTACAGTACTGCTCAGATATGCGTTAACCAAAAATTGCGTATAATACGCGAATAAATATTCGCGTATAAGCGTATAAGCATACGCGTATGTCTGTATAAGTATACGCGTATGTGCATATCAGTATACGTGTATGTACGTATGTGCGTATAACTATACGCGTATGTGCATATAAAAATGCATATATGCACACATACGCAGATACGCATCTGTTCATTAGTATGTATGAGAAGGGTTATTGTCTTTCTATTGTTTGCGAGAACAGAACAGCTTGACAGCACTAAAAAAACTACACAACTACGAAATGAAGACTTCTCGCGATATGCTGTTGCAAGTTTACACGAGTTAGATAGAAAGCACGTGGTTATCGGTATAAACGGGTTATCCTTCTCAAACGGAACTTTCGCGAGCAGAGAAGATGGTTTTATCACTTACCCCAACACATCCGTCGCAATGGCTTTGGAATGTGTGCGAAATGAATTTAATACTTGTGCATTGTATTTCAGCAGAATCAACAGTGACGCCCGTTTGTGCAAGCTTGAAATCTAGACCAATTAACAGACGTTAAAACATTATACAGCTGAAGTCGAAAAATTAACTACCTCCAGTAGTTTATTTGCATCAAAACGACACGGAGCAACAAACGAAAAAGAACTTTGCACAAGTAAAAATCGAATTCAAGCTTTAAATCTAGTGTAGTAGATGTTAAAACATCATGCGTATGTTAGATTACAGTTATACAGCTAAAGTCGGAGAAATTACTCTTACTTCTTGAAGAACTTTCTTCAGTTAACCATTGTTGTATTTATGCAAAATTGATAATAGACTGAACTGTCATTAATGAACTGTTCTGCCTGCAGTTAGTAATCTGCATCAAAAAAAAAAAAAAAAGAGAAACAAACAAAACCTTGGTGCCAGCAAAAATCGTTTGTTGTTGTTCTAGCTCAAGTAGAAAAAATTACTCTTTAAAGAGCTTTCTTCAGTTAACCTTTGCTCGTCATTTATTGGCCTGGTCAAACGTCATTTTCGCTCACGCTCTTAAAATTACTGGTGCGTCATTTATCTGATGAAACAAAAAACCAAGAACAAGGACACCTGCTTTTAACGGACACTTTTCTTTGTTCCGATACGATCAGATAGGACTCCTTTTATGCTTGTCATACATTTTCTCTTATAAATTGGCCCGCTTATGTGGATAATGCGGACACTTATGCATGTTCCCTTGGTGTCTGTATTAACGGGATTCCATTGTAATTTTCTGTATAAGGATCCATGCCACGGATACACCTGTAGGTTGTGTTATTCTCTCTTACTGAAAGTTGCCTTAATTTATTTTGTGGGCCACTGTTATTTCTCTTTATGGACCACCGCAACCTAATCTGCCACCGCGTCAATCAACAGAAACATTACTTCCACTGACGCCCCCATCTCATCCGCTAACTTCATTGAGACTGCCTCTCCCAGTAACACTGTCACCAGCACCTCTGTTACTGGAACCAGTACCTCTGTCGCCGATACCACAGACACCAGTATCTTGGTCACCCGCACCACTGTCATCAGCACTGGGGCAGTCGCCAGCACATGCACGTAGTCCGTTGATTTCAGCACTGTCATCCGCGTGCTCGATTTCAAGAAACCTGTTTCAGAGCCAGCCTGACAGCGAAATTATTGGATGGCTCACACACATCGCTGACCAACAAAAGAAAGTCCTGGATCGTTTTGATGCTCTGATAAGCGTTTTAAGTGGCAATCCAGCATCAGGCAGTCCCTTACCAGAAGAACCAGCAACAGCCATCCAAACACTCAATCCTACACCACACAATCCTACGCCACCATTCAATCCACCATCATCCTCCCAATCTGTTCAACCGTCTCCATCGCCATCAAGGCAGGACCCTCACGAATATGACACCACCCTGCTTCACTTACGGTCACGCTTTACTTCGGAAAAAAATTTTGCCGTTCAACTTGTGCGGCATTTCTTTACCCCGCAAGAACTAGATGGCCAGAATGTTAGGGGGATCGGGAACAAGCTTCCCTTAGATCCGGATAAAATAAGAAAGATCAAAGAAATAATATTTAGGTTTTATCCGTCTTCAGCAGCCCAACAGGAATTGCTGTGGCGCGAATGCCGCAAAGCTATTGACGGTTTTTTGCGTAACAGAAAGGTTACGGATGCACGGGCTACCTAGAAAATTAGGTTATTTTTATAGAACATTCCATTGTTTACGTTTATATACAATATTTTATGGAACATTAGGCTATTTACGTTACAATATAGAACATGAGGACGTAAATTTTTGATAGGACATTTTTTATAGAACATTCCCTTGTTCACGTTACAATATTTCATAGAGCATTAGGTTGTTTCCATATTACAATATCTTATGGGGCACTAGGTTGTTTACGCTACAATATAGAACATGAGGACGTCAATTTTTTATAGAAAATTTTTTATAGAGCATTAGGTTGTTTCCATTACAATATCTTATAGGGCACTAGGTTGTTTACGTTACAATATATTATACACTGTAGGACACGAGGACATTAAAATATATTATAGAACATTTAATACATTATTGTAGGTTGTTTACGTTAAAAAAATTGGTTGGTTAAGAATCTATTTAATGCAAGTATGTGTAAAACAAGCTACAAGATTATCAATACCACTAAATAAAATATTTGAGTTGTTACCATATTCTTTGTGTTCTGTGGGTTCAGCATGTGTTTTGAGAGATTATGACACTATTTGCAACCGCTTGTTTAAGAGAGCGTCAACCTAGACAGTGAAATCGTTTTCGTTTGTTTTTGCGATAGTCCGCCATAGAAACTTTGATAAACAGGTATTTGGTTCAAGAAAGAGCATTTTACTGTTTGAACGATTTGTGTGAAATGTAACCAGAGATTATATTATTTTTTTGACAAGGTCTTTGGAAAGCTTTAGAAATAAACTTCTCGCAAGTGACTTGCCTCCGAATGCAAAACAAAGAACTTTTTCTGGAAGTAAAAAGCAACTAAACGTGAGCAGCGCGCTATACAAACAGTTATTTGGTTACGGGAAGAGCAATTTACTGTTTGAATGAAAGATCTGTGTCAAAAACAACTGGAGATATAATTATTTCGACAAAGTAAACAATCTCGCAAGCGACTTGCCGACGCGTGCGAAGCACGGAACTTTTCCTTGAAGAAAAAAATAACTAAACGTGAGTAGTGCTCCATAGAAACTTTGATAAACAATTTTTTCGTCAGGCAAAGAGCATTTCACCGTTTAAATGAATGATTTAGGTCAAATATGACCGGAGACATAATTTTTTCAATTAAGAACTCTAAATTTAGACAAACAACATTTCGTAAACGACTTGCCGACACGTGCCAAAACAAAGATCTTTCCCTGTAAAAACTTGAAGTTAGCATGTCAGAATAGGGACTTCAAGCGTCTGTTTCAATTTTCTTTCCATTTTTGGTACTTTGCGATCAAGCAAGTGTTAAACTGAGAAACAGTAGTTTGTTGAGGAATTTGCGAAGTGATCGGTATCAGACGTTGTAACATTATGCAAATTCTGCTTTGAAGAACCGGCCAGATGATTCACTCGTTTAGATGCCGAGTTTAAATAACATTCTTCTTTTCGTTCTGATTCATCAACACCATAAGATAAAGCAGGTTAACTGCTTCTTCTCGTTATTCAACAAATCTGAACAAATACACGAAGAGATGTGACGAGCGTGTTTGTAACATGATCTCCATTAGCTTTGTGGAATATGTTAATTTTCCGTTATCAACTCGTCGCTTTTATACACTCCTTCTGTTCCACAACAATGAAAAGTTTTCGTCCCGAATAACAAAGACACATCAGACGCGCATGTGTATGCGTATATATGCGTATAAATATACGCGTATGTGCAGCTAACTATGTGCGTAGGACTATACGCGTATGTTCGTATAACTATACGCGTATGTGCAAATAACCATACGCACATGTGCGTAGAGTCATATGCGTATGTGCGTAGAAGACGCGTCTGCGCAGTTAACTATATCTGAGCGGTACTGTATATAAGCAAGTGCAGTTGTAAAGTTTTTCGATTACGATTACAACTAAGATTGCGATTAGCAAAGTGCAGAATAAACTACTGTTGGACCAAGTATGTCTCTTCCTTGACATCCGTAGTGAAGACCATTGAAGTAGATCTCCATGTACCAGGAATTCGTGACGAGATTCTGTTCCCGCAGGTGAAGCAGTGCTCTCCAGAGCTAGATTTCCCCAGTTGTTAGTTCAGTTCTCCGTTCAGTCAGAAATTACAGCGTTTGCAGGAATAACCTATCGTCACACCTTCGGATAAACTACCTACAAGTGTTTTGTCCTTCCCAGCATTGTTCATTGCCAACGTGGATACTAGTGAGAAGCCTAGATCGCGCTGGGTTGCGTTTTATTTCACAAAAGATCAAAAAGGGGAATTTTTTTGACTCTTATGGACTACCACCAAGCAATTATACTGGAACATTTTCTTTGCTTTTGAACAATAATTCTAACCGCTGGAGCTTTAACTCCGTGACGTTGCAAAGTATCAACTCTAAAGTGTGTGGTCATTATTGCTTGTATTATACTTTATTTCGCTGTCGTAATTTTTGTATGAGCACCATTGTACATCGTTTTTCTAAAAATAAACGTGATGATTTTCTTGTTAAACACTTTATCTAAAAACATTTTCCACTAAGTCTCAAAACATATCATACCCATGAAAACAATCAAGGAGCAGAAGCACAACATCAAGTTCATTAAATACACCACGTAATTGCCAATGTCTGTTCTCATGATTTTTAATCGTAACCAATGAACAGCTTGAGGGCGCGGGCTTACTGCTCTCATCCTTTGCTTTCTCATAGAAGATGAGGTAGATGGTGTGGTAGGAAGCCAACGAGAGAGGCTATCTGGCATCTCCTCTCTGACTCATGTCTTCAATTCTCAGATGGCACTCTGCCTCTGAGGATTGCACCCAAAGTTTTCAGAGACGTTCATTCAGGCCAGTCTTCTCGCAAGCACCGACCATCCAAGTTGCTCAAATCCTTTTCGGTGGCGAAGCATATCGTTGACTAAATCCACCATGCGAGACCCTTTAATGGGTTTGTTTTCATACATCAGTTCTCCTTTTTCGTTCCACTTCAACACATTTCGATGTTCTTTGATTTTACCCAACAGTTGCCTTGCCCTCGCCTTGTAGAGGTTGGGTACACTTTTCATTACTTCTTGTTCTACTGCTGAAGTTGGAATAGGTTCTGCCTCTGCAGTGGATTCTTAAGTAGTTTCTTCACTCTCTCCTGGTTTGAACGTTTCCACAGGCTTGGGAGATGTTAACTTCACGTGAAGTGGTTGACCTTTTCGCTGTTCGTAATACGTTAGATAGCGCTGCAAAACTTGGTCATAAAGTTTTGCTTTCTGTTCATCATTTAGCTGTTTACTGTATAGAATATCATTCATCTCACTGTCTAAGTTTTTCAGAGTTTGTGTCACGGGAGGTGTTAATATCTTCTGGCGTTGCTGCATTCTCTCCTGTGTGTTTTCAGGGACGAGAACCATACGTTGCACGATTCAATTTTAGGTGAGAATCGAACTCAACACTTGCAGTACCAGTGGTAACAAGACACTTAAAAAGTTTCCGCCTTGCGGATTTTCTTTTTCTTGTTAAGCGGAGTACTTTTTTCGGCAAGAGCAATCAGTTATTTCTTGTGGGCTAAAAGTTTTCTTTTGGCTAGTTTACTGACAGTCACCGTCTCCTTTACGACGTTTAAGACACACTCACTAATGGTTTTCACTAAAGTGTCGTCCGCCTCTTTTAAAATTGCTTTACGCTGAGTAGGAGTACACTTTACCAGGAGCTTGAAAAAATCGTGGTTTTTTCTCAGACGTTGGGCCATACTCAACTGACTCTAAACTATGTGGTAGAGTCTTTTTACACCTTTCTGACGTAAGCAAACTTAGTCTCCGCGGGGAAAACGTTGGTCATCAACCGGAAGTCAGTCAGTGTTTCCAGTTTGAGGTTGCATAATAAATATCCGTAAGCTTTACTGGTTGCATCTTGGAATGATTCTTGCATGCATTTTACGCGACCAGGAAACATTTGCTTTGCCAAGTGATTAATCTGACTGGTATCGCGTGGAGATTTGAACAAAACCAAATAGTGGCAGTTTAAACTCATATCCCTCAGTTCTTTGCCCCAATGAAAAATGTTTTGTAGAATAAAAATAACCCTCAAGTTTCGGTGATGACATCCTTGGTGAAAAAAACTGGTAATTCGTGGATCATTACTAGGTTCTTGCATCAAATCGTCAATGACCAAAAGATTTCTTAGAGACGGGTTAATCATGGATTCTAAATCACCAGGGACACCTTCCACAAAAATGAATGTCGGCAATATTTCTTTGCATCTCGTCGTAAGCGGACTGGTAAATACCATAACACCAAATGATACTTTCAGGAGCACCTTCAATCATGTCTTCACCGGATTCTACTAAACGTTTAACAAATTGACTTTTATCGCAACATGTAGGTCCAGCAAAAAGTGCAGGAAAGGGATGTTTCCATCTTGGGTCCATGATCACAACTGACTAATTTTAACTGTGCACAAACTCGTTTATAGAAAAAATGGTTTTGGGTTCTACCTCTTTGTCATACACACGAATCGCATTAGCATTTTGTAACTTTGCAAATTGAAGCTGATACTTGCGTTCTAACTCTGCTAACTTGTGTACTTGAGTTAAATGATTTGCTAATCTTACTAAGAATTTGGACCCACAGCCGGAAATTGGGCAGTGTTTACATTTAACTTTCTTTATGTTGACAATACGAATATTTGATTCTTACTGAGTAAGACTATTTGCAACACGAAATTTATTATTCAAAGTGTGACAATTCAAGTTGACGATGGAGCAGAACAAAGAGCTCGAGACTTTTATTTTGCAAGCACTTTTGGAAGTGGAGAGAGATCTTTCTCTTCCCAACAACTGGTTAGTTGATGACATGCCAGCACAGAGGAGTAGTGGGGAAGTGGAACATAAGAAGATGGTGGTCTCCTTTTAGACCAATATTTTATGGCAAGACTGCCAGAAAATGGGATCCAACATTCGCCGGAGCTAAAACCCCGCAAAAGAGTTGCCGAGCAAGAAGAGGCGATTGCACTCCTCATGAATGGGCTAGACTTACTTCTGGCGCAGTAAGAGAACTTCAAATTTAAAAATGGCTCCTTTAAGAGCCACCAAATATCACGAAAGCAATGATCAATGATAACAATGTTTTATTCTGAGAAATAACATTCATCTAACAACACACACTCTCTCCTCCTTCGTCGCACTTACTAATGATTCACTTTTATTTGCGCAAATGTTTATGGGCGTCCTCCCACCAATGGAGTGGACACAGGTCCCTCTGGTAAAAAATTCGGATTTTTGAAAATACAATTGTTTCTCATTTGAATGACATGTGTATACATTGATTCTCAATTGACATATCGGACGAGTCTAAAGGAAGAATGGTAAGACTGATCCCAGGCCTTTGAGTCCAATGGGCAATTTTCTCACCCAAAACAAACTCCTATGGGAACCTGAAACCTAGTTTCCAGGTTTCACTGCTGCTCAGGGTGACAACCCGCTACTGCCATCTTCAATTCTTAATTCACCTCCTGATTGGCTGAAATTTGTGGCTGCCATCTTGAATTTGGAAAACAAGAGGGTCCATTGTTCTCAAAACAATAGCCCATTGTCTTTCTCGGCTCCTGATTGGTTACGACTCATTCTAATTGGTTCTCAGTTTGGAACCGCGTGACACCCTACATGACACTTTTTTGTCACACAAAAATCATTTCTCCATCTTGTTTGACCACACCCTCAAATCGCGCAATCTGATTGCTCGAAAGCCTGTTACATGATTTTTTCTGCAATCTGATTGGCTACCACCCCAACGAGCATCTATTACTACTTGTGCAGGGGGGTTTGTCTTCGTCTTCTTCTGTGCCCACGCCTGCCCCATTGGCTTCTTAAGTGTAAGCCAGAGCTTGCTCCACGCTTTCTCTCGTTATTTTTCTTTTTCTTTTTCTCTTTCTGTTCTTGGGGGAATTTATGTCCTTGAAAGAAACACTTGTGGTCCACAGAGCTGCAAAGATGTGTTTTTTGTTCCTTGAAGCCAACCAAAAATTTGTAACACCGGAACATTTGCATTGTTGCATGCAGACACTCACATTCTTGGCATCGATGGCGGTTCTCTTGTAGGACTTTGTGTGATGGTGAATGTAGGTGTCGCCGTAAAGGAAACGTCTGCAGCTACTGCAGATTGGTGAATGCTTTTTGGTGTTTAGCTTGTCTGTAATCGGAACAGTAGTTCTGCATACACACTGGACGATGGTCTGGGTTGTTCTTGCAGACATGCTGACCCTCATTGTTGTAAGGCTTGAGACATCTCCAACAGAAATAGCTGGTCGCAAAGAACCCTGAGAGAGATGTAATGACCTCATAATGGTGACTGCTGGACACCACACTTTCTTTGAATCGTTTGAAGATTTCCGGGTGACTGTGTCCTGGTTTCTTTTTTCTCTTTCCACTTCAGCAGGGCGGGGCGTGTACTTGGGTGAACAACAATTAAAACAAATCATTCATTGGCTATTTCCACATCCCCCATAATACACTTTGTTTGCCCACCAAAAATTTTGCATAAGCATTGTCTTCAGTTCCTCTTGGGAAGTATGTAATACCCAGGGGAAATGGAAAACAAAGGTTATGCAGATTTTTGGGGGCAAACAAGGTGTATTATGGGGAATGTGGAAATGGTGTTCTCATTTGAATTAAGGACATGCGACATTTGCTGTAAAACACCATCCACGCGATCGCCACCAGTCATCCATTCCTCGGCGGTTAATCGACTGTAACCATAGGCGTGATTTAGCTGATTACTAGCCAAATTTAAATAGAGATAATTACTTCTGCGAATACGTTCACAAAGAATCAGATTTTGCATCGTGGGATAAATGGCGTCGCTCAAGGCTTCACCTAATCTTTGGATGTCAATAAATTGTCCTTGCTGTCTAAGATTGGCGGTGACGTGACGCTCTCGAACACTCATATGTTCACTGGTGTGGTCCTCATATGGGGTAATGGTAAACTCAAAACGGCCAGGTTCCTGAGCCGCGAGACTACCTCCCAGCTGTTCTTGAAAACCGGCTTAGCATTTCAAAGGGTCAGCAATTTCTGATAGGGGAAGGTTATCTTCAAAATCATTTAAGGCCTCTAACAAGGTCTGATCCTCCATAATACTCTGGAGTGAGCAACAATAAATTCAGTGCTGATTTATAATATCAAGAAGCCAATCAACACTCAGTTTAGGCGTCTTTACCATTGACAACCAATCAACGTTTAGTTTGAGCATCTTTACCCATAAGAAACCAATAAGCATCAAGTTCAAGCGTCCCCATATGTTTTATGAGTGACACCACAATTTTTTCATTCATTGTGAGAAAATATGATCGGAGACCCTAGTGTTATTATGGTGGAAGAACCCAAGTTTAACAGACTCACTGAATCAATGGATTTAACGTTAAATCCGTGAGCCCTAAAATTAAAACATAACACCCCTGGCAGGATTTTAGTAATATCCTGCACGTATTTCTTGTGGGTGTTTTTGCTGTTCACACCCTACATGGAACGTTCTTTATACTGAGTAGTTAAAGTATAAAATAAGTTCCCTATACTTTGTTGTTTAGTCCCTGACAAAGTGTGTAATAGTTACACGAAACCGGTTGGATAAATAAAAGAGTCAACAAGATTCGTTGCTGTGTGCTGCTCACTAGTACTTTTTTAAAAGTATTTTTGGGGCTCACGGATTTAATGTGCCCCAATATTTAAACATTACACGCCTAGCAGGATTTTAGTAATATCCTGCACGTATTTCTTGTGGGTGTTTTTGCTGTTCACCCCCTACATGGAACGTTCTTTATACAGTGTAGTTAAGGTACAAAATAAGTTCCTCATACTATCTTGTTTAATCCCTGACAAAGTGTGTGGTAATCACACTAAACCGGTCGGATAAATAAACGAGTCAACAAGATTCGTTGCTGTGTGCTGCTCACTGGTACCTTTTAAAAATATTGTTTTTGACAACCCCGCTGACCCGAGCCTGACAATCCTGGCTTCTGATTGGTCAAGAGCTGGTCCCATGATTTTGTCTCTGATTGGTTACCGTCTCAAGTGGCAGGTTTTACTACTATGCTTGTAAAAGTTCATTTAATACAACCTCTTCAGAGCAGCCTTCCTCCTGTCTTTTTATCATTTGCCCACAAAATCCTTTAAATTTGTCAAGTACTTTCTTTTCCTCTGTGCGAAAAAAACAAAAACATCATCGCAGTCAAAACCAAAACACACAGTCAGCATTTTGTGCAGATTGAAATGATTAATTTTCAGAGAGAACTTCTAGATTACACTTACTTTTCTTCACTATTTTCACAATTTTGCCGATGTATGCTTGCTAGCTGGTCCCCTGTCCTCGCGAAGTAACTTCAACTTCTTCTCCAACTTTAAAATAAACGCGCCTCCCAAAGAACATCTGTTCTTCAGAATGACTGAGAACGACTTATCAGACTTAAAATAAATGCAGACGTACAGGTTAGCCATAGTTTCACACAGGACAATATGAACTGCCTTTGAATATGGTAATGTTTCCCTCCTGAACTCTCTTCTGCCTTTTAAGAAGACTTTCGATTTGACTTTAGACTGCCAAAACTTGTAGAGCCAATCAGCGGACATTTAGCCATCACGTGAACATGCAACGTTTTTGATGTTTCAAAAAAAAAGATGATACCTTTGTGCTTTTCTTGCGTAATACTCATGATCAGCTAGCACAAAATTTTCATTGGCATTCCTCTGCTTTCGTTTACACTGTTTGATACGTAATGGTTGAACTGAATCCAGAAAGACACAAAAAGGATACTGACGATCAGGATACATTTCAAAAAAGTCTCTATTCTTTTCGCTTCCCCTAAAGAAAGCGAAAATAATTATGAAAAGGAGGAATTTTTGGTACACTTAAAAGTTACGAACCTATGGACAGTACACAATCGCTTCATCCCATTATGAAAAGAACAAAGCCTTCAAGTTCAAAAGAGAAAGAGAAAAAATAACCTGTAGAGCTACCGCCTCTGAAAGAGGCAAGAGGTATAGAAACATACCAAGCCGAGACTGATGACGACTTAATTGTCGAGACTGATTTCAATATTGTTGATGACTCGGACACAATCTAAGTTATTGACGAAGAATATGCAGAAATTGAAACATCATTGTTTCGCAGGTTGCTTAAAACAGATTACCCTACTAGAACTGAAACCCCTGGACACAGTTACAAACACAATGAAATGCAAGATTGCATGTGGGATGAAATTAACGCTCAAGTACTTAAAACATCATTGTTTTGCAGTTTGCTTAAAACAGATTACACTTCTAGAACTGAAACCCCTGGACACAGTTACGAAAATAATGAAATGCAAGATTGCATGTGGGATGAAATTAACGCTCAAGTACTACCAATGGAAAATGATGATCTGTTAAATGACAATGAAGAAATGTATGAGTTGGAGAAATTTGACGAAGATTTAACAATCAACTTAGAAAATGAAGGGCAAACGTTCCCCACTCCATCAAAGCCAAGTGACTCCATAGAAGATGATCAACCTGTTTGTAACAAGTCACAATTAATGATCCCCGCATTGATGATTTGTTAGCGTTGTTTACAGTAAAATACCACTTGCCCGGAGAAGCCATTACGCATTTACTGACATTGACTTCTTTATCTTTACCTGTGGGTCACAACTTGCCGTCCACCCTAAAGAGTTTCAAAGCCTATTTTCGAAGTTTAAACAGCCCATTTAATTTTCACTACTGTTCTTTTTGTTTTGCGCCACTGAATAGCGAGCATGTTACTGTTTGTGCCAATTTCGCCAGTCTTCAGGATTTGAAACCCAAGGGTGCCCACAGTTATTTTCTCTACTTTCCTATTGCCGAACAATTGCGTCTATTTTTTAAACGACCGGGTTTCTATATGTCTTTACAGCAACGCTTTAATAGGAAGAAATAAGTCTCTTCAAACATAGAGGATATATATGATGGCAAGCTTTACAGAGAACTCATGAACAAAGGAATTTTAAACAGTGGAAACAATATATCTTTCCTATTTAACACTGATGGAGTTGCAGTTTTCAAATTGTCAAAAGTTTCAATTCGGCCTTTATTTCTTGTGATCAATGAGTTGCCCTATGAGAAAAGGATGGCAAAGGAGAACATGATGCTTGCAGGACTTTGGTTTGGAGATAAAAAACCTGCCATGGCAACTTATCTCAAACCCCTTTATTACAAGCTTCAACTGCTTGACAAAGGCATCTTAGTACAATCTCCTTAAAGAGGCCACTTACTGTGCAGATCTGTCCTTCTTGCGGGAGGTTGTGATCTCCCAGCAAGGTGTTTAGTATGTAATAGCATTCAATTCAATGATGAATATGGATGTTGGAAGTGCCTTCAGCAAGAAAGAACGGAAAAGATCGGTACTAAGGGGCACACAAAAATATTTCCGTTTATATCTGATAATCCCAAGGGCCTATTGCAAAAATAAAAAAGTTACTGTGAAGCATGCTCATGAGGCATTACAAAACTGTCATCTGGCAATGAAAGACAGTGTAT
>Ga0126343_10000560_pt1 | contig 14775 bp, 10 predicted proteins | sample Cyp2metagenome_FD_92531 | JGI IMG/M metagenome (GOLD analysis project Ga0126343, IMG submission 92531) | Coral microbial communities from Lord Howe Island, Old Settlement Bay, Australia - Cyphastrea 2 metagenome | ecosystem: Host-associated > Invertebrates > Cnidaria > Coral ... | reverse complement strand
GGTTTTTCTTCCTCGACAAATCTTCAATTTTACCGTTTTCAAATACTGAAATTGTTCTTTTTGTATTTCAGCTTATTTATGTGCAAAGAGTAGATATGAATGATATGTTTAGTGACATATTTACGGGAAAGCGATATTGAATCGAGTAGATAGGATCAGACAAGGCTAGACAACGCATCTGAGAGAAAAAAAACCGAACCAATCAGAAGTGAGGCTGACTGGTGTGCTTCACGTGAAGTTCAAAGGGTCATTGCTAGTTGGCTGTGATTGGTGATTTTCGATCCATATTTTTTTGTAGCTGAGAAGGAAAACTTGTACCGTTGTAAATTTCGCTTCTAGGTCTATTCCGAATTCAGTAGTTTGGTTTTTGAAGGTTAGTTGTGGGAGAAAAGCCAGTTCTTTCGAACAAAAAGCCAGCTTGTTGCTTCGAATCAAGTCGTGACTAAAGCCTGGTTTTCATATGTCGGGAAAATCGCAGACGATCAGGGATTTTACTTTTTGCCGACCAACCCAGATTTTGCCGATATATCAGATATTTGCCAGAGGTCTGTCCCAGATTTTCGAGAAACGATACATTTATTTGTGATAGGGAGACTGGCGCCCAGCAATTTAGGGGATTGGCAATAAGCGACGCGTTGGGAAAAGAGAAACGCTCCCGATTCTCCAGATTTGTCCCCATTCATCCCAGAGGATTGGGGATAACTACGGTTTCGAGTTTTCATTAGTCGGCAAAATCTGGGACGGTCGGGAAACAGTAAAATCCCAGACCATCTAGGATTTTCCCGACATATGAAAACCATGCTTAATGCATGCTGCGGTTTGGCGGTTATCTTTTGCGGTTTCATCTCACTTCTGATTGGTCCCAAAACAATAAACATTCCAGAAATTTTCTCTGGTGTTCACGGTTTTACGGGAATGACTGTAACAGGTTTAATGCTGTAAATAATTTACTGTGAATGTTTATGTATTCTCCCTGGGTGGGGTATGAATCACCGTTACCCACAGCATTTATGAGTGTTTTCACCCAAAAATTATCTCCTGTTATAATAGATGTACATGTATGTATGACTGTACATGTATCTATCTTCTGGGTGGAGTGGGGCACTGTGAGATAAATGCACAACAGAAGTGTATGTGTGCAAGGAACTCAATATAAAATTAATTGGCTATTTTCAAATATTAGGTGCTTAGGTTTAGGGGAGTGAAACTTGATTGAATTGATATTTCAAATATTTCTCCCATAGACTTGGTAGAAATAAACACCAAAAGAGCTCCTCAAGACAAACTGGCTTGTGTCGTTCGATGCTGCAAGAACATATTTAGTATCCTTTATCAAATGTGCAATAACACACATTTCTGGGACCATGTCATGTTATTGCCCCATGTTAGTAAATCTTTGTTGTCACAGGCTTTCAAATGTTCCAAGAACTGCATTAACCTCCATTGACAGTTCTTCAGTGAAAAGATAAAGGCATACAGATAAGACATTTAATTTGGGTTGTTTTCCTTCTTGTGGGAATTTGCAGTGTAATTTTTTTCTTCCATTGGACAAGTAGTAGTCAGAGTGATTTTGTCAACCTTGTGAAAATTCTAATGAAATGCAAACTTTCAATGTAAACAAACATGTATGCAGTGGTACATGACTGTATATACTAGCAACCTGAACTGTCAATCCAGCACATGGATTGGTTTGGGCTACAACCTAAAGTGCTTCATTACTACACGTACATGAAGTATACTGTATTTCTTCCGCAAACTAACTGTATTGGCCCTCAAGCGTGTTAGAAGGGCCCAAAGAAGTGCCATCTGGTTGTCTAGGACAAGTACATGTAGCTTCCCCTTCTGGCCAAGAACCTTTTCATTCTCACTTGCCTGATGAGCAAGCGATCACACAAGTCATCTGCATTACATGTAAGAATGTAGCAAACTACAGTTCTGTAAGACTTGCCCAGGGCAAGCAATATTTGAGAGTTACTTGTCCTTGAATTCAAGTATTCTTGGAACCCTGTGTGAGACATACAGTGTATACATGTACATGTATATTTTTTCACCTTAACATTTTGGTAGAAATTGTTCACCTATCCACACCCGCTGGAGGAGCAGTGAGCGCTGATGATTTTCTTCCCTGTCTTATTTATGTTGTCTTGAAAGCAAATCCTACAATGCTACATTCTAATGTACAGTGAGTATCTATATTTGTCCATTCACAGTTTGTGTATGTCAGCCTTGTTTTTTGATTCAGAAGTAACCCATCAAAGGTCCAAGTGATAAAGGCCTTTTTTGCCTGACTTTGGGAGATGTTGATTTGGTCAGTTGGTTAGTTGAGGAACAGCACACAAACAGAAGTAATAGGGTTCCGCTAGTAAATGATTGATTGTCTGAAACAGACAATGAACCCATATACATACACTGGTACATGTAGCTGTGAAAAGCACATGTAGACAGCTCACAAACACTGCTAAAAGTGTGGTTAATGAGGATACAATGTACATGTGCTTATTTATTATTCAAAAGGTACATTTCAAGATTTTGCAATCCTAATAAACTGATGATGGGAGAAGCTGGATATTACTTCACAAATCTGGTGAGTATGAATTCCATACCTTTTCAAAGTCATACATATACCTTCGTGATGTCTCTGTACACTGTATCTCTGACTGTCCAATTAACTGACCTATATGCAGACATACATGCATGTACATGTAAAACAATACTTACTTGGTGTTCTACAAATGTCATGTACAGGTAGTTACATTTGTTGTAACCTCTGAATGTTACAGTACTATAAATACATGATGTACGTGTTATATACATTAATTTTTACTCTTTGATGTTGTCTTGTTTTACTGTATTATTGTTTGTTTGACACTATGGGGTACATAAGACTCGATTACCAGCCACTGGTAAAGTGAGCCATTGCTCCATTCCTCCCCTCCCCCCTTTCCCCTCCCAACACCAAAACCACCACATCTGCCAGAACTCCTCTTTCTGAGGACAATCTTTGGTAACCAGATAGGAGGGAGCATCAGAAGTCTCAGGGGTACAGTGTACAAGAGATTTGCATGCTGTGTTTGACATCTGACCTCACCAGTGATGGTTCTGCTCATGGTGTTAGTCTTAAGCCAGGACACTTTCCTCCCATTGTGTTTCTTGCTACAGTATAAAGATTTGATCATGGATGCCAGCAAATTGTTACTAGTAAGAACGCTTGTAAATAAAACTGGAAGATGACATGCTGTGAGCTAGAATTTCACGTTAGTGGGGCAGCAATATTGCTGATCACTTCTTGCAGCAGTGTGAAAGTGACAGGCTAGAATAAATCATAAGCTGAACTTTGTGGGTCACCATATAGGCCAACTAAATCATTTCACTGTTTTGCAGAGGTTAAATCTAATGTTGAATGACACTTCTTTTGACAGTGTTGTGCGCTGTCATTTATAGAGAAGCTTGATGCTCAGGCACTGTCCATGTCTCAGGAAGAATTTAACAGGTGAGTTATGTGCACAGCAAAGTTTTGCTCGTGAAAAATGTAACCACAAGTAGTAAATGTAATAAGAGAAGCCTAACACAAGCACATTCAGTCACAAGTTCTGTTAAGTTCCCAGTAAAAACTGCTCCAACTTAATTACAATCACTAACATTACTCTCTGTCACATTTATTCAATCATTTTAATTTAACAATAACTATTAGTTTTAGCACACCTAACCCTGTCCCAATGTCAATTATAGAGCACACAGGTGGATTACTAAACTGTAATATAGCAAACTGTGCCTCTAAAAGCGACATTAAGTGATACTGATCAGTGCAAGAAGCTCATTGGGAAAACTTTCAAAAATGTTATTCAGCTTGTGACAAAAAATTGTTCTCTGTGACAGCGCTGAGTTTTCAAATATAGTTGAAGTTTCAAAGGTGCAGTGGATTAAACATAAGTAGTTGTAGTCCAACTATTTAATGCTGTATAAAATGCACACAAGACTTCACTGTTATATTATGAGTTGACTGCATTAACAAAGCTAACCATGATTGTATCATGACCTTTTTTCATCTCTGTCTCTTTAGATACATGTATGGAGATGAAAGTGATGGTGCAGAGCAGACCAAACTTAAAGCAGAACCACCTGTTACTTGTAAAGGACTAGAGCTTATGAAGGTCAGTCAGTACTAAGGGTAGCTACGTGAAGTGATCCACATGTATTTATTTTGTTATCAGCAACGTCTGCATGCTTTTCTTCATATTAACTTACCAACTGTTTTGTACAGGATGTTGTGCATTTATGCCCTTGGGAATTTCATCATCAGTTTTGTGTTTACAACAATAATATGTAGGCAAAGGAACTATATTTATATATAAAATTATTTTAAAATTCCGGTTATGAGTAAGTATCCTGTATGTACATGTATTTGATATTGATCGGCCCTGTTTACATTTCAAGTAGGAAGTCTAATTTGTGTTTATTCAGTACTTATCTCAAGAAGGTTCACTTTTCCTTTGAGTCATTTCTATTGGTTCATACACCATAGACTTGGGAACAAGTATGTCAATGACAGAGGGGGGAAATGTTAACACATGTGGTACATGTGTAATGTAATTGCTAGATAACTTTTTTTTAACTTTTCAAATTGCCATTTACTGATGCAAACCACATTCTTGTTCAAAACCTTCAGAGTTGAAACATGTTTTGTCTTACTATCTTTGCAGTCCAATCTTGAAGTGCTTGGTACTTTAAGAGAACGACAGCTGAAGCTTAAAGAGGATGCTCTTGTATTACAAGAACAAATGACAGAATTTAGGAACAATATCGTGAAAGAGGTACACTACGATATCATCACTTACATTGTACACTGAGAGCCTAATACATTGCACACCACTGTGGTTCACATACTGCATATATTCCGTCAAACTCTCTTATGTTGTTTGTAGGTTGATGCTATCTTGGCGGGTACAAGTAAAGGCAATACATACCTTAAATCTACATTAACAGCAAGTGAACCGCTTGAGACAACTGTGGTTGCCATCTGATGAGTCAACGTTACTGCAAAGACATCATTGTGTGTAACTTAAACCTGCAATGCGGAAAGTGTGGGAAACCTGTGGCAAGTGATCAATCAAGCAGTGTCAATGTTTAATTATTACTGTACTGCAAACCTGCAATGCAGAAAGTGGGGGACACCTGTTTCTGCCAGCTGTCAAATAAAGGCAATACCTCAAACCAACAAATGCTGAAATCTAGGAGGAAGCTTGCAGGCAATAAGTTTGGGACAGCTTTCATGGTGTTCTTTGACGCCTATGGCCTTGTAGGAAGGTTACAGGCAACAAATCTGGAACAGCTGCAACAGCAATCAGATCTGGTCTTGGCCAACTACGGTTCTGTGTTCTCTTGGACTCAAAAATTGTTGGATAAAACTCAGGAGATCGTGCATTTTCATAGAATATTTATAAATTTTATCAATACAAGTCATATGGGGTATGAAATAATGACAAGTGAAGATGGAAACAGGAGGAGGGTTTGAATTCACACCAGTTACTTTATCACCTTTTGATAATTAGTTTGATGACCAAGACAGTTTCTGTCAGTTTAAAAAGAAAAGATCGTAATTTAATTGATTAAGCTCTAGCCTCCAGTGATTGGTTTAATACAGAACCATAAGAGCAAATTAGATTATTTTTTGGGTTGATTTCCAAGGTAAACATTTTTTGCAAAATTTACATTTTACTCATGTAAGTTAGGAAGAAATCTTTGTGGACATTTTACCGATTCAATTTCACTGAAATTTATCCAGACACAAAAAAAGTTTTGTGTAAGAGATTTTTATAATTATTTTATATTGTATTATATAAGCAATGGCCTCTATTTGGCAAGAAAAGATGCTCGAATATTTGTCCGCGGACGTTCTCTGTTCCTAGAAGCGAACAGTCTTCCTAGAGGGTAACTGTGAGCTTCGAGGCCATTGTATTTATTATCCTTCCACAAACTTTTTTTTTTGGCAACACGCAGGATCTGCATAAATTTGGGTTTTTTATTCATTTATTTTATGGTTTACTCCGTGAGCGGGCAAGATGAAGCAAATTCTGCGCTGTGATTGGCTAACTGAGCGGGCTAGATGAAGCTTTATTATATGGCTACAATAGTACGCGCGCTCTGATTGGCTGCTGAGGGAGCAAGATTATCTTGTAATGACCGGGCATTATGAAAAATCTTTACTTATTTCGAGTTGTGATTGAATGCTACGAGTGCGTGGGCGCAGCTATATTTTCAATAAATGAAAGAAAAACTAGCATACAGATACTTTTCTAGTAAGAGCAACAAAGAGAGCCATAGCGAGAGCGAGTCGAATGACCTCTTGCGCGCCCAAGCGTTTAATGGTGCGTTTAATGTATTAGAATAGGAACTTATTAACCTCGTCCGTTCGGTCATAACAGGGAAATCTCAGACCTCGGCCTTCATATATTGACCTCGCCATCGCTCGGTCATATATCAAAGCCTCGGTCTAAGATTTCCCTGTAATGACCTCACTAAGTGGTATATCTTGCCCGCTCGGGACTACCCGCCGTGTCCCGCATGAAAAATTTCCTCGAAAGTCATGCTTGTTGCGTCAAGATGGCTGGCTATTGGCCTAGTTCGTTTTTGGGCATTTATGGACCTCGACATAAACTCGCAAAAAAAAGGAACTTGACCAATATCCAGCCATCTTTATAACCCATTTTAGCTGGAAAATTCATTCACGTGACGCGCGTGGACCAATCGCGTGCGAGCGAAAATATTTAGATTGAAGTGTAAAGATCACGTGCGTGAGAACGCAAGCGCTCCTCATCACTTCCGGTCGCTGTGAAGCGCTGAAGCAGCCGGAGAGGGATGAAGGGAGAGAACGCGCTGTATTCACGGGCTGGCGAAATTTTACACTAGGCAGAAAAATTTATCAAAATCTATCTGACTATTTATATATGATGGGAAATTTTGTATCGCACGTACAAGCTGTGCATTGACATCCAATTTACTTTCGCTTGCAATATACAATGTTTTTAATAAAAATTATATAAAACGGCAGAGACTGTAACTTTTCTTAGCATTGTGTTGCGTAATGCCACCGCATGGGACCCGAGCGTTATCAGATTCGTTCTTTTATATACACAGTATTCAGTTTATTTCACGAAAGAGTATAAATTTAGTGTTATTATAAATTTCTGTACAGTTTGTTCTCTTGTTGGTCCTTGCTTGAAGAAGCCATCAAACCAGCCTGTTTCTAGTTTTGTATGTTTTCCTCACACGGCTCTATTAAACAACATCCTTTTCGGGAGCTTTTCTAGCCTGCTAGCAGGTTCTTTTTTGAGTCGCACTGGCGATCACGAAGAGCAAAGCGATCCGTGAGCCTGTTCGCGAGTTGTTTGACTTAAATTCTTCATTTTCCCCGTACATTTACTGCTCCTTTTGCCTCCCAAGTTTGATGGCACAAGAAACAGTGAAAAGGTATACCGTGACCTATTATATGAGGGCGATAGATAATCAAAACACTCATTGTTTGGCAAACCCTCGCGTGACTCGTGTAGATGCACTCTTATAGATACTTTCCGAAGCAGTGCACTGTACAAACATTTCTCAAGTATTGGATTAGTGCAGGTGGGTCGTGTGGGTTTACAGTCTCTGCCAGCACGTCCGTCGTAGCAAGCGTTTTTCAGTAAATTGGCGCTTTCTTCGCCTCACGTGACAGGTAGGCACGTTCGACAAACTTTGCGATAAACCTTTGAACCTTAAAACCAATGACATGATTACTTATTAGACATTTCCTACCACACCCCAATATTTTGTATATAGTTTTTGGATCTGAACGCAAATAAGTTTGACAGATTTGTTTTCCTGCCAAGCAAATGAAGCAATCAGGTTCCAGGCCCGTACTTAATGCACAGAGCTCAGCTGGAGCTTATGTCAAATATTTTTTGTCTCTTATTTTTTCTCTCTCAGTGATTGTTTCTTCTGTGAGCTACTGTGGAACAGAAATATTCTCTCCATTTCACCGATTGCGTAAAAAGAACTTTGTCCTTACGAGTAAAATTGTGCAACAGACCTTCGTGCGCAACGTCACGCTAACTTGACGGATGTCGTGATGTGAATTAAGTTCTGAAGATACAATGGTACGACAGTTTTGATTGGCTACCTTGACAATAGCTATTGTGTTTTGTATGCTACTATTGGTCAGATATTTGTGAAATAATTTTATAATGGCGTCAGCTGTTGAATGCGAATAAATTTTAGTTCTATGATGTGAGCGAGAGGATGATACGTGTAGGTGAGTCTTACTGTCGAGGGAAGGAGAGAAACTGCTCGCCGAAAAAAAGGTCTTACAACAGGATACAGTAGAAGTTCAGCGTCTTAAACGACCAAGGGATAACAGGTGTTTTTCTACGTTTAAAGAAGACAGCAAGGAATGGCTGGGTTACGGCAAACGCCGCCCGTGGGAAAAGAATCGCCATTGCCGTGCGCGCCACCGCCAAGCCCTATCATGGGTTGTCGGCGAAATCTTGGTTTTGCTTTGTTATCGTCTTCACCAGAGTTCCACGAGACTCAAGAACTTGCAGAAATGAATGATTCTTTAGTTGTTGCTCTTTCAAGGATGAGAGTTGAACAGTCCTCGTTGAAAAGGAAAAAACATTCTGAGCACGAACTTCCCCCAGGACTGGAAAACCAGGATCGAGCTCAACACGAACAGAAAAGGGCAAAAAATAATCAAAGACAATCGGGAAGTTCATCTCTGAAAAGGCAAAGCCTTTGTACGGAACGTTTATCGACCGCTGCTGTCAATAGTTCATTTCCTGTGCCAAGTACGTAGAATTTACTTTGATGTCTCTCGAACAACTAGAAGCTAATCAGCTTTTGGTCTCGTGGACGAACGTTCGTGTCTTGGTATGAATAATTTTAATTTTTGCCATTCTTGATTTAAATTCTCCCTCAAGGTGTAAATCACGCTATATTTTCACTGACACTTTTGTACTTCGTATAGGTACCGCTTATTTTGGACAGAGTTTGCCTTAATATAAGCTTAATTCTCCCTTAAAATGAAAGGACTGAAAAATTCGAAGTATAAATTAAGTTTATTCTACTGTCGAGATTTTGTAAGAAATCCAAAAATATATTAAGCTTTTTTACTTCACTATTTAATAGTGGTTAAAATGGCATTTTAATATCTTTGAAAAAAGCCTAGAGCGAGAATTTTACTTAGAAATTTAAATGGAAGCCTATATAGGACTTAAATTTTTGTCGCATTGGGAAGAGCTAATACAATATGGCATTTAGCTCGCTCCCAGCGTGTCTGTACAGGGTGTAAACTTGCTTCAGAAGAGAGTCTACATGTAGATGAAAGAGCTATTTATATTCTTGTAAAATTATTTTAATACGAAAGTGAGAAAATTTATCGCTCTATGAAATAGTGACGACACAGAGATGTATTTTATGTTATAAGTAAAAAAAAATTCCCAAGAGAAATGTATTTGTGTCATTAAAATGTGATAAGGGTGTGAATTGTGTGATTGGAATTGAAGTCTTAATGCTTTTCTTACATGTTCAGCCTACTAAATGGTCCTAAATGTCCTTCCTTGAGAGTTTTTGAGTCAAATTTTCAACAGGTAATTTCTTGCATTTTGCTCTGGCAGATTAAATTTTGCATGGACAAATTGTATCTGTTTTAATGTAAGTCTCATATCTTGACATATATTTCTTTGAATCTGACAAAATAGTTCTGAGCACATAGCACCTGTAGTACAGTAGATATGTTCTTTACAGTTGACATGTAATTAGGATCAGCTGTACATGTACTTTAGGTGCTTCCAAACAGAACCTTCCCGCTTCTTCTTATGTTGCTTATGCTTTACACTTGTGAAAACCAGCCAATGTGGAGCTCTTTTTGCCATATTTCTTGCCTTGGTAAACCATTGCATTATATGGGTGGCAAATGGTACTAGGCTTCAAAGTGTTTTAAACATGAGAGAATGAAATGTCATTTATAAAAATAATAATATTTGTGACTTTGAGACTTTTCTTAGCTTTTTAAACAAAATAATACTCTTTACGATAAAATGGAGACTTTGAGACCGCTAAAAACAGGAGATTGCACTGAAATTCAAAGAAAATTTTGAGACCCATAGTTTGATGAAACATTTACCACCCTTACCAATTGCAGTTTGAAGTGCTACTACGACCAAAAATAACATTCTTTTTTGCTTTGGATTTCAAAACTATGTTAACTAAACACTAACTGACCCAAGTTCTGATTTTGAAAAGACACCTGTTTATTGTAACTGGAATTTTCTTATTTATTGGTCCACCATTACTAACTTTAACATCTTGAGAGAGCTGAGTCGACGAGAAAATGACGTCAAAGACTCACTAGTTTAAGGATGCAATGCGTGTGTACTCTGCTGAATTTTATGCAGCACGGGAGTTTAGGGCTTTCAGACTTTTTAAACCTGTGTTTTGCATGGATAATAAATTGTGTTTACACACTGAAATTTTAAGCTAGTGAATAAATGATGTCATTTTCTCTAGATCCAACCTTCTGAGGTCTAATCTGTCAGTTTTGAAAGTGAGTAATGGCGGACCATGAAATCCAAAACTTACACTCAAAATAAACAGCCTTTGGATAAAACTTAAAGCTCAAAACTTTGCAAGTTAGGTGTTAAGCGAACATGCTTTCAAACTCTGAAGGAAAATAGGAAATGATTTTTTGATCATTGTGGCACTTCAAAAATGGTACTGAAAGTTACGGTGACACATCTGAACTTGTTATTCATATGAATGTACTTGTTTTTCAGTTTTTGCTTATGTCATCTTCCCACAAAGAGACTCATTTTTTTAAGAAATTGGAAATCGAATTATAAGAAACAAAAAAACAAAGTTGACTTTTGGAGATTCATTGAAACTCAATAATGTTGCCATTCCATATTCCATCGTCGCCAGACAGTTTACTTGAAGTAACTTGACATGTTGCACCTTTCAAATCAAATTTGCTTGTGCAAGATGCAAAGATCCTTTTTTACATGAACAAGTTCCTGTTTTCATTTTCATCAATTGACATGTACATACACCTGCAATACCACTTAACTGTAAAAGACCCAGAAAGTAATTGAAATGGTTTACTGGCTATAAAGATGCTGCAAGATTGACAATTTGACAAATTTTGAACAATTTTTATTTAAGAGCGACTCTCAGTTTGGCGATTATAACTTCATTTTGCACATACTTGTAAATGGGTTACAAAAAGTTATACCCGCCTCAAGGCTTTTGTAGTTTTCTTGGCCTTCCAGTTGCAGAAATGTTCGCTTCACAATGTCATGAAGAGTGGTCATTTTAGACTCAAAATATGTATGGTGGGGCGTAACATTTTCTTTCCTGGCCTGGCCAGCATTATTTATCTCACTGAGGCACCCTTTGAAATACGTTCCAGTTTACCAGCTAATTATCAAATATATTCTGCTGTGAAAGGTGTTGACATCACTGGAAGTGCTGAGAAGAACCTAGCTCCCTCAAGACTGATTTTTCTGGAAGGGGCAGTGGGTTTATACAAAATGTTCTCTTAAGTTAGTGTGAGAATATCAGACTTTGGTCTTTTTTGTATGGTTGTCTTGTACTTGATTGAAATGTCAAGACTTCAGGCTTAAATTTGTACAGGACACCTCATAATCCATTACTGTAAACGTATATCAATGATTAGTGGCAGAGTTACTTTATTTTTTTTACAATTTCTTCTTTAATACTTTACATGTACATGGTTTACGGAGGCAGCATTGCCGTGTGGTTAGAGTGACGGACTTGCAATCCAGTGGTCCGTGTTTCGAGTTCCATTGTGACCTCTACCGGAATTTGTTTCCAGTGGTAGCCCCGAGCTCAAATCTTCGGCCACGCTTGTAACTAGTTGATCTGTTTTGCCTCCGGCCAGTTGGGATTCTTAGCAATGTTATGTCCAATGTGAATCATTTGTTTCAGTTGTTTGCTCAGCCCCTTTGACACTGGTAAATAAAGTGTACATGATGGTTTTTACCTGGCCAGTTTTGGCCTGCACAAGCTTTGTAAGTGAGGTAAAGCAGGCTTTTTTCACTGGACCATAAACCAAGTTACAGCCATTGTGTATGAGCCAAAAAGGCCTTTTTCACTTTTCTTACTTCAACACATCTGAAAAGTTCCCTTTGCTCATAGATTCCAGTGGGGGATCCAGGGGTGCCCCCCCCCCTTATTTTGGGTAAAAGAAGAAGAAATAACTGAAGGGAAAAAGGCCAGCAGGACAAGAGAGTCAATACCGGGGCCCCCCTTAGCTCAAGTTCTGGATCCGCCACTGAATTCTAATTAAGTGACCATGGTCTTCTGAGGTGTTCTGAAGTCGGTGTGAATAAGAGCAAATGAACTTGGAGCATCTGAGAATCAGGCTTAGCCTAGTGATTATTGAGAGAGTAGCAAAATCCATCAAGGAAATAAGTTTTCTGTACATGGTTATTTTTCGTGGACAATTCTGTCCAAGGAGGAAAGGTGCAATGAGGTTAGCCCTTTGTGAAACACCAACCTGTGAAACAAGGCCAGACTACAACACCGGAAACAACGTGCCCTAGTCTTCTGAATTAATGTGTGGGTTCTTTAATATCCTCTGCCAACCATCTAACACTGAAGATGCAGGAGATGGGGCCTACAGTCCATGAATGAAATAAATTTTTAAGGTCTCTAACCCTTGCAACTATAATGAGATGAGTGTTAACAAATCAGTGCAACAACAAAGTTTTGTATAATTCAAAGACAATTTGAAAATGGCCCATAACACAGTGCCTGCCCCCAGCTATTACTTTGCATGGAATTCAAGTCCTTCCCCTGAGTTAGGTCAGGCTGCATGGGAGTAGCCTGCATTGCAGACGCCAACAACATCAACCACTGGTGGAAATTTCCATCTGTAAAGCAGTCTCAATGGCCTGTTGGTCCATTGGTCTTATGCTTAGTATGGTGGACTCCAGATGGAGCAGCAAGGGGAGTCCTGGAGTGCCTGTGAACCCCCCCCCACCCCACCCTCCCCACCCTCCCCTCCCTTTTGTAAGCCTCTTTTAAGCAACAACCCAAAAATAATATGGTGTCTAGGCAGACATGATAATCTGGTGAGTGACCTTACTTTGACACAGTGTGACCCCCCTCCCCTCCCTTTAAAAAATCCTGGCTACATTCCTAGAGCACTCTGGATTTGAGCCCTGGCTGCAGTCACTGTTTCTTCTTTGCTTGCACATATTAAATAGTATAACCGCAAATTTAATGGTGTTGGTGTGGTTAACCCAGCGAAGAGCTAGCATCCCATCCAGAGTGGGAGTAGATATATTTGTAGTCACTTGGTGCTAAAGATACTGGAGATAATTACCAGCATGATAGGCCGCAAAGCTCACATGCCACATTCCAGGCAATGCATGAATATGATAGGTGAGGGGAACATCAACTTGAATCCAGTTTTACTATACAGAGGCAGTGGTGTAAGCCTGAAGTGAGTCATCTTCCACCGTCAACCTAATACTCGGGCGAGAGATGTCTAACACATCAGGCCACAGTGTTTGTGAAAAACATAATTGGCCACAAAAATGTAAATAATAAATTATTTCTATAGCTCTTAAACTGGAAATAATCCCCTGTAGAATGGAGAGTTATCTTTCGATATCAATTTATTGAATGATGATCTTCAAAGATTTTCTGATCTACAAAATGCATGAATTTCCACGAACGCTGCCGATTACATGCTAATACACTTGAAACAATTGAGAAGATTGGGTTCTCATAGAGGGGAGGACTACATATATCAAATTGATCACATTACATATCAAATTAATTAACAACAGATAAGAGTTTGCAATTTCCGATTTTAACATTTAGAGAATACTGATTTGACCCAGTAAGGCTTGCTTTGAACACAAAGTCCTCTCTCTATTGCGCTTGGTTCCTTTTTGGCAAATGTTTTGTTTTTGTGGAAAACAGTATAGTATTGGTGTAGTGTCACGCACACACTGTTGACATAGTATCTGTCACACATAACACATTGCGTGACTCGTCCTCAAAGGCCCAAATGAATCCAAGAAAACCCGTTATGTTTACATCCATTTCCAGGCACTGAAATTTAACTGCCTAGATGTTTGTCAGCAGCGCTCGTTTTCGCGCACGCTTCTTGCGCTCGTGACTAGCGATTCACGCATGTTAGGAATCTATTAGGGATCAAGGGCTCGCGTGACTTTAAAATGACTTTCCATACTGAAAATTTAAATGTATAACAGCATTGGTTCATCTGAAATAACTATGTACCAGTGGAACCCTGTAAAAATACGATGGTATGTTACAAGATGTATCAACGGACATTGTTTACAAGTCAAAAGGAATGCATTAATATAAAAATGATAATAAATCATTTGCCAATTAAACAACTTAGTTCGAAATGCGAAACATTCCGATCGAGCTAATATATGTTTAGGCCCCTTGTGAAGCCCGCTACAGGATGTAAAGGACAAGAAAAGGGGTTGATCCGATGATTATTTCAATCGCATTTTTTCAGGCGCTGCAAGGTTCGTTTTATTATCTGCCAAACATTACGCAGCATTGGGGTCCTCTGTAGTACGGAGCCCCCAATAGGACATTACCCAAAAAAGTTGGAGATGGAAAAAAAAAACAAGTTATAAGACGACTTACCTGTCTTTTACGTCTAAGGCGACTTATAAGTCGACTTATAACTCATCTATGGCGACTTATAAGTCAACTTATAACTCGTCTAGGGCGACTTAT
>Ga0126343_10000559_pt1 | contig 14794 bp, 7 predicted proteins | sample Cyp2metagenome_FD_92531 | JGI IMG/M metagenome (GOLD analysis project Ga0126343, IMG submission 92531) | Coral microbial communities from Lord Howe Island, Old Settlement Bay, Australia - Cyphastrea 2 metagenome | ecosystem: Host-associated > Invertebrates > Cnidaria > Coral ... | reverse complement strand
CGAACAGCGAGCAAGCGATGGTGTTTATTTCCGTGTGATTGAAACTTGTGGTTAACAAATATTTTGTTGTGTATCAGTGCGCCCACGCTTGACAAATTGAAAATTTGGCGGAGACAAATTTTGACACGATTTTTGGTAAAGCCAAACAAATTTTGTCAGTCCAATGCGTCCGGGCCCATAGCCGTCCTGATTCGAAACAAGAGTGGCTTTGTAATTGACGATCAGCTTACATGTTCTTGAAGATTCTTGAACACTTTTATTGAGCAAGCTCTTTCTTTGTTTACGAACTTTTCTTTTCTTCAGTTTTCCCCTTGAAGGCTCGCGATTTCTGTGGTGTTAGTGTTTGGATCCTCTGCCCTCATAAGAGGGCTAGTTACATAGCAAACTTCCACGACATCCTCTCCCAGGGTTCATGCTGCTAAATGCTTAAGCTCTTGGTCCACATTCCATCTCTCTCTGTACTGTGGGAGGGTTGCCATAGCGAAATTACGCGCAATCGCTCCAGAGGTCAGCTTGCAAGTAAACGTTCTGGTAACGTGCGCAATGAAAAAGTAGAATTTGAACTCAAGCTTCAGTGTTGATATTTAGTTGTTGGTAGTTATGTTTCCTACCAGTTAAGTAATTCGACTCGGTAAAGGGAAATCTCATAAGCTCGGCTATTAGCACGAAGAAAAAGCAAAACAAAAAATTTCCGCTGAAGAAATTCGCTTGTAGTCCCGTTTCTGATAAATTTTAGCGACGATTTCGAGCTTCATAGCCCATTTTACGGATACGGCGGCAATTTTGAATTCTATTGTTTCAAATATCTATTATGGGATACTGAGGGGGCAAATTTGCCCCCTCAGCATCCCATAATAGATATTTGAAACAATAGAATTCAAAATTGCCGCCGTATCCGTAAAATGGGCTATGCATTGGTCATGCCACTAAATTGAGCCAATGACGAGTCCCGTAATATGAAAAATACATTACAGTAATTTATGCATAACGTTGGACACATGAAGAACACGCCGTATGAATCAGCTGCTGCTCCAAATTCGCATACTGCGACAGACCCTGCTGAATTTAACGTTATTTGCCGCACCAAACCTAGCCTGCTGAACCAAAGTGAAACAGGCCTGAATTTACGAAAAGCTAGACTTCTTTTTCTATTCCCCAGTCTTCAAAACGCCTTGGATTGCATAGTATTGGTTTAAGACCATCCTTATGTTGTCGCCCTTCTGAAAGTGCAACACAGACTTGACAATACAATGGATACTTTGGCATCCAGTAGTTTCCAATGGCAGTTCCAGTGATATCGCCATAACCTTTCCACTTCCATTCCAGATATTTATTATACTCGGTCTCATTATTACTAAGATACTTTATGTAATCAGCAAGAAGTTCTGGGGTCTTGAAATCACGGACTTTTAAGACCGAGTGATTAAGGTATGGACCAGGCAGGAACTCATCAAGCTTGTCTGTAGCCATCACTACGGGAACTGAGCCAGCTTCCCAAGCATGGTGTAATTGCGCATCCACAAAATAATCACAGTCTTGGTTAAAAAAAACCAAAGTAAACTTGTATCGTCTGGACAGAATGGATTTGGCATCTCTGAAATCTATGCCTTTATCTTTATCATACCTGTCAACTAAACCTTGTTTGTTTTTAAGACAGGCTCCAAAGGAATCGACCTGCACAAATTGCATTAGCTGTCTCATGTATTCTGTCCGCACAGGCTCACAATTTGACAAAGCTGCCATAACGAGGCCAGTTTTATTCTTAAAAGGAATTGGCGGTGTTAAATTGGGCAACAAAACAGAGGGATCAGGAAAGTCAGAATCCAAGCGATAGCTTTTCAGTAAGTTGAATTGGGACATAAACTTAGCTTTCATTAATATCGGAGTGTTAATGGGGTTTTCTCGTATTTGTAAAATCCATGGCACAGAGTCTGTTGGAGGAAACACATCTGCGTCTCTAGCATGGACAACAAAGCCATCTGCTTCTTCTGCTCGAGAGATGTCACTTGTTAACTCGCAAGGTACTGGGCATTCACCTTTAGGCCACTTTTCGTGTAGATTAAGCCGCTTTCCAAAAAACGTCGACCAGTAAACAATAAGCCAAGGTTCTGTGCTGTTCTCCTGTCTTCTTCTTGGGGCAAATTTCTTCATAAAGGGAATAGAACCCGAAATTTTCATCTCAAGCAGTATGAAAAGAACTCCCAAGACTATGACACACGCTAGCAACTTTGAAAAGTTCCCTGCCATTCTGCAATGGGTATAGTGTATGTATCTCTTTGGATATCTCTTTTGTACCTGTTAAAAATAATATGATCAGGTAAGCCACATGGGAAAATGACAAGCGCAACCACACAAGGCAAGTCTGTAAATTCCTGACCGGCAATCTTATAAAATTCGTTGTCGACAGTGAAATGGAAGGGGGAGGGAGGGTTAAATAAGTCGTTCTGTTGAAATTAGTTCAGTAATAATTTCTGATTGCAAGTCTTGCTATAAATTTTCTTAGCACCTATCAAGAACATGCGGGTGATTGTATAGTATGCTTCAGTTTGGCGAATTCCTCAGCTAGACAACCAAAATAATTTTTGAAATCGCCTAGTACCCTAAACAAGCAAAAAATTAAGCTTTGAATAAATATCACTTTCCGTCAAATATCGTTGTTTTACTTAGACTGCCATCAATCAAAGTGAAGGTACAACAAATTTGCAATGACTTTCCCTGTACTTGTGAAAATCACATAAGTAGGTCGCAACCTACATAATTTACAGTATGTTAACCACACGGTGTGGTTAACATACTGTTAACTATGCGGGTGGGGCCGGGTGGCGCACGTGTGATGGTTCTAACATCACTATAAACAGCAGAGGCCTTTCAGTTATCATCAATCAATCAAATAATGGAATTAAAACATTTTTTTCTGCAACTGGATGAAAAAGATTTCTCAACTAGAGATGGTTATTGAAAAGTTACACTAGATGAGATTTTTCCGTATTCGTAAACGTTTCTAGATTTAACAGTCACGGTTTTAGAGTATTCGGATTAATGGGGGTTTACACTGAAAGGATATTCGGATTCCTAACCGTTAACACGACTATAACTCCGGGAAAAAGTCATGATAGAAGAGTTAGCAAGCAGTTTGTTGCCTGGACAACGAAAAACTAAATGCCTCCGAAAAGAAGGCTAGGGGTAAGTTGAGAGAGTTTGAACTTTTCTTTCCACTCGTTGACCACAGTACTGTTGTCCATCATGTCATGTCCCTCCAGGCATTTATTATTCAAAAAGTTTACAGGTTCACACATGTAGGTGTTTGGTTGGCTTTGGTCTATATCCTTATACTTTATCCAGTTCACCCCTTTCAATGAAAACACTTGCAAAATCCTTGACGTTCTTACTGAAATAGTGTAATATGTTGTCTTCTCTAAATTTCTTCACAATATGTAAAATTTCCATTTACCAGTTTACCAACAAACTTTTGCAGTTCCAATTCTTTCCTGCACAGGACCAAGTGCCAATAGATTTAGATTTTTCATGTTCTTAACACATGAATCAGTGTTTGGTGATTTCTGAAATAAGCAACCGACTTCTAGATTGTCCTACGATGTCAAACAAACTTCAAAAAAGTCCCAAAGCAGTTTACATTGAAGAGCAACTTTTTGTTGAGGGTCCATGAACTGATAATTTTGAGCTGTCGGTAAGGAAAATTTACTGTCACACAACCTGGTCACATTTATCTAGTCCAGTCGTCTTTCAGGTGTTTTAAATTTTTCATGATCAGTAAAACAAATGTTGACATCATCAGGCCATGCACATGGTCACGTGATTAATTCTGAAACAATTTTAAGGCTCCTGCGCAAATTACTTTATCAGAATTGTTTTCATTGATTTAACATTTTACTCTTTACCCACTTTTAGATATGCATAAATTTTGTTTTATTTCTAAAAGAGAGATTCATAGTCAATTTCACATTCGAATACTAAATGTAATGTAGTGGATGTAATGTAATGGATTGAGTTTGACTTCGTTTGGCCGTCGGTTGCAATTGCACAACACACTTTGTGCGAGTTGAGTTTCCAAATGAATATCGAACCCAACTGAACACATCAACTTGATTTCGGAGTTGAACTCAATGAAACTCAGTACATTTGATAGTGTTTTACTGAGTTTCTTGACGAAACCCAGCGCTTGGCAAAAAAAATTGAATTCCAGCTTCGCCTTGGGGCAAGTAGCTCTCTAATTTTGCTTGCCCCAGGTAAGTCTTGATTTGCTCTTTTAATGATTCATTTATCAGAAAACTTGCTTGATCCTTTGCGCATCAGGCAAGTGAGAATGAAAAAATACTTGCCCAGCAGGAAAAGCTATTTGTCCAGCACAATGGGAAGACACTTTTTTCGAACCGTGCCTGAAACTGGTCTGAACTTAATCCATTGGATTTATTTGTTATATGATCTTCGAGCACAGATCATATGGTCTCAAAACATTGTCACACCAAAGTAGCTTGAACCTCAAAAAACTTGTTATCATGATTATCAGTTGAGTAAGGCACGACTAAGTTTAACGTTAACATCGTGTTGTTTCCATGGGCAACGTTCTGGCTCCATTTCCAGTGGCAAATTGTCGGTCTTTGATGTCATAAGCAGCAAAGTGTGCGAAACAACAAATGAACAAATATCATTGCCCTGAGAATTGTGAAAGCCTGACAAAAGTATGTATAAACCGAGCCCATCTGTACATGTGCGTTCACAATACTTTAAAATACAAAAGTTACGTCATTTAAAGGCATATGTGCCTTGACATGCATGATTAACAAACCTGTCGAGCAAATAGTACTACTACCTGTTGGAAAGGTAGATTGAGGTTTGCTATACACTCTATTAAATCAGTGCTTGGACCAGTTGAGTGAGACACTTGGTTTTTCTGGGGTTTTGTCAGTATATAATAACTGTGTCCCCTTCCCATTGGAAATGTGTTTTAGAATTACAATGGTGGTTTCATAATGTCGAGTACCCAGATGCAAAGATTTACTTAACCCTATACATGCTTCACACAAGGGTTAGGGTGCTTTGAGTCACGGGCATTAAAAACAAAAGGAGGTAGATGGACTGAAGCTGAACCAGAGAGTCAAATAAATTGCTTTGAAATCATGGCTGTAATTTTGGGTTTGAAAGCTTTCTGGAGTAGGAAAAGCGACAGTCCATATGCACATATAATTGAACAATACTATGGGAGACACATTCAATAGAGTACAACTCTGCTGCCAAAGAGAGAGAGATCTGCATTTCTGTTGCTCTTATCGCTGGGAGGAATAATACTCAGGCTGACAGACAGTCTAGAGTTGTTATTTATAATAAGAGGTGGAATTGCTAAGGCCAGACATGTTTCAACAAGTTACAAAAATCTGGTTGAGCCACCTTTTGACCTCTTTGTATCTAAGCTAAATGCACAGGTGTCTTGCTATGCATCCTGGAGACCTGATCCTGTTGCAACTTATATAGATGTTTTTTTGATTTTGTTAAGTCTGATTTTGCATTGCCTGCACATGATAGTGAGAATGAAGCAGAAGGCATAATGATTGTTTACTTCAGTGGCCTGCCCAGCCATCTATAGTTGTAATGCCTGATAGTAAACATGCCAAGGACACTTCAGAGCAACTCAGCATGCTCAAAATGCCAGGGAAAGAGCACGAGGTTCGTCCATTAAGAAAGAAGATGTTCCTAATGGCAGGTTATCAGTAAGAGGGCTGGGGACATCATCCTATACCAATTTAGAACTCTCAGACAGTACTCATCTTATATTACAAAGTGTATTACATTTTGTGGTAGCCTAAAAATTGATTGTGTCTCACCCACTTTATCTCAAGCATTAGATTTGCTAGGTGAACTATTTAACAATGCAATAGGATATGTGGTATAAACACTACCAGGTCTTCTTTGTCATGTTTTATCAAACTCTTGGCTATCATCCTACAGTAACAAGGTTCCTCAGAAGGGTTCTTGAATCAAAACCCAGTGCACCAGGATAAACATGACGATGGGATGTTAACATAGGTACTTTGCTACCTTGTGACAATATATAACTCAGAGGATTTATCATTATGGGACCTGACCTTAAAAACTGTGATGGTTGTGTCTGCCCAAAGAGGCTTAACTATTTACTTCTGTATCTAACCTTGATGATATGATAAGTTCAGAAACTTTGAGTAAGTTTATGTTGAGGAAACCTCTTAAACAATCCAAACCAGGAGTTAAGCTAATGCTAGTCAATGATACTTCATATCCTTCTGATCTTCACATTTGTGTGATCACTACTCTAAGGATGTACCTACAACCTTGGTCACAAAGGTCGGAAAAAATCATTCTATTCACATTTTGCCCCTCCCCACCCCTGCGCAATGTTGACAAAACACTTTCATCTAACACAAGTTTGCATTTTACCATTTTCCAACATTGAAAGAGGGAATGGGGGTGTTGACACTTATTCTGTGGGTATTACGATTATAATTTCTTGTTTTTGGCATTTTCCAACAATATTTGTCCAAGGTTGTAGCTTGCACAAGATGCAAATGCAGTAACAATAAGGCATTGTTCATTAAGTCAGTTTTTAGAAGAACAATTAGAGATTATGGATGTTAAGTACAGAAATGTGGGTTAAATGTTGAACTGTTGCAGCCCCAGTAAAACAAGTTCACAATTTTAGATCAACAATCACAGTCACATAGACTTTGACCTAGAAATGTAAAACAATACATTTGCCTGCAATATTGACTAGTACAGTGATTTCAGCGGTTTTATCTACTAGTCAACAGAATCACTCCAAAAAGTTTACAGACGAGGAAGGACAATTAAATTTACATATCACTTGAACAATCTGCACCATCACTAACACCCTACAGATTGCTTATGCAATCTCTGGGATAATAACTGTGATCTCTGGCTTGAAAGTTGGGATCTTACACATATGATGCTGAAATCCATTGACCTGTCCATAACATAACTTAACACACCAACTAAGAGGTATTTCTTTACAAAAAAATAACTCAAAAATTAGCCGTTGCGGTTCACGTTCTCCACACAACGTAGAATTTGGAAGATGACAAAGAAATGTACTAAGAATCATAATGCATGTGCACAGGTGGCAAAGAGACCGCCCTCTTACTGGTGAGTTGGTTGGTGGAGATCTGGTTTCTTGGTGGCGAGATAGATTTTTTCACTTGGGCAGTTTGTTTTCTCATTTCAAACCATGCAAGATTCTCTACAGAATTGTTCTTTTATCCATCTAAAATTATTTATTCAATTTATACACAGGCAACAATTTAAAAATTTGCAAGGAAGAATTCTCAAGAGTATCATCCCGTACATGGTCTGAAATGGGGCAACAAACCCTCTAGTTGAAAAAGGTCTATTCCCTGACAAGGTGACTGGAGACCGTCACATTAACAATGGACGCTATTTACATTCATCATAATCAAATGCAACAAGCCAGTCTTACGCCAATCGGAAAGCACAACAGTTGCTTGAAGGAGACTGCTAAATTCTGCTACTGCGTTTGTTATTTATGCTTATATTTTATCAAACTTGAAGAAAAACACTTTTCGCTGAAAACGCCCATCGAAAACACAATTCCTGAAATACAACAAACAAATATACCTTATTATATAACATACCTTATTAAATGAAATTTTTGAAACACGTTAATTTCGCGAATTTTGCATTTTAAAAAAAATCATGAAATTAAAGTGGCCCAAAATGTCTTGAAATTACCGTAACCGTTCGAGTGTAAGCCGCACTTTTTTCACAAAATTGAAGCCAAAAATCAACGGTGTGGCTTATTCTGGGATACATCTGTGATTGGAGTTCCCAAAAACCTAATTAATATGAATAAAACTTCTTAAGATGTCAAGAAATAAGCCTAAAAGAAACTCAGAGTGTGTTGTTGTTGTTCTGACTTTTTCATGAGTGGTGGCTCCTAAAGGAGCCGTTAACGATGCCTGTTTATTGGCAAATCTTGCTCTCCAAGAGTTCTTTCACTTTACCCAAACAACTGAACACCATCTTACAAGGAATCTATAGTGATTGTTTGTCCTTGTTTGTTTCTAGCAATACAACTCTACTGGAACTTCAAACTCTATTGATTTTATTTTTTTCCAAAATCTGCACTTCCAAATTGGGGGTGCGGCTTATTTAAGGATGCAGCTTATATATGGACGTTTACGGTAACAGAACGCAAAAATTAAGTGACTCACATCATGTCAATAATTTAAAACATGACTTTGCTACCATTACAGGCGTTTACAACAATGCTGTGGCTAAATGATTAACAGCTGGTCAAGGTTTTCAAATCACTAAATGACCAGCAGTCTGATATTTTTCTCAAGGAATCGAAGGAGCCCATCTAATTCAAACTGCCTAGCGATCCAGAAGAGCTATATAGATGGCAAGTCCAACTCCTGGTCTAAGCTCGGCCCAGAAAGCGAAGCCATGGTTTGTGACACTTGAGATATTTTTGGGTCGACTGCCAGCGACGGTTTTGAAATCGCTAAATGACCAGCAGTCCAACAGTTTTCTCAAATCCAATTCAAACTATGAGATGTCAATTGAGAACTGCCAAGCGATCTGTATAGATGGCAAGTCCTACTTGTGTTAAATGCTCTCGGCTCAGAGAGTGAAACCAAGGTTTGTGACCCTTAAGATTTTTGGTGGTTGACTGCCGTCATGATTTTTTCCGATATTTTTCTCAGATAAGGAATCGAAGGAGCCCATCCAATTCAAACTATGAGATGTCTATTAAGAACTGTCAAGTGATCCAGAAGAGCTGTATAGGCGGCAAATGAGGTGAAAATCGTTCAGCGGTCGACCCAAGACAATCCAATTGTCACAAGCCCTGGTTTTGCTCTCTGAGCTTAGCGCAGAAGAAGAGTTAGACTTGCCATCTATACAGCTCTTTTGGATCACTTAGCAGTTCTTAATTGACATTTCATAGTGTGCAGTGGATGGGCTCCTTCGCTTCCTTAAATTTGAGAAAACTATTGGACTACCGGTCATTTAGTGACTGCCAGTCAACTAAAACCCCAAGTGTCACAAACCATGAATTCAATCTCTGAGCCTAGCGTGAACCAAGGGTTGGATCATCCATACAGCTCTTCAGGATCGCTTGGCAGTTCTAGATCAACACCTCATAGTTTGAATTGGATGGGCTCCTTCTATTCCTTAGAATTCGAGAAAAAGGACAGAGTGCTGGTCATTCAGTGATTTAAAGACCTTGACTGGCTGCCGGTCATTTAGCCACCGCGTTGCAACAATCATTTTCAACTATTCTGAGGTCAATTGACCACTAAACGTAACATCTGAAAACAAGCATGAACTACAAACTGTTCCTCATAGACACTGCGAGAACACCTTTCCTCGGGCGTGTTTAAAACACAAAATGGCGAAATAGCGAAATGGTACTAAAGATAAGAGCCACAGATTTTAGATTAACCCCTCCAACAAGATAATTGATCATATTAAAGGGCTCAGCAAAGCGGGATTCTTTTTTTCAATTTCGACTTGTCAGATTGCATATCTGCACTGCACTACAAAGTTTACCTTCTATCTATTTGATATAAACATCCAATGTCACTCGGTTTCTGTGCATAGTACCTGTTTGCCAACTATCGTGTATAAAATTCATCGCGAAGTATCCATTTCATGTGACTGCTGGAGCTCAGAGCATAACGTCATAGCTGCTGCTCGATGGCAAATACAAGATAAACAAATCGTTTTCTTCCTATGTCAATGCCGCCATTTTGTTCAAGAATATCGTAGGCGTCCTCTGGGGCGATGTTTGGGAGTAGTCATGATTCCAATATCAAGGAAAATATAAATAAGAACAGTCATACAAATTACAGCATTTAAAGCGATTTCCGCGAGAAGAATCGTAACATAAAAGGGTGCGAAGATTATAAAAATACTTTTACACGAATGGAGTCTTAAGCACTTCAACAACAATCCTCCCCCATTGCCAAACAATACAAGAACATGCAAGGGACAATTCCTCAGGACCTTCTAAAGCGTTTCGAAGTGCTTAAGAAATGCACAAACAAATTCTACTGTCTAGTGCACGAAATGCGTTTTATAAGAGCTTTAAAGCCAAATCTCAACGTGCAATCAGACTCCATTCGTGTAAAAGTATTTTTTTAATCTTCGCACCTTTTTATGTTAATTCTTTACGCCGAAATCGCTTTTAATGTTGTAATTTGCATGACTGTCCTTATTTCTATTTTCCTTGATAATGGAGTCAAGACTACTCCAAAACGCTGGGTTTTTACAGTTTTAGTTTTGAATTGAGAAGTAAATTTACCTATGTAAAATAAATATGGGCCAATTCTCAGTGTTGAGCAAAACACAATCATCAGATATGTGAATTTGGCATAATCATGGTGCTATATTATAAGGCTTTATATGGTATAAACAAGGTGCTGTTGCTCCTGAGCAAACATGGGGACCCCTCATTTTTAGCTCATTCTTAGCGTCATATGACGCAATGAATGAGTATCGTGGAGATCGAAATGTGTCCTGCAAGTTGTCGACTGTAGACGGAAATGACAAGTTTCGCTGCTTACCCTCTCCGTCAGTAAACAGAAATTTAACTTTGATAAACCTGAAATATGTGCAAGAATTTAACTGTTTCTACAGACTAATAAATAAACAAATAACATCAAACCACAATTTCGGCATTTCTAAAGTGTGTAACATGGATCAAGAAGCCGAAGTCTTCAAACCCAGGGGTACTCAGAACGATTTTTTGACACATTCGACTGCACGAGGCAGTGCATGAAGGACGAAGATCGAGGCAGCCATATTGGAAGGGCGCTGGTCTGTCTTTTTTTTTTGTATTGGTGAGTAATCACTACTTAAGTATTGTGCTTCTTCTTTGGAGCTCATCAACTTACAAAACACACACGTCAATAAAAGCAGACAAGATAGTCACACTTAAACCTTTTCCGAGCCTTAACAGTTTCGATCCAGACTTGAGACTCGCTCATTTCAACTGCTTTCCCAGTGTATCCAATCGATGGAAACCGATCATCGGAAATTCAGTTGATCAATCGATATCAATCGATAAAAGTAGTCGATTGGTATCGGCCAATCGATGACAAATCGATAACCACACAAAAACTGTTCATCAATTACTATTGATTGGCTAAGCAACCTCGAACAGACGTCACGCACGCTACCTGTCCAATCATCCGCCATTTCTAGAAAGCCCTTGGGGCGGAATTGGTAAAACAAATTCCGACTCTCAACGCAAATTCTCATCGCAAAGTGTAAATTCTGTTATACACGTTTTACCCACTTGCCTGTCATTGTCTTTCCATGTCATTAATGCAAGACGTTCGGGTAGAGGCTTTACTGAATATAAGGTGCATTGTCAAAGGCTATCATCTTTGCCGTTTTGAGGTGAAGGTCGGTGAAGTGTTCACTGCAAACAAGAAGAGGGGAGAACGCAGAAACGGGTTTAAAGTTGTTAACCATCGAGGAAAGTTCAGCCACCCACACTCCGAGCTCGTGGATCCTCTTTGGTCACTACATGCAGATATTTCTGTGTTGATGAATTATTTTATTATTATTATTATTATTATTGTTAACATTAAAATGAAATGTGTTTACAATTACTGCTTACAACAAAATTTTGTTTTTTGTGTGTCGATTCCGGTTCCATTAATCTGCAACCAATCGATACCAATTAATCTATCGACTGGTATGGATAATCGATACCGATCAATAACCACACAAATCTTCCATCGATTGATCATCGATTATCAATATCAATCAATTAATTGATATCAATTGGTATCGATTGTCATCGATTATCGATTCCATTGATTGGATACACCAGGCTGCTTTACAATCTGCTTTTACTTATTACTTTACAATCTGCTTGAAAATATTTGCAATACAAACCACGAATGAATCTCTTGTTAAAAGTTGCATGAGATGGCTACCTACTAGTGAAGTCACATGAGATCAATCACAAGCAGTGTTATCAAGTTTATCAAGACGAAGCTGTGCTTCTTGGCCACTAAGTTTCGCCGCTCTTCTCCAACCCACAGGTAGCAACAACAACATGTGAATATCATCTAAGTGAATCACACAGTGAACACAAGAGTATCTAGGGAATGAGAACTTCCTGTTCACGAATATAATTGAAGTTTCAGTACAAGTAAAATATTAAAATAAACGGTACAGATCTCGCCACGATATTCATGTTAATTTGTGTCAACAGAACTTAGACGAAGAAGGAGTAGAGCAGTGTCAAAAATTCCCACAATTCAAATAAAGCGTCTTCTGCAAACGAATAAAAAAGGTTGTAATTAAAGTGCAAAAACATGTCCAAAAAGTGGTTCCACAGTCTTGAAAGCTTCATGTATACTTATGCAAAAAAGCGGTGCTTATCATAAGTTAAGTGGCTCAAAACAGTTTCCAGCACTTTCCAAGACCTAGATTTTGATGGGTCATAATTACCACTCTTCATCAACTGATGCTACAATCATGGTATCACAAAACTGCTCAATCACTGGTGAACACGTTGCTGTTAATTTTGTGGCACAATAGGTTACCATAGCAACAATATGACCTGCTAAAAACACCCTTAATTTTAGCTTTAAGAGCTTATAACTCAAAAATTAGCTCGGTGACCCCCATTTTTTTATTATCGAATTGTAATCAGCATGATAAGATGCAACTTTTTGCAAAGTTCAAAAAAAATTCTGCAAAGGGGGTTCAGAGCCACCTTACATTTTTGAAAATTTAAGGTGGCTCTGAACCCTCTTCGCAGAATTTTTTTAAACTTTGCAAAAAGTTGCATCTTATCATGCTGATTACAATTCGATAATAAAAAATAGGGGGTCACCGAGCTAATTTTTGAGTTATAAGCGCCCAAAGCTAAAATTAAGGGAGTTTTTAGCAGGTCATATTGTTGCTATGGTAACCTATTGTGCCACAAAATTAACAGCAACTTATTCCCCGATGATTGCACAGTTTTTTGATACCATGATGTTGGTGTCAACAAGTATAGAGTGGTTATAATGACACATCAAACTCTAAGTCTTGAAAAGTACTGGAAACTGTTTCCAGCCTCCTTAAGTAATGAATTTTGTGGAATATGTGATCATCAACCTAGATCAGCTGGAAAGCAGAGATCAAACCTCAGTAAAAAAGATTGCTGCCCAAAACAAAAAAAGGCTGTGGTTACTTTTGTAAAAACAAGAACCCAAAAACACAAACAGTCAGTTGCCTGTGTTTATACTGGTGAACATGGTTTGAAGAAATTAAAGTGCTCTTGTGTACAGATACTATGGATTGCTCATCTCATAATAGCATTAAGTGGTGATGTGGAGGAGAATCCTGGGCCTTTCACTCAAATAAGTAATGATCAGAATGCTCCATGTGCCAAACAAGTCAATTTAGTTTCATTATAGGAATCCAGGTTATCTGAACTTGGTAGAATTCCAGTCAATGTATTGGGTGATGGAAACTGTTTTTTCCCTGCGGTATCACACCAGCTAAATAACACGCACGTATCATTTGTATAAACACTCTCTTGAAGTTCAACATGTTCTGCATCACCCTGATTGTATATAGAAAGCAACTATGAATACTCTCGGCAGAACTACATGAATAATATAACAAGGAAAGGAACATGGGCAGATAATATTATAATTCAAGCTGTTGCAAATTCTCTGAATATCACTATCAATATCATAGAGTCAGATGCAAATTTCTCCCATGAGACAGTTATAAATCCAGTCAATACTGATAGACAGAGAAGAAATATTTATATTGACTATATACAAGAATATCATTATATGTCAACAGTGCCAGTGCTAAATTCTGGACAACACTTATGAAATGACATGTGGGAATGAGCCAATTCAAAAATCAGCAAGTTCAAATAAAAGCAAATTAGAACAATGTAAACAAAGGCAGTTCTCATTTTGCTGTTCATGTTTTTTTTCTCATTTTGAAATAGAGTGATCCTGTTTTAACTTCAGTTATTAATGTCAATATGGATATGGCTATACCAAAATAACCACACAACCTTCCACCCCACCTTTCTGATTCTAACACATTGTTCAGGTTTTTATGAAGCATTGGGATGCTCTTTCGAAGCAGGGGAAATGGACCAAAAAAAGGGTTCTGAATGGGCAGTAATCCCCACATAATTACTATTAAGTGTACTATAGTGGCATGAATAATGATGCAAGGTATCCCATTACCCCCAAAATACCATTTCTGACTTTCTGAAAACTATGACTTTTTCCCACAGAACATGCCCATTAATCTGCCCCCCCCCCCCCTCCTGTCCCCGTAGTTTGTTACTTGAATACATTTACACTACTCACACTATCAAAATCCTCACTGATTCATAAAAAAGTACCATTATCCCATTGCAAATTATATTATCAAAATCGTTCTTTCCTTTTCCTTTTGGTTCAGATCAACAGCAATGACGGGCACATGTCCATTACAAGAATGAGCTGGCTCTCAGGGCCCTTTGATTATTTCAAAATTTAAGTTCCTCTAATATAAACAATCAATTGGCAAAGTTTGAGAAAAATCTCAGTGTAGGTTCTATTTCAGTGGAATGACACGTTTCTGTTTTATTGGACATTGGCCGCGGCCGCACTAGAGAGTCAACCGGGTTAATTCCAATTAATTAATTACGGTTAACCGGGTTACAGAAAAATCGTAATGCGGCCGCTAATTTCGGTTGTTCATGGAACTTTAACCGGGTTTACAGTTACCATGGAAATTAATT
>Ga0126343_10000558_pt1 | contig 14797 bp, 11 predicted proteins | sample Cyp2metagenome_FD_92531 | JGI IMG/M metagenome (GOLD analysis project Ga0126343, IMG submission 92531) | Coral microbial communities from Lord Howe Island, Old Settlement Bay, Australia - Cyphastrea 2 metagenome | ecosystem: Host-associated > Invertebrates > Cnidaria > Coral ... | reverse complement strand
GGTTGGCTTCCAACTGGGCCAGTTTCGTCTCCAAAGCTTTCACAGTTGCTTCCATGATTAACGATCCCACCGCTGCCACCAAATGTAACACAAGAAAGGAGACAACCATTCTCAAAAATACTTTCTCTGTCATCAGACTCGAACACAACTTGCGACTCTACTACAAGCACGTTTCTACACTGAGCTACAGTGCATGTCTGAACTAAGTCGGGCTCAGGCCCTACGCTACACAAGCACAAGTTACATGATCACTGTACACGGCACACTCGTACATCCCTTTCTTGCAATTCTTAGTCCCAACTAGAAATTTCTTTCTTGAAGTAACCGTTAACGATAACATGATTTGTATGGCATCTTTGCAATTTAGCAGTGCCTTCGCGCCTTGGACAATCGTATCAACTTAACCATCTGTCCATTTCGTCATAGACTGCAACATGCTTGCTACATCAACAGAGAACTCCTTGAACTCTGATTGTTCAGTGTCAGGTAAATTGGAAATCGCGATGGTCTTTCCTTTCACAGCATCTTCAATGGACATCTTGTTGAATTTAAGAACGTAATCTGCTCATTGATTTCCGTTCATTTTAAACCATTGTTCTGCCGAAACAGCCAGATGAGGAACCACGTCTGCCAGCTCAAACTCCTCACTTAACCCACATATGGCTAACTGCAGTTCTTCTAGTTGGTGCCTGTCTACTTGCTCCCAGACATCCCTCGTAAACTGTAACTTTGTCAAGTTAGCTTTAGTTTTGTCGTTTCTTTCCATGGCTTCTTTCTGGCGCGTTAACTTGTTATTGATGCTTTCCGACTGATTGTTGTAGCTTTTCAAGGGTGTACCAGATGTGTCAAGTGGCATAACTGCCTTTTGTCGAGCTGTTGCTATCATGGACTTTTGCATCATTTTCTTGTGAGTGTTAACATAGTTCCAAAATTCTGGGGCTCTCCCTCCAGTCAGCTTCATTTCCTCTCTGTCCAGTGATTCTTTTGCTTCCGTCATGCAGGTCTTCAAATCTGTTTTATCTTTCGCATCAAGGATACCATCTGAATCATTACCATTTTAAAGACCACTTTGAGAAAAAAACTTTTGGTCTTGTTTTTTAGGGATCTCGAGCTTGTGTAGCTTATCGAGACAGTTTTGGTTAAAATGCCTGAAACATCTTAATCCAGTTGCGTGGCGCATGACCTCTTTCAAGGCTGAGTGCAACGCTTCCTCTCTGTCTGTTATGAATCCCCTTCCTTTCTCAACCAGATCTGGTGTCTTGGAAGCTACAGCTTGGACGATCTTGCTGTAAACACTCTTCTCTTTACTGTACTGGATCACTGTTGGTCCTAAGAAGACTGGTGGTAGACCTGTTCTTTTGGATTTCAAGAAAAGGTGCTTGCATGTGAGTGGCGTCACCTCAAATTTTCCAAAGTTAAAGGTCGGGTCCACACTGAGAGGGTGACTTAGTATCTCGGAAGTGCAGAATCTTGATAGGTCACCAGTCATATGGGGCTTGGCAAGAACCCACAGATCTTCTGAAACATCATGGTGCTCAATTACGATTGCGTCGTCGAGTTGTTTTGCGTAATGTAATAGCTCGCTGACTTGATCCACTTTTTTCATCTTGTTTTTGAGGTCGTAAATCTGTTTCTTTGACCTCGGTAGCTCCCCAGACTCGCGAGCATCTAAGATAGAGAGCGGCTTTGTTCTTCCTTGAATGGACGTGTATGTGGAATTCGTTGTCACTGGCTAGTTCTGCCTTCTTCTTTACTAGGATTTCCACCTGATCATTGCCATCCACTTCCACTGTCCAGATAGCAACGCGTAATGTGTCTTGATAAACTCCATTCATGTCGCTCTTGACATCTTGCCAACATTTAAGTGTACTGACATCGCGCGACCTTGGGGAGAGAAGACGGCGTCCTTTGCTACAATTTTTTCAACCAGTTCGATAGAATCAGGTAGCACGCCTTCTTTCTTAAGAAGAGAAAGACATTCCAGAGCATTGTAATGCCGCTTTTCTCTGAAAGTGTTGAAACTCGCTAAGTCGTCAAAAATCATCTCCTGAAACATATTTGGTGTCATTTCTGGCCAGTGTTCATTCAGTTGCACTGAAGAGTTTCAGTGCAATTACCAAGCAAAGAAATGTACATGCATTTGTACCATCGTTAACTGGGGCAAAGCTCGCTAAATCATTAATTATTTTACAGCTTTGGATGTACCTTGCTCCATTGGTTCTGCAAATTGCTTATCCGCTTCTTTGATAGGTGTGGACTGGCTGACTTTGAGAGATATAAGCTTGCCGGTACTACCTTTAGCATTACTGGCCTTAAGCTGCTGAAGAACTTCTTGGGCGCTTGGTCGTAAAGAAGCATCATAGTTTGTGCACCTCTTAAATGTTTCCTCAGTATTAATCCAGAGTGAAGCTTGAAGGCGATGATATTTTCTTGGACTACTAGGTTTCAGTTTACCCTCCATTTTCTCTTGCAAGAGTGACTGAAATCTGGCAGGCCCATTAGCGGCAGTGGGAAAAATTGATTTCAACTCGATTTCAAAAGGAAAAGTGGTGTCCGGATTTATGATGCTGAGCAAAGTCATCCCGAAAGCCCAAACATCGATTGCTTTCGTGTCCTCTAGGGTTGCTGTGGTTATTTTTCGTCTCTCCAAGAGTATTTCAGGAGCCATATATGGTTTTGTCCTGCGCTCAACGTTGGACGTCTGGGCGTGAATTATCACGGAAGTTTGAAGTAACCGACAGTGACTTAAACCAAAGTCCGTGAGTTTGCAGACCACTGGCTCAACACCAAACAAATCTTCAAATTGATCTCTGTTGACGTCTGGGCACGCATAATGCTTGTTACTGACCAAGACATTCCTAGGTTTCAAGTCACAGTGTACCACATTCCTTGAATGCAAAAATTCAAGTCCCTCGGCTACATCAATCGCTGCCTTGGGGAAAACTGGCTGCTTGGGGAAAACTGCCCATAATCTATCGAGGCAGAAGTTTGGTTCCATGCAACAAAACAAGGAGTACAATATTGGTTATGTTTAGTCAGTGCCATTCACATATATGGTGTATGCATTTGGGGTTCTTGCTCATAGATATTATTTACAAACTTTTAAATGGCAACAAAGATGTGATTTAACTTTACGCATTGTGTGGTTCCAGAAAATATACACATACCCACCTCAAAGATGGACATTGGAAATTCCGAAGGGTATCGAGGGTCTCAAAAGCCAACACTTTTTGAGGGAAAGTATATATGAAGCAGAACTTGAAATTCCAGGAAGTGAGAGGGTCCAAACCGAAAACCATCCTTGCAAGAGGCATGCATTTTTTTCTGGAAGTACACTTGTTCAAATGTTGTGGCACTAAATAATCAACTCACTAACTTACACAATGGACTTCGAACTGAAGTTTAACAAAGGATCATAAGTAAGATTTGTTATAATATTAATAAATGTAAAAGTATTCTGTAACAAGTATTCTTTCGAGAAATGATTTGAATATATGATTAAGTTCACTTTGGTGTAAAATTGGACTTACAAATCAATGTTGATGGATTATAAACATCCCAAACAGACAATTTAATTGGAAAGGTGTAGTTACGGGAAATAGCCATACTCTCCAAAGATGAGTTTGGAAATTCTGGGATAGGTGTCTGCAAAAACCAAAAAAGTCATGAAATGAGGAAGAGTTGGATTGGAAATTCCAGTTTGAGGCAGGGGGAGGTGATCTTGGAAAAAAATGCGCTCCATAGGGGAGGTATAGATAAGTTAAGGAACTACACAATAATAAGAAAACAGAGTATTAATTTGTTTTGTGATGCTTTTGAATAAGGCAACTAACTGTGCATTTATGAGTGCACAAACCACTATTTAACCATGAGTGTTCTTGTCTTCAAATCCATGATAATTTCCATCCTCACTTGCAAACTGTTTCCGTATCTCACTGTATGTACAACACGGCAAGGGGTAGCGCTTAGAACTGCCAAGGTAGTCCAATAGCAGGTGTGTGAATTGTCTATATGCAACTGACCTAAGGAACCTGCATGTAAAAAGATAAATTGTATGTCTGCCAGTCATCCATGACAAAAGAACAAATTATATTTAACAAATTCAAACCCCCCGACCCCAAACAACATGCATGTACATGCTACACTTCTTTGCCAAGATCCAAATTTACCCAGTACGTAAAATATCTGGGTCTGGTTAAATTATGAAAGGGACCAAATAGAATATGGTCACACAAATAAAACATTTACCTTCTTAACCATAAAAGATGTCACACCTGAAAGTACAGAATTGAAAATTGCATTTCATCACAAACGTTTCTCTTACTCATTTTCACTTTTCTGCCCTTGATCATGTATTGTCCTGTAGCTTTTACCAGCCTTTGTCTTGAGGCCCAGAGATGCTACCTCTAGAACGCACTTATTGAGGCAAACGTCACGGAATCCGGGATGAAAGGTAATACAGTCCTCTTTTCGACCAATTTTGTCCAGCACTTCTGCACATCGATCGATCTCTCTTCAGCACTGACATTCCTCTGCTTTTGCTGGAGTCACAGCAGAACAGTGGGAACACGTGCACCTGAGCCCAATCAAAGCAAAATATGACAAATTGAAACACAAATCGGTTATAAGTACGGCTTACATATTATGCAGGCTTGCTTAAGTGTAAATAACAACATTGTAGGTTTGAATTTTAGTGGAATTATTAGTTTTAGAATGTTTATTGCTGTTCCACAGGGGGCGCTATTACGTGAAGTATAAAGCAGTTAAAAGACCCATCACTGCAAATCACCTAACAGTCCATTTCACTAAAATATGCTAACAACAATATAAAGTGTGTATGCATAACTGGTTGAAAGAAATATATCTACTGTACCATGTATTAACGGCAACTTGGTGAGTATATCGCTGTTGATAGTGTTGTTCGAGGTCTTGTTAATGCTCCACTGTTGCATTGTACTCGGTGGCCTCTTCCTCTGTAGCCAGAGGCTTCAATTCTTCAGCTGATATACTGATGTGTTCTTCTGTTTTAAAGTTGTTGTCTGATTCGTTTTCCGACAAAGAAGGAAAATTCGAAGGAGACAAACTCATCGACATATTGATGTGGCGTTGTTATGCTTTGCTGTGTTGTCTTGATTGGATGACGTCACAGTAAGACTGCTGATACAAAGAATAGCGGGCTTACCAGTTGGGCGATTTGAGTAATGGCGGACATGTTTTGACAAGCTTACCCAGGCTATTTCTTCACAAAAATAGTGTAACCTGATCCAAATTTACAAATTTTATCTTTTTTTAATCATAAACATTGTAGTTCAGTTAAAAAAAAAAACAGAAAAAAAATCTAAAATTTTCGTCATAGTACCACTTTAAGGAAAAAACCAACACTCAATACTCCCTTAAACAGTAAGTCGTACTATTCCTGATGCCACAAATTGAAAGAGCACATAAAAGTTATCTTGCACCCGAAATTTGAGAGGAAACACATTTAAGGGAGATATTTTATGGTACTTTGATTTTTCAGCAAAACACAATGATTCGTATTGGCCGCCATGTTGGAGGGCATGCTCTTGCCCTCCAACATGGCGGCCAAAACTACTTTTTGCTTATATCGTGTAAATGTTTGATAGTTACATTCAGATATGTTATAAACGTTACCACATCATCTTTTCAACATTTTCCATGAAGTTTTGGTGCAAAATTTGCGTCAGAAAACGGTAATTCATAATTTTAAAAATCAAGTTCACGTGACCAGCTACGAACTTTCTCATTTTAAGCAAATGGTGCAGGTTTGAAAAACCGAATCACTATTATTTTGTTTAAGAGATGACCCACTAACAGCGTGTCGAAGGCAAAATCATGTAACGTTCATTTTCATAAAAACAATGTCACATGACCTCTTAGTGCAAGTGGCCTATCGTACAATCTCTTTGCAGAAGAGATTAAAACCTTTCAGTGTGACTTGTGTTTTGTCTGAAACAAAAGGAAAACATAGAGCTTCAAGGAAAAAAACACATACTGTATATCCTGTTGAACATGTCAATTGCCGATGCAAGTCTTCCTTTTCCGATCTGGAAGACATTGTTACCCTTTCTCCTCCAGTTGCTCCTGACAAAACCAACAGGTTATAAAATTATGACTGGTAAATATTGCAACATTTCTTATATTAATTACAGATCTCAAGTGACTTTGAAAAGAACTGAACTGAAGTGACCTTCACCATTGACAAACTAGTTAAACTTTGGAGCCAACCAGAAATTCTGGGGGACTTGCACTGCCCTTGGATGGCCAAGAACGTCCATATTTCCATTGTCATTGTCGCAAATGAAACAACACTCAACACCTAACTCCTTTAGGTTTTGAAACTGAAAGTACAAAGGGAAAGTAGGGAAACAGTTATAGCAAATGTAATAGTAAATTTATGCAACATTTTAAAACAGCATTACCTCCTGTTTGACTTTGTCTTGTTTATTTTCCCCTTGTCAGAAACAACTTCTGCTATTGAAATCCCCTTTTTCGTCCTCTGGAAGTTCACACCACCTCTCAGCAAGAAAAGAACTCCTCTCTTTTATTTGTTCTGTACATAGAAAAAATTCATTCACAGAAAAATTATGATTTTGTCCAGTAATTGCAAAATCTTCTTAGTAACGAATTCTCGCTACACATTTTTAACAGCTTTGACTCTGGGAACAGAAGAGATGTTAGTTCTGTTTTTAAGACTAAGGAATATGAATCAAACCCACTATCTATTGTAGCAATCTGTTTGCGGAAGAGGTTAAAACCATTCAAGTGTGACTTTTTTGTTTGAAACAAAATTAAAATAGAAAGATATATGTAAATGTACTGATAACTTCATCATATGAACAACAACAGGAATGGTCAAGGATGGTTGGAGGTTTAAGTGTAAACATTAATCAAGACACGAGCAGTGAGCAAGTTTCACCCTTTTGCAAGACAATTTAAGGTGCTCACCAGACATCATTAGGCATGGTAAAATAGAGAAATCACAAGACTGAGAGACTTGGTTACATGTGATATGGAGAGCAAGACAATGGCACTTTGATTGCAAAATCTTTTTTCAATAAACCAAACAATATTTTTGAAGTTCATATTGTATTAAGACATGTTTTGGATGAAACATCATCCATCGTCAGTTGTACAGTGTGAGATAACTGAAATGAAGTTGTGAAATAAGTAGTGCAACAATGCGAGATGTAACATGAATAATTAAGGATGAAAACTGGAACAGAATAAAAACACATGCACAAAACAAAAGAAAACTCATTAGTATGAAAGGGATAAATTAAGATGTTTGTTTCTAAAGTGCGTAGACTACAAACATCAAATGATGAGTGGCTTTACTTCAGATCATGTTCAGTTTGGGCCACCCTTCATTAGATCACCCAGCCGTAGGATCCTTCAGACTGTACGTGACATGGCCAGGACCACAATCTCATTCATTTAAAGGCTTGTCACCAATTTATGGTTTAGTAATTTTATTTACTTTTATATTGCAGGATAGCAGGAGTTAAAATTAAATGACAATGATTGATTGGTATTGATTTGCGACGGCTGTAGCTGAGACTGGTACTTCACCAGTTAGAGTTACCTGGGATAACTCACCTGATCATCACCATACTATAGTACACAGCAAGGTGTCCAATTTCATTCCTTTCACAGTTTTTTTATCTCCGATTAGCGGCATTAGCACTTATTTTTAATTCAAGAGAGAAGAGTAGATAGAAAGAGAATGGCCATATTTTAGACGACTTAAGAATTTTCATTCCCTTTACTAAATTTTATGGGCAAACAGTGATATTGTCACTGTATTTAGCACTTTTGTCTAAACTACATGGCACTGAATAGATCAAATGGGGAATAGTTTTATTTCAGATCATGTTTAGCTAGGGCTACGCAGCACTAATTCGGCAGGCACAGCCAGGAATCCAATTTTATTTCTTAGAGCTTGTTTTGTTTTGTCTTGTTTTGGGATTCGGCAGTTGCTGCAAAGGCAACAATACCCCTTCAAGGAATGCTAATGAATTTCAAACAATGAGATAAAAAGTTTGGCTTATGCACTTTAATGTGTGACTACTGTCTTTATTGATTTTTAAGGTGGTTTTAAATACTTTGATGTTAGCACAAATGGAAGTGTGTTTTTCTCTTTTGCATCCATCATCTGGTCAAAAGGTTTGCCTGACAGATTCCACATTCCACATTAATTTTTAGTAGATGTCACTGTTCCTCAACAGAACCTACCAACTGCGGCACAGTGCTTATTTAACATGCGGGCTACTAAATAAAGACAATGAACAACTCAAGGTGGCGTTAATAGGGGAGCACTGCCTTGCGTTAAGTTAGCCTCTGTGACTTCCGGCTACTGCATGACAAACAAACCTCACTTATCTCCCAACACTATGAGCTGAATGCAAAACAGCATTTGCTGGATTGGACAAGAGTATCCATTACCAGGCTTTATTCAATCTTCAGGGTAAGAGGTAATATGTAGTACACCATTCAGATGAGTGTTTTTTGTGGACAATGCCCACTGGGTGACACGGAAAGTTGGGAAGGGGCAGGGAGGGGTAGGGCCCAGCTACCCTTCCCTAGTTGATTTCCTTCAGCAGGTTTAAGGAAACTACGTCTGGGTGTTGTGCCACTGAAATTAGGTTAGGGGAAACCTGGAATGAACTGAACTGAACTGAAAACTTAATTTATACTTGAGGGCCTGGAGCTTATTAGGCTCCTAGCTTAAGTAGCTAATGAGTCGACTATAATACTAACAAATGAAATTAACTTAAATTAAAATTTAAATTAAGATACGATATTATTTACAATTGTTATCATTTACAAATAATGCCACTGCAAAATAAAATATTGACGACAGTCTAACAGTTGCATAAAGGGCAGTTACATGTGTCAAAGGTGATCTTTCGGTTACAAATTTTTTAAGGGTCGGAGAAGTTCTTAGTTCATCATTTAGAGAGTTCCAGATTTTTGGTCCGTAGTACTTAAAAGGTATTTAGTCCATACTTGGTGGTGATAACTCTGGGTTGTATAAGAATCAATTCGCCCCGTAGATTACTTGATTTACTTCTCAGGATCAGTAGAGTACAAAGTGGAGTAGGTGTTGTTCCATGAATGACTTTATAGATGAGAATACACATGTCCTGGACTCTTCTGTCGTACAGAGAAGGCATGTTTGCTGTTTCCAGTAGTGTAGTATAAGTATCAACATTGTCATGAAAAATTAATCTTAAAGCCTGCTTGTTTAGTTTTTCAAGTTTTTCTGATGCTGTTTTTCCCACTGTGGAACAGTAGGTGAAATGAGGTAAAATATAAGCCTTACATAGCGCGAGTTTGGTTTGGATGCTTAACAATTTTTGAAGCGACTTATGACTGCGATCTGCTCACTAATCCTCTTGCATATTGAAGCTTCATGGTTGTTGAAATTTAGCCGTTCATGGACTGAACATGGTGCAGAATAGCCTATGCAAGCACCCTCTTTAAGTGTAGTAATTAAATTAAAAACAAAGTTTCGATCGGGGTGATCTGCTAATTCTAATTTTAGGCGATAAATGTCAATAGGTGAGGATACAAATGGCTTCTGATGACAGCGTAGCTGTTGAACTTTACTTCTTGCCTCGTTCACTAGGCTTAAGGATCTTGCTGGCATAGCTGGACGGTTGCTGGGGGCAGTTGGCGACGATGTGGGTACTGAAATGGCAGCTCCGGCATACATGCAGGTAGTTGCAGTCATTTCTCAAGCAGCTGGTGAACTTGTTGTAGTCGAAGCACACTATCTGGCATTGACACAGTTTTCTGTTGGGGTCAGCAGAAGGACAGACACCTTTAGTGTGGTATAGGCTCAAACAAACATTGCTGTGAGGCTTGGCTAGACCTGTGAAAGTCACTGTCCATGGTTCAAGGTCTACCTTGTCCCAGCTAAGGGACAAGTCATAAGCTACATGGTGACGAAATTGCTGGTCATGCAGAACCCAGGCCAAACCTTTAAATTTGGTCAGTGCCTCTCCAGCGTTACGTCAATCGCTGTTAGTGTTTCTGGTTGACCAGCCAGGACTGGCATTGACATGCAACCGGCTTGACCTCCATTTCTGTTGTTTGCTGGTAGCTGTGTGGCTGTGTGGTTTTGCAGAGTTACCCAGCAGGGCCTGCTTTAGACGGTTTTGAAGCTGTCCTTTGGAGCCTCTGATGGGAAGATTGAGAGCTCCAAGCCAAAGTGTTAAAACTTCGCTACTGAGCTTCGAAAGGTCTTTGCCTGTGATGGGGATTCTTTTTCTGCGACGCACAGCAAGGGCGGTGATCCGTAAAATATTTACGATAGTTTTCAACAAGTACTAACTGCGCTGTACAACAGAACACTTAAGTGAACTCTGAACGGTTTGTTTGAGCTTATATAGCTAGACTAACGTCTACAAAATAGCCAGTTGAAAAAGCTGTACTAGGAAACTGCTTGGCATCGCACATTAAAAAATACCATGAATGGTGAAGTAATATTTTTGGCCAATGGGTAAATTCTTATAAAAGGCTAAAAGTAACAAAGCTATAATGTTTAAACCCACTATATAATGAGTCTCAGAGTTAAGCGACCTTTGGAGCTCGACTACACTATAGTTTCATTGAAAGCTTTGACGCCATGAAAGACCTAAAGGTACCTGCGTGACATTCCATTAACTATATTTTACTTGTGTGACAGTACTTACTTGTCTTCCAAAAGTTCCCCAATTCTAATGTTCTTGGAAGACTGTTGTTTGATTTCTACTAAAAAGAATTAATAACACTTATTTTACTAAAGTAATTCTTAGAGGTATTTTGTTTGTCATGTAACAAATACTTTATACTAGCATATCATGGAGAAATCCTTTAGCTCCACCCAACTACGTAAGACGGGGTGAACGGCTAATAGTACAACCGGAGTAAATGGTTGTTTCCAGATACAGAGAGACCCTTGATAAAGGAGAATTCCCCTTAAAATCATTTTAGATGGAGTTGTCCCCTTTAAGGGTCTTTGTAGCCAGAAATAATGGGACATTAGGAACAGCTAGCAGTATGGGCTAAATAGGAAGTAAAGCAAAACAGCTAAGAGTTCCCTCTGATGCTGGGAGAATGTCGCAGTTGTTAGTTTGTTCAGGAGACAAAATTGAATGAGCTTTTCTTCCCAGGAGTATAGGTGCGGTTCGTGTTCGACCTCAAGGCCTAGGTGACATACTTAAGGACTTCATCTTTTGGAGGGTCATGAATGAAGGCAGGATGGTGGATGGGGTCTGGTTGGCACCGGGACCAAGTTCTCTGAATCCTTGAACCTGAAAACAGAACAGGGCGTCAGTTATTTGGGTGTCCACCCCAAGAACGTGACAAACCCTAAGCAGAAAAATAAGTACTAAGAAACAAACTAGATCCCGGACATACACACGCATTTGAAGCCGAAGATTTGTTTTTGTGCACCCACACAGTTTTAGGGTGACCTCTGGAGCAGCACTGAGCAGCTGCTTTTTATCCGCTTTTTATATTTATTTCAGAGTTGTTTTCCAGCTTTGTAATAGCTTTTCTTCCATTAAGCAGCAAGTTATGGTACAGTATTGGTTATCATTTCTTGTATAAGTTCAATTGTAATTTCTATGCAAGCTCTCTAGAGCAACTGACTTTTGAAGTGGCGGTTCCCATTTAGACTTGACATAGAAAGGGTGGAATTTATAATCGTCATCCTGATGTATGAACTGGAGTTCCATTCTAGCAAAACATTTGAAGTCTTTTAGAAGATGAGTTCTCAAAGCCATTTCATTTGTTGTTGGCGTAGGGACGAACTTCAGTCCACAGGAGGGGAGATTAATCTGTTTTCCTTTCAGAATTTGAGAGGTTCTTTATGTATTTACTATTGGATTCTGTTTTCTTAGCAGTTATATCTCTGAGTTTTTATTCCGTCTTACCCCTTGTTTTATGTTCTTAAATTTGCGCTGTTCTATTCTATCCCTTATTTGCTCACTCATTTCACACACATAACAAGCTGGGATAATCTTCATATCTGAAAGTTTTTTAACTTTCTGGAAGGCTATTCCCACTATGTGTTATGCAGTTGCTTCTATAGATGCAATGACAGTCTCCTTCCACAGGATTGATTAACAGATTGAATGAATAGAGGTTTCTCTCTAGCACACTAGCGTGGTCATGTTCTGATGAATTATCAGTATGGGCATCTGAAGCAAGTTCATGGTCATCCCAACAGACTGCTTCACAGCTAAATTGGACGCATTGAAGGATCTGTCATGGCAGTGTTGGTTGAGTTCATCAAACATATCAAGCATGGTTTTAGTGTTTTTCAGAAGTAATGTCGTCACTGTGTCATTAGACATATCTTCTATATTTTCCAGCATCAAAATAGCAGGTGCAGACAATCCTTAACGATGTCACAACTGTTCCACACATCTAACTGCACTGTGCTTTCCCCAATAGTGCTACAATTCAAACATGCTGTTCTACACTTTTGTTCTTTTCCCGTCCCATCAACTTTGACACTTGGAAGAGGAATGAAGGGTTTTCTTGAATTTTATTCATGTTTTTCCCAATAGCAATTGCAGGACCTTTAGTAGTTGCACTGCATAGCAAAGATTTGTTAAGTGTCTGGTGCAGACCTTCATTTCAACTGGATCTCTTCATTGAGTTGTCCAAGTTTCTTGCAATTATGTTGGGTGCCAGTGTTGTAAGGCAGTCACCATCTCCACAGAAAACTAACCTGTATTTCTTTGAAATGGCTTCCACCATTCAGAAACTTTCTGAAATGTTTTGATCACCCTTTGTGTAGCACGAAAGAGATCAAGCTTTTTATTTATTTATTTATCTATTTATTTCAAGATTTGCACACACGAAGTATATACAGGTGTGAGAACAAAAGGACATAACATCCCCTTTGAGGATCAACCACCTACCCGACCCCAACCCCCTAAAAGAATATATATGAAAGAAAATAAAGATAAACACAAGTGAAACTCTTAAAATTGTCCTGAATGGGATTTGAATCCGTGTCCTTGGCTTTCTAGAACCGATGTGTTAACAACTACACCACCAAGGCAACCATGCAAATGCGTAGCTGAATTTATGGCTTTATGGCTCACGGGACTCCCCAGACAATTCTTTCGAGTTCACAGAAGTCACTGGAAGGTGTTAACACCTGTTACAACTATATATATTGAACTATATAGATTAAACTGAAACCAGTGAAATAAAGACATAAATAAACACAAGTGAAACTCTTAAAATTGGCCTGAACGGGATTTGAACCCACATCCTCGGCTTTCTAGAACCGATGTGTTAATCACTACACCACCAAGACAACCATGCAAATGCGTAGCCGAATATATGGTTTTATGGCTCATGGGACTCCCCAGACAAATAAGAAAATATAAGAAAATATAGATATATAGATAGATATTTAAACCCTCCTCTCATTGCTGCCTCCAAAAAAGGAACATAAATTTAACAAAAGCGTGCACTTCTTATATTCACCATTCCCAGGAAATATAGACTGATAATGATATGTAACTTTTCAGCAGTCATCCACAATGGCAGTCTGTAATGGATTGTCTGAACAATCTTTGGTTGATTGAAGGAGGTCTCTTATTTCCTCAGAAGAGGCGCTTTTCGTTAGCCTCCATCTGAGGACTTTGGTCTTCATTCAAAACAATGAAAAGGTTTTAAACTGTTTCATACACTCCTTGTCACTTCCTCTAGATGCACATATATTTACTTACTTAAAAGTGTGATAGCATGTTTTCATTTTACTAGTACAGGCAATTGTTTTCATTTCAGTTAGGCTGTTTGTGGACAAAATTTGCTAGATATATTTCCAACAGTCTCTTGTCTCCTGGAAATGCGTAAATTGGGTTGGCATAAATGTTGATTTGAATTTATTAGGGTGTTTGAGTCGTGGGTTAGGGAATAACATTCCCTCCTTTCACTAAACTCTTTGAAATATAGAAAAGAAATTCCTTCACCTATTGCTAGAAAATGTATCCCTTGCAAGGTCTGATTTCCGCAAAGTCCACTAATTGCTTTGCGTAAGGCGATTTGCTGAAACATCGCAATCAGGAAACAACTGAGGCCATATAACTTTGGCATGTCTTCAAGTATTGATAAACTGCCAGAGAAATACTTTTGCTTCACTCTCCCATTTGCGCAGATGTATAGCCTTTGGAAGAGTAATACATTTCCACATAACCTGTATACATGTACAAAGTGCAGATTCCTTGGACCTTTTTTGAAGTTTATCTGAACAGAATCCAACACTTAGTGGCAACTTGTGGAGAGGGCAGAGAATATTCAAGCCATAACGCTGCATCTGGCACCAATTATAAAACCTACAGTAATAGGAAATTCTGAACTCAAATTCTGAAGTGTAGGGGAGAATTAAATTATCATATACCCTATTTCCTGGATCAATTTTAAACTTTGCAATCAATTTCTTGACGTATGCATGAACTCAAGCATTGTGTGTTATTGAAAAAGAAGGCCTTGGCTCCTGTAAGAAAGCAGGGATTCCTAAAGCAAATAACCACAGATTGATATGGTCTGAGCTCTGATTTAAAAGTTCACCTATAATCAATGATTATCGCTGACTAAATCACCATGTCTTTAGGATGAACCCATATTACCAAAAGACTAAAGCACGCAAAGCTCTAGATGGTTTATATTGTACTAGAAAATCACTTATGTATTGAGGTGCTAGGGCTTTTTGGGCCTTATAAGTAAATAGTAATATTTTGAAGATTATACGTTGCTTTACAGGTAG
>Ga0126343_10000557_pt1 | contig 14801 bp, 11 predicted proteins | sample Cyp2metagenome_FD_92531 | JGI IMG/M metagenome (GOLD analysis project Ga0126343, IMG submission 92531) | Coral microbial communities from Lord Howe Island, Old Settlement Bay, Australia - Cyphastrea 2 metagenome | ecosystem: Host-associated > Invertebrates > Cnidaria > Coral ... | reverse complement strand
ATAGCGAATCAGAGAAAAAACTTTTGCCACAAAAAATCTAGAGAGATAGTCGAGAAATATCAAACCATCTGCATAGAAGGTCTCAAAATCAACAATATGATCGAAGGATCTCACTATGCAAAAGCAAAAGCGGACGCTAGTTGTAAGTCAGTTTCGACAATACCTAATCTACAAAGCGGAGGATGCTGGTAGAAGGAGGGAACTTGTTACACAACGCAAAAATGCAACAAATGCGGAGAGATAGAGAAAAAACCAATATCGCAAAGACAGCATTGTTGTAAGCATTGCGGATACACGACCCACAGAGATCACAACGCGTCTCAGAATGTTTTGGCCCTCGGACTAGATGGCTTGGGTAGCAATCCTAGAAGCCTTCGCCTTTAGGCGGGGGAGTAGTCACAGAGGGGAATCGTCAGTCCATCATGGGCAATCATTATTTGAATGTTTAGGTGGCACTCTCTAATGACCTCTTCGTGTAACCGTGCTTTGATTTCTAAATCTGTGTCCTTATGACTTGGGTCGTGATGAGTAATGATCCATTTTTTGCACTGCGTGTATTTCATAAGAACAGTGGCATTGGGCACTGATGAATGGCCCCAACCTACTTTCTGGCGGTATTCACCGGGGAAAAACTGTGCTTCGTGAATGATGAGGTCACACCCTTGGAGAAACTCAATCAAGGTGAGGTGAGGTTCTAGAACAGGGTGTGTTCGATCGATATTGTTGGGATGACCGTGGTAACCAGGCAACATCTCGTTGTCTGTGACGTAACCAATGGTGCTTCCAGACATCTTGATTTTGAAGCCCATAGTCAGGCCAGGATGGTTGGTAAAGTGGCTTTCAATCGTGATGTCCCCGATCGAAACGGGAACTTTACTCTCCACGTCCTTAAAAGTCACGCGCGCTTTCATTTCATCGAGACGCACGGGAAAGTAAGCGTAAGCAAGCATATCATCAAATAGCTCTTGTGTGCTTTTTTCAAATCCAACAGGTGACCAAACAACTATGTTGCAATTTTTTTGATAGAGAGGTTTAAAAAAGGGGAATCCCGTAATGTGGTCCCAGTGCGTGTGGGAGATAAACAGGTGAATAAGGGAGTTAGCCTCGACATTGATGGCATCCCCCAGTTCACGGATTCCTGTACCAGCGTCGATAATGATTGTTTTTTGATTATGGAAGATTTCCAAACATGAAGTGTTTCCCCCATACCTAATATACTGAGAACCGGATACAGGGCTTGAACCACGGGTTCCCCAAAACCGGATATAAGAAGTAACAGCCGCATATCTAGGACGATAACAGTGATCTTGCTCAATGATGGGTTGGCGTATCATATGGAATGGTTCGGGTTGTAAACCTTCAGAAAAGTAGCGTTGGATCAGTGCAAACAGCTGCTTAGATCCAAAAGGTTTTGGAAGAAAATAGTTGGCACCGTTGTCAACGGCTGCATGATAGTGTTGGACCGTGACTTGGTAAGAAGTCATCACTACCCCCATCGATGCAGTGTGAGGGCTAGACTTGATGATTTTGAGAATCTCAATGCCGTGAACATGGGGCATCGTCAGATCGATGACCGCAAGCTGGGGGATCATGTTGGTGACTTTATCAAGGCATGCACTGCCCGTATTGACAACGGTAATTGCATAATCTTTGGCCTCTTTAGCTACCAGAAGAGTCTCCAAAAAAGTAATCGATGGGTCTGCAATTACGATCTGTTTTTTTTTCTCCGTCGTATAAGGATTTTGTTTGATGCTTTTCTCCAGCAAACGCGCAGAAATGATTATACCTCTTTTTTTGTGGTATCTTGTAAGATGCGTCTGGGGCGATTGCCCTCTTTAGGGCCGATCACGCCACGGGATTCCATCTGATCCATCAGCGAAGCAGCTCTGGGATAGCTGATTTTCATTTTTCTTTGTAGAAAAGTGGTAGCTGCATTGCCCGTATTTGTCACGATGTCGTAGGCTTGACGGTAGAGGTCGTCTGCGGGCTCTTTTTGTTCTCCTATCCCATCCTCAGGACCCATATGGTCAAACGATTTGATGAGGTAATCTACATGAGCTTGCTCTTGGATGTGAAGGATGACGCGATTGATGTCCTCATCACGAATGAAGACACCTTGGGCCCTTGTTAGATTAGATGCATCCGGAGGCATAAAGAGCAGATCTCCGTTCCCCAGGAGGCTCTCGGCTCCATTTTCGTCGAGAATGATTTGGCTATTGACGCGGCTAGCCACTTTGAAAGCAATGCGCGAAGGGAAGTTCGCTTTGATCAGGCCTGTGATGACTTCTCGTGAAGGGCGTTGCGTTGCCAAGATGAGATGGATGCCGACGGCACGTGCCATTTGAGCGATACGGGCGATAGGCGTTTCTAGATCTGTGCTAGAAACCATCATAAGATCGGCAAACTCGTCCACAATTGCAACGAAGTAGGGCATTTTGCGTGGCACTTCAAAAGGGAGCTCTGCCTCTTTTGTTGCGTGAATTTTGCGGCTATTGAATGCATAGACATTCCTCAATCCCAAATACTTGAGTATTTCATATCGATTTTGCATTTCTTTAACCAGCCAATTAAGTGCAGCATAAGCTCCATGTGCCTCGGTGATCACTGGAGCAATCATGTGGGGAAGTGCAGTATAAGCACTTAGCTCCACTTTTTTGGGATCAATTAAGAGGAGACGCACTTCATCGGGTCGAGCCGTCATGATAATGGACATCACGATGCTATTAATGCATACTGATTTGCCCGAACCAGTTGCTCCCGCGACAATGCAGTGGGGCATTTTGGTGAGGTCGGATACAATGTTATTCCCTGTGACAGTCTGGCCGAGCAAGACGGGAATGCGTAGCTTTTTGCTTTTGATATATTCACTGAGCATTTCCCTAAAACTGACCTCTTGTGGATAGGGGGAAGGAATTTCGACACCGACCACTGCTTTTCCAGGAATAGGAGCGATGATTCGGATAGAAGCGGCTTGGAGGTTCAAGGCAATGTCGTTTTCAAGCACTTTGATTTTTTGAACTTTCACACCGGTTGGGGGATGAACTTCAAATGAGGTGATTGTTGGCCCACAATTGATCTCACCTACTCTAGCTTGAATGCCGAAACTTTCCAAAGTTTCCTCGAGCATTTCTGCTTGTTTTCTCAGATCTTTTTTCAACGTGGGTTTATCCACTTTTTTAGCGTGGGTCAAAAGGGTCAGAGGGGGCAGTCTATAACTCTTATAAGCACCGTCATAAGCACCGTGCTTTGATCGGGAAGAAAGACGAGATGGGGATTTTTTGTCGAGTAGGGTCGTCACCTTGAAGGTTTGACTTTCTTCGATGGCAGGTAATGGAAGAGGTCGGATGGTGGGAAGAGGTGGATCCTTTGGGGGCACTTTGGGTGCTGCCCGGTGTGGTTTGCTTTTTACATCTCTAACTATCCTCAGGCACAAGGCATAGGACGCGCTGAAAAAGGCAAGACATTTTTTCAAGAAGAGGAGAACTTGGGTATTCGTAAATAAAATCAATGAAAACAAGCTGGTGATTGAAAACGTAATACACACACCTGTATTACTGAGTAGATGTTCTAAATTAAAAGTGGGCAAGTCGTGATAGAGATAGTAGAGAGGAACGCCGCCTAAATTACACCGAACGACCCGATGAAAACCAGGACCGCTGCTGGCATAAGTTTCAGAAAAGACCCTTCTTTGAAAGCAAGAAAAAAGTGGACCGTGCGTTTCGGAAAGCAGATTCAGCAGTAAACAGAATGAAAACAGAAAAAGGGAAAAGTATACCGTCTTAGCACGTAATTTTGGTTTTTCTGCATGTGTCAGAAACGCCCACCCAATCCAACCGAGGTAACCCATCAAGAGGTAGCTTCCAAGACCCAGTGTATACATCAAACCCAAAGCGACAAAATGACCGACGAGACCAAGCCAATTGGCAGAGGGAAGTGCTTGCACGAAACTCACAGTTGTCAGAAGAAGAAACAAGGCACAGCCGAGGATTAAAAGTCCCTTGACTTCGGAATGGGTTTTTACTTTTGATGGCTCAGACATGCGAAGGCCTTGGCATCGTATTATCTGAAATAGGGCGCAAAAAACACCGATTTCAATTCACTCTATGCCAGATCAAATTCAAATACGCGCGACGCTCTTCTCCGATTGCGTGAGGTAGGCACACCTTGCGTCTTTGACGAGAGGAGCGGACTTAAATCCGCGAACTTTCCTTAGTCTATAACAAGAGAAGAGAAAAGTATACCGAAATTTAAAAGCAAAAAAGAGAATTGAGATGAAACCCTTGGGACATAGAACTCAGAACGAACCTTAGCCTGCTTTAGGGTGTATGTGATAGAAATGGGGCGAACGACGGGCCTCGAACCCGCGACCTCCGGAACCACAGTCCAGCGCTCTAACCAACTGAGCTACGATCGCCAAAAAATTAAGGCACCATTCTTGCCAATCAACCTGTTTTAGGTCAATCCCCATTTTGAATAGATGCACTCACCTAGTTCAAGTTATATTTTTCTTGAAAAAATGTGTCAGTTGCTGGATGGGCAATACCTCTTTGTTTACAAAACATGGGCTGTGATGTACATAGCGGCCATTTTTCCCGCTCGATTACTCTGATTTTACCACTGTTGAGTGGCGAAAGTGAAGGTGCACACCCCACAGAAAAGAGATGAAAAAAACTCCACAGGCAATGGCTTGGGGGCAAGACGAACATCCAAGGGAGAACATAAGTTTTTTAGGAGCATAGATCACGAGTCGCAGCAGCAAGTGAGTATAGCTCTCTACAATGGGGAGAAGAAAAGGCAGAAAAAAAACCAAGATCAAGGATGGAATCACTAGGCTGAAAAGCGGAGGGAAAAAGAGGTTGTAGAAAAGGCACAAGGGAGTGAATCGGTGAAAGTGAAACAAAACAACAGGTAGGGTAAATGACAGGACACTGAGATTAAGTGATAACATCTTTCTCAGATAGGCTGAGAGCAAGCTACCACATTGATCGATCAAGGTCAACTGTTTTAGCACCGCCAGTGTCCGTTTGGGGAACAATTGGCATAGCCACTTTTCAACGGGTAAGTAAAGCAAGAGGATGCCAAACGTTGCAGAAAAACTCAGTTGGAATCCTAGGTCCAAAACGATCATTGGGTTGCTTGCAAGTCCGATGAGTAAACTAACTCCTAAAGTGTTGAGTGAGGAGTGTTGCCTGTCCAGCAATCCCCCCATTAGATAGGTCATAATCCCAATCCAGGCACGGGCAGTGGAAGCTGTTTCCCCTATATATAGAAAATAAAGCGACATCCAACACATGACGATGCATACGAAGAGTTTTCTCGGCACAAAACTTCTCAGCAAAAAAGTGAGGAAACCGGTTAAAACTGCAAAATGAAATCCAGAGATGACGAGTAAATGACTTAAACCGACCTGTTCAAATTGAGATAATTGAGCCCGACTTGCTTTTTGACCAGTGATAAGACCTGTGATCAAATGCTGTACTGCTCGATCTTGAAAGCGTTTATGTGTCCAAGAGCGCATTTTCTCTTTTGCTCGAAATCTCCATTCGGCAAAGCTCGCGGCTTTGAGTGGGGTCCACGTGGTGTTTTTCTCTGTTTTAAGGGTAAAAAAGTGAGGATGTTCTTTGTGTAGACAGACGTTGGAGATGAGATAATCATGTGTGCCAAGAGGACGGTGTTGTGTAGATTTCATACGGATTTGACAATTCAAACGGTGGAATGTGTCGTAACGCGTGTGAAATGTGAGTAGCATCCCTCGATACACAAGCAAAGAGCCAAAAGAGGTGTGCGTTCTCTTGATTTCTCTTATGTGAAATACACCTGTTCCCGATACGTCGTCGACGAGCTGGGGATCGGGATACAAAAATAGGGAGTAGACATAGCCAAGTGACACAACGATCCAAGTCAATCGCTTAAACAAGAAGGCAGCTAATAGCAAGTAGGTGAGATAAAAGCTCGCACAAATGCCTATGAGAAAGGCCAGGCCATATTGAAGGGCTGGGTATTTGTTCCAAAAGTGGGCGAGGGCGCCTGCGTATTGCGTACAGAACCTGTTGAGAAAAGCCACTTTCTCGTCCTAGGAAAATAGCGAATTTAAGTTGTGTCTCTCCCCTTATCGGGTGTCGCAGCTTCTTGATCGAGGGGGCTATGGATCAAGCGCGCGCCTCTTAGGCCAGTCAAATAATGGAACAGCCAATTGAGCATTACTGTAAACCGGCTTCGGTAACTGACGAGATAAAATACATGAATAAAACCCCAAATAATCCAAGCAAAAAACCCGGAGATGAGCATTCTACCGATGTAGCCAACCGCTTTGTTAGTTCCAATTGTCGCAATGCTGCCTTTGTCAAAATAGCGAAAGGGGTGCCTTTTTTCTTTGGGAGTCTGCCTTTTGATCAGTTTCGAGACATAGCGCCCCATTTGAATGGCTGTGGGGGCAATCGCGGGGAGTGGTTTGTTACTCCTATCAAACACACACGCAGCATCACCGATCACGAATATATCCGCATGATCTTTTATTGTTAAATCAGGTTCTACAATGACCCTTCCTTGGCGATCGAGGGGTACATCGAGCGTTTTTAAAACGGGAGCAGCCTGATTGCCTGCTGCCCAAATGATGTTATGAGCGGGAATGAACTTCTCACCGACTCGGACCCCTTGAGGGGTAATATGTGTCACGCTGTTTCCCGTTAAAACACAAACTCCCATCCTTTCGAGACTTTTTTTAGCTTTTATCGCTAGTTTCTCCGGATAGGGAGGCAGAAGACGGGATGAGGCTTCAATAAGATAAATGTTGGACTTTTCCGGTTTAATATGACGAAAATTTTTAAAAAGGGTGCGATTGGCGATCTCGGCAATCGCTCCTGCCATCTCAACCCCTGTTGGTCCCCCACCAATAATCACGAAATTGAGAAACTTTTCGGCTTGCTGGTCATTTTTCATCCGCTCCGCTTTTTCAAAAGACAGAAGAATGTTTTCCCGAATCTTCAAAGCATCGGGAATCGTTTTTAATCCAGGGGCAAGCAATTTCCATTCGTCACGACCAAAGTAGGAGTAAGAAGCGCCTGGTGCAACGACTAAATAATCGTAGGTGATCAAGCTTCCATCTGACAAAGTGACTTTTCTTTGTGTTTTTTCAATCTTTTTCGCCGTCCCCATAATCACGGAGGTGTTTTTCTGTGCACTTAGGATCTCACGTAGGGGAGTTGCGATGTCTGCCGGAGACAGAGCCGCACTTGCTACTTGATAGAGAAGGGGTTGAAAGAGATGGTGATTTTTTTGATCGATGAGCAGAATGTCGAGGTTGGTCTTGGAAAGGGATTGCACCACATTGAGACCTGCAAACCCTCCACCAATTACGACCACTTTTGTGCCGCCCATAGCAAGAGTCCTCATTCCTTAAAAAAAGCACGAAAAGTGCTGGCCCAACAAAATACCCATTTGATGCGGATGTTACCGAAAAGGGATGCTTTTCGTAAAGCATGTACGGGTGATAGGGGCACGGAAATCATCTAATCGGGGTAGCCTTAAGTCGAGTGGATGATGTTTTGCTGTTTTACCTAAGAGGAATTAATCTACCATATCGCTGTGCTTGGAGAGAAAGAAGTGATAAATATGGGCTCAAAAATAGGCCGTGTGATCGGTTATTTCCTTGCCTGCAGGCACAAGCTTTTAGGGTTGCTATCCAGTTCATGTTTCTTTCTTAGACTAGATGCTTTGGTATTCGTTAGACTTAAGAATGCGTCATGCAGTGCAACATCCGCACTCCTTAAAGAACAAGGGTGGTGCAAAAAGCATACAGAATGGTCCCGTCTTAAGGTAAGACTTAATCAAAGCGGATTTTAAGTTGAGATATTCCCGTGTAACATGGCTTGGCCTTTGAGCCTTTCATTGATGTCTGGCACCAAGTTGTCTTGTTTTTCTCTGTCAAAAAACTTCTTTATTATATATAATCTATCCCTAAAGAATTCATTTGTTAAGAGTTTAAGAGTCATCTGCTGTTTTCAGCAAAAAGGAGGATGTCACAGCGCAATGAGTTTAGATGATCAAAGAGGAGCTCAGTTTTGAGACCTTCGGATTCAAAGATTCTACCTGTTTGGGAAATGCTCTACTTTTCGTGGCATCGATTAGATGTAGGGGGCAATTGAATGATTCTGCGTTTTAAGCATTTTTTGCGTGTCTGCGCCTCTTCTTTTTCGAAATACCTCACCTTCTATTTAGATGTAAATCATGCGTAAAGAGTCAATATGTGTGCAAGATCTTTTTGATCGTTTTAAAACAACTCTTAAGTTGTCTATAGAAGGATCTCAGCAAGGTATGAAAAAGCGCATTCCAGTTCCCGAAGTGCAGCGCCCGAGCCTTGCTCTTACCGGTTATACAAAGCATAAGCCAAACAGGAGGATTCTCCTGTTTGGTCGTTGCGAATTGGGCTATATTCGTGACCTTGCCCCAGAAGATAGAAGAAATCAAATTGAGCAAGTGATCACAAGGCAGAGTCCTGCTGTGATTCTAGCACGCCGTTTATTGCCTCCAAAAGAGCTCGTTGATGTGTGCCAAAAAATGAACATTTCCATTTTACGCAGCCATGAGAAGACGATGGTTCTTTTTACAAAACTCACACTTGTCTTATCAGAGGCATTTTCTCCACTTGAAAGTGTGCACGGCACTCTCGTTGAGGTGTTTGGGATTGGGGTATTGATTCAAGGAGACTCTTGTGTGGGAAAAAGTGAGGCAGCCTTGGGTCTTATTGAGAGAGGGCATCGTCTCGTATCGGACGATGTGGTGCATTTAAAAAGAAAAGACAACCGTTATTTAGAGGGATCAAGTCCCGAGTTGACGCGTCATTTACTTGAAATCCGTGGAATTGGGATCATCAATATCGCCCATCTTTACGGCGCTGTTTCCGTACGTCAAAATGTGTGTGTGGATGTGATCATGCAGTTGGAGGAATGGAATGACGTTCACTATTACGATCGGGTTGGACTCGAGGAAAAGTTCAAAGAGATTTTAGGTGTGCATGTGCCGTTGTATACGCTCCCGGTCAAGCCGGGTCGGGAAGTTGTACTGCTCATCGAGACCACTGTATTAAACCACCGTCTTAAAGATATGGGGTACCACTCTGCTAGGGATTTCAACACTAAGCTTCTACAAACAATTGGGGAAAAAACAAAGAAAAAGCGGGTGAAAATTGGTTGACAAACTAGAAACAGTGCTCAAGGTCAAGAACAATATGGGCCTTCATGTGAGGCCTGCTTCCCATATTGCCAAGCTGCTCGAAGGGAGCCACTCGAAAGTCACAATGACTTACAAAGGTGAGTCAGTCAATGCCCGAAGCATCATGAGCATCATGATCTTGGCTGCACCTAAAAACGCAAAGATTCATATCTCGGTCGAAGGCAAGGACGCTAGGGAAACAATGGAAGTGCTTGCACAGGCATTTGAAACCCAATTTGGGGAAAAAAAGTTTTAGCAATCATGAAAAAAATTTTCAAAGAGATCTCATTGAAAGGTGATACGATCAGCGAAGGAGTCTCGTTGGGCAAGTTGATTTTCCTCGAGGACTTTCCAGGAGATGTCATTGCCGAATTTCCGATCCAATCTACCGACGTCGAACATGAGGTGGCTCGCTACCGCCATGCTCTTTTTTCAAGTCAAGCAGATCTCTCCAGCTTAGAGCGTTGTTTGGCAAGAGAAGGATCGAGAGAAGCTGCTTCTATTATTCATACTCACATTCAGATGCTCAAAGACCCTTTCATGACTACCTTTGTAGAAGAAAAAATCAGGCAAATGATGAAAAATACTGAATCAGTCTTCCGCAGTGTTATGAGTGATTATGAAAAAGAGTTTACGAAAACCAAGGGGAACCGTCATAGTCAGCGGTTGCTTGACGTTAAAGATCTTTCAAACCGCATTTTACGTCACCTATCTTCCCACAAGCAGCCTAATTTAAGTGAACTTCCAAATGATATTGTCATCTTTACGCAAGAGTTAGTGCCTTCTCTTGCCTCTGAGGCAACGCTTGCCCAAGTCAAAGGGTTTGTCACCGAAATAGGGGGTATTACTTCACATGCTGCTTTGATTACTCGTTCCAAGGGAATCCCTTATATGTCCAATATCGACATTCGGTCCTTAAATCGGTACCAAGGATGCCATGTTATTGTCGATACTCATTGCAGCACTGTGATTGTTAATCCTTCGTACCAAACCCGTATACGCTATCAGCCTGCGCAAAACCGAGTAAAAACGAACTCACGTGAGGTGGATGTGGATGCGGTGCAAACGCGTGATGGATGTGCACTTACCCTACTGACCAATATTGAAAGCATTGATGATGTGAATTTGGTAAAGCAATGTGGTGCTCATGGTATAGGTCTTTTTCGCTCAGAATTTCTCTACGTTGGAAAGAGGCTGCTGTCTGTTTCAGAAGAAGAACAGTACGCGCTCTATCGGCGATTGATGAACAGTGCAAAAGGCAAACCATTAACTTTTCGTCTATTTGATATAGGTGGGGATAAAGGAACCATTCATGGTCACGAGTCCGAATCGAATCCAGCACTTGGTTGTCGGGCCATCCGTTTTCTCTTGCGGTATCCGGAGATGCTCCTTAGACAGTTGCGCGCTTTGATCCGTGTGAGCTTTGGAGGGGATTTACGCATTCTCTTGCCATTTATTTCAGACGTCACGGAGATCATCGAAGCTAAAAGGTTGATCAAAAAGGTCACCCATGACTTACGTGAAGAGGGATATCAAATTGCACAGCATATCCCCATTGGTGCCATGATCGAAGTCCCTTCTGCTGTGATTGCTTGTGATTTAATCGCAAAAGAATGTGATTTTTTTTCAATTGGCACGAATGACTTAACTCAATACACCCTTGCGACAGATCGAACTCGCCAAGATTTACACTCTTTTTACACATCAACACATCCGAGCATCACGCGGATGATCCGAGATATTGCTAAAGAAGGGGATAGATCTAATATTCCCGTGAGTGTGTGCGGTGAAATGGCAGCTGAACCGCTTATGATTCCCCTTCTCTTAGGTTTGGGGATTCGCATATTTTCCTGCGCTCCTCGCCATATTTCCGTCGTTAGGGAAATGGCCAGGCAAGTCACACTGAAACAGTGTCAAACCCAAGTAGTAGATATTATGCAAATGAAAACCTGTGCCGAAGTGGGGAGCTATTTACGGGCGAGGTATGGAGAAATGATCAGCGAAATCGTATGAGTGCTCCCTTGCCTAAAGGCGAAGGCTTCTCTACTTAAGGCCATCTAGTTCGAGGGCCAATATATTCTGAGAGACTGTAAGGCAAACTCAAGTGTGGTTTGGCTTGTCTCATGTTTTCGAAATAAGACTTAACTCAGCTCGATTCTCACCCACCCTTATTTTTTAATTGAACCATTCAACTCGACGCTCGCAAAGTGCATGATTTTGTCGTGGCCAATCTTTTTTCGCATAGTGTCTTGCTTTTCAGTGAAAGATAGAGGTGCTTTTTTGGCTTCTAAAATAGGTGATTTGTCTATTTGGGGTGTTGTGTGTGGCACTTTTCGAAGCATAACCGATTGTTTGAGTTCGAAGAGTTGATCGACAAGTGTTTCGAGAGAGATCTTCTTCATACAGCGAATGATTTGAAGCAAGAGAATTTCAAGATCGACTCTCTTAAAAGAATGGCTAGTCCTTCTGTCACATTGGGCATGCAGGAGGTCGAGAATTTCTAACACTTGCTGTTTGGTATAGAGTGCTTGTGCATCGACATATCCTTGTTTCTCAGCATCGGGGGAAAGGGCAATGCGATCGCATGTGCGTCCCAATGTTCCCGACAAAATTGTGTGGTAATGTTCAATCAAACCTTCTAAAAAATATTTGATATCTATTTCTTTTTCAAATATCTCTTGTGCGAGATCAAAGGCAAAGGGGAGGTTATTTTCACTCGCTGCTTTGTCCAATTTAAAAAATATTGTGCGAGGAGGCAATCCTAGTGCTTCTTCAATATTTTTCACTGTTATTTCTCCGTCGCATAGGCAAAGGAGACGGTCCAAAAGCAGTTCACCATCACGCAAACTACCGTCTGCACGGTATGCAATGAGCTCAAGGGCCTTTTTCTCCACTGTGCACTTCAGGTCTTTTAGAATATAATTGAGCTTTATGATAATCTCTTTCGGAGAAATGGGCTGCAAATCAAAACGCTGGCAGCGGCTCAAGATTGTTTGGGGCATTTTTTCTGGGTGTGTGGTTGCGAAAAAGAACATCACGTGTTGGGGAGGTTCTTCCAGAGTTTTGAGCAAAGCATTGAAGGCTTCTTTTGTGAGCATGTGCACTTCATCGATGATATAAACCTTAGTTGAACTTGGAGAAGTAGCATAGATCACCGTTTCATTGAGATTTCGAATATCGTCGATACCCCGGTGAGAGGCTCCATCGATTTCGATTACATGAATCGCACGATTTGACTGAATATCTCGACAAGACACACATTGACCACAAGGCTCTGACTTCCCGGAGAGGTTGTGACAATTGACTCCCTTTGCAAAAAGACGGGCGAGGGTGGTTTTGCCGGTGCCGCGCATTCCACAAAACAAATAGGCATGTCCTATTTGTTGCAATCGAAGTGCATTTCTGATCGTTTGAACGACGGGAGCTTGCCCCAGCACTTCAGAGAATGTCCGAGGACGATATTTTTTTGCTAAACCTTGATAAGGGAGCACGATAACCTCAATGTGATCCGCCCCTCCATTTTGACTAGTGGAATTAAAAATGACAAGAGTTATCTCTTGAAGAGATGTTACGTGCTCCCAGCAGTTGGGAACCTCGATTTACCCTTACCTTCCGAATCATCTTGAAGAAAGAGCACATCCTTATCAGAAGATTGCTCATTTTGATGGATGATTGACAAAAAGTTTGCAACACTTTTGACTTCGATATCCCTTAGTTTGAATTTCTTTAAGCAGTTGCGATGCTGATGCACGATACGCGATCTCTTTCATTCTTTGAGATAGATAATTGTGGTAAAAAGTCGAAGTTGTCTTCTTAGGGTGCTTAGTTAAGCGGATCGTCGATAAGAACTGGTCCACACTTTTATTTGACCCTCGCCATTGTCTGGAATTTCTTTAAAGAGCTGGGATCCGGATACAGTGCATTGGGTGTTCTCGATTTTCTTCTTCAGATAATTTATGCGAGAACATAACCTCCCTGCTGTGAGGTAGTTATCGTTGGAAGTTCTTGATACACATTGCTTCAACTCAGTCGGCACTTCTCGAACATTTTTCCGTTTTGTTGCTTGAGCAAGAGCTGCTCTTGATATAGAGCAGGTAAGAGATTCTTGAACTTTTGGAGAGGGTCCCATGTAGATGACTGATTTTCTTCTTGAGTGATCTCTTTCGTTTCATCATGTTCTGCAACTCGCTTGTGGAAAGGCAAATGTTGAGGAAACATGGATTGAACATGTAAAGAAGTAGAGCTTTTGATGGGCAATTTGAAGCATGGCGCTTACCTGGGTTTTTAATATGGGGCAAGGAGAAAAGTATAAAGGCAGCGAGTGCGGGCTTTTGCAACATCGCTTTGGACTCGGCTATTTGTGTTTGAGGCCCAAACAAAAAGGGTAAAGAAAGATCAAACAACAAGCGCTCAATGGATCCTCTTTTGGTGACAGCTGAAACAAGCCGTTGACGATTTTCGTCTTTGCCGATCTATGGTGCAAAACTGTGCGCAATCGCGTTGCCCGAATTGTTCGAAAAAGTGTACATGCTGCGATGGATGAGACGAGATCTCCGCAATTTTTTGATCAAGTTATGTTTATAAAGACTTAAATATGACCTTGGAGAGCGACTTATCCGGATGGGGCGCTGTCAAGAAGTTTTGCACAGTTTTAATCGACCCTCGATATCCTTTGGATTGTGTTTTTCTCAATGCAATTTCCATGCGTATCACTTTCAGGTTTTTTCCAACCGATGCTTGTGATCCTCTATATCCCCTAGCTTGAATTTCTTTAAAAAGTTGAGATGGCGATGGGGAATATTCGGTCTCTTCTGTCCTCCTCATCAAATATTCTCGATGAAAAGCCAAGACTCTTTCAGGGGGGCGTTCATTTTTACGAATCTTTGACAGAAATTGTTTCACGTTGTTGAGTGATCCTTGATACCCCTTGGCTTCAATTTCCTTAAAAAGCTCTCGCCCTGAAGCAGTATACTGTGTGTCTCGCATTCTATTGATGAGGTAGTTGTGATGAAAAGCCAAGACGCTTTCAGGGGGGCGCTCATTTTTACGAATCTTTGACAGGAGGTTTTCCACGCCGCTGAGTGAACCTCGATACCCCTTGGCTTGAATTTCCTTAAAAAGCGGTATTCCTGACGCAGTATACTGTGTGTCTCGCATTCTATTGATGAGGTAGTTGTGATGAAAAGCCAAGCCTCCTTCAGGAGAGCACTCATTTTTACGAATCTTTGACAGGAGGTTTTCCAAGCTGATGAGTGAACCTCGATACCCCTTGGCTTGAATTTCCTTAAAAAGCTCTAGCCCTGAAGCAGTATACTGTGTGTCTCGCATTCTATTGATGAGGTAGTTGTGATGAAAAGCCAAGACGCTTTCGAGGGGGCGCTCATTTTTACGAATCTTTGACAGGAGGTGTTTCACGCTGATGAGTGAACCTCGATATCCCTTGGCTTGAATTTCCTTAAAAAGCTCTAGCCCTGAAGCAGTATACTGTGTGTCTCGCATTCTATTGATGAGGTAGTTTTGATGAGAAGCCAAGACCCTTTCAGGGGGGCGCTCATTTTTACGAATCTTTGACAGGAGGTTTTTCACGCTGT
>Ga0126343_10000556_pt1:10000-14819 | contig 14819 bp, 11 predicted proteins | sample Cyp2metagenome_FD_92531 | JGI IMG/M metagenome (GOLD analysis project Ga0126343, IMG submission 92531) | Coral microbial communities from Lord Howe Island, Old Settlement Bay, Australia - Cyphastrea 2 metagenome | ecosystem: Host-associated > Invertebrates > Cnidaria > Coral ... | reverse complement strand
TCGCTACTTAAGGTGCACGCGAACTTTATGTTCGTATTTACTTTCTTTTGAATTTCGGGTTATATCCTGTCAAATTTAGCAAATATAACAAGTAGTTTTATAAAGCCCTTTTGTAAACAAAGTGGGGGATGCTAGATTGTAGCAACTTATCGAACTTTTCAGCTGAGCAACTTTGATCTTGACCACGTTTTTGAGCAGATACTTCAACGCTTCTCTTTTTGCCGGCTAGTCAGGTACCTACCGTCTTTGACAGTTTCTCGGCCCGGGTCAAACGTCGTACTTCATATGAGCCGAACTCAGTTCAACCATGCAATTAGGCTCATGAGAAGTTCGGTGTTTGACCCAATTAAGTTCGAACCAAAAGGGGCCATTTTGACGTTACCTTGAAAAACCACCGAACAATACCGCTTTTGTTCGACGTTTGACTCAAACAGGCGTTCTTTTAATTATTTGAGTCGACCCAAACTGTCAATGGGTTAAGTTCATGTGAAGCACGCACAGTGTTTGACCCATGTAGGCCTAAAAAGCCAGAATTTCTCCAAAATGAAGGTCCATTTCAAACCAGGAACGCTCTGAAGTCTCTTGTTCGAACAAAAATTCGCAAATCACACGACCAGCGTGAGCCGGCCACTAATCAAGACCCTAATCAAGTTTTTAGAAAACTGTGACAAGCCGGCTTCTGTTTGCAGTTGAAACTAAAACATAAGCTTTTTAGTCTAAACAAAGACTTTTCCAGTCAGATTCACGAAACATGAGAGAGGCAGGGTCGTCGTTTTCAATAGCGGCTAATTATGTTATTGTGTGGCTAGCGTGTTTTCCTGACATGAATAAGTATTAATTAGCCGCCTGAAGCGCACAGACAAGGCAAATTGTTTCACAGTTTGTTAAAAAACCTCTACCTGGCTTTTTGAGACCTTTTGTTTGAGTTTTTCGGGTTTGTGGAAATAACAGAATTTTTCAGGCAACTGAAAAATGTCACGTGCTTTTTACCAAAGTTTGCTTAAAAAACCGGCCTGTTTTGTGTTTTGGCTCAATTTCGCGTCCTTCTCAGTTTCTTTCTTTTGTTTTAACTACAATTATTACCTTTTTATCTGCTGACAGAATACCTTGCGTTGCTCTGGCGTTTTTGTTTTGTTTTCGCTTTGTTTTTCGTCGGAGGAATGTGCCTTCATTCGCACATACCATCAAAAGAACTGGAACAATAGCACTAATTACAAAGTTTCGTGCTCGAATTTTACACCTTCGTTCTTGTGTTATCAGCAAATCTTGAGAGTTTCTCTTTTGCGTCGAAATATTTTTCAGATGAATTGCTCTTTCTTGTTTTAGTGAAGGTGAAGATTCCGAAAAGACGGAAATACCAAACGGGTTGCTCGGCCCCTGGAGTTATTGCACAAGTTATTCCGTATCATGATGCAATGACGTCAATAAGACTATCCCCCCTCTAGTCATTCTGAATAAAACTCTCACCACGCTTGTGACCGGCCTCTTTCATTCGTAGGCTCTCTGTGAGGCGAAGGTATGTGAGATTGTGGTTGTTTCATCGGGTTAGATCTTGCTTAGTTTTTAGCCATCGGGGCATATTTCTTTATTAGAACAGTTTGTTATTTTTTCTTTCGTTCAGATGTCGTTAGTTTAAGGTTTTACTCGTGTTTTAACGCGAAAAATGTAAAGGGTACCTAAGCAGTCAGTTCAATCTTATGGCGTCTTATCCCCGATTTTTCAGTTCCGTTTATGGCTTTTTAGTCCTCAGTTTCAAGCAAACGGACAGAACCATTGTCTAAACGTACTCGTTTAGTTTTCATCATGGTACTGTAATCTGAAATTTGGTAGTGAAGATTGAAAGTCGCTTTCTTTCGAAAGGTACGCAAAAGAGTTCAGCACGTGATGTTGGGATTGTAAAATTACCAGAAAATTTTCAGAGAATGTACTAGTCGCTACGTTACCTTAAAATGGGGACAAATTTGTTGCAACTTAGCACTGTTGAATGATTCCTTAAATTCTTCTTTTGTGAGTAAACCACGCTGAACTCGCTTTTCTATGTCAGGAACATCTCGTCGAACAAGACTAAGAATTTTCAGCGGAAACAATGGGAAAGGAAAAGGTTCACATCAACATCGTCGTCATCGGCCACGTAGATTCTGGCAAGTCTACCACAACTGGCCATTTGATCTACAAATGCGGTGGAATCGACAAACGAACAATCGAAAAGTACGAGAAGGAAGCCCAAGAGGTGAGTTGAGAGTGGTCGCGTTCAATGTTTCGTTCGCATTGGACTTTGATGTTCATCGCCGAACAGTCGAACATTCTCTTAAAATTTTATCTTTAATTCTCCGGGGTGTGATCAATTTTGCTTGTCTAGTATTGCTTTAGAAAGGTTAACTCTGATAATTTCAACGAAACACCGTAAACTGGCACATGCTCGCCCTCTCCAACAGAATAAGGAAATTAAGAGTAACCTTAGCCAGGGGTTGGGGTAGATTGGGTTTTGGTGATGCAACCTCTGTTTGGTCTGTTTAAATGCACGAACAATGGGCTTTTAAAGTGCTTTCTTGCCCTTAGACAGAAAACCTAGTCTACCCTGGGTCACACACAGAAATTTTTGCGCTGAAAATGACACAAAGGAAAATGGGTGTCCCTGTTGCCAGAATTAATCTATGACAGTACCAGCTCCAAGCAATGAACTCTTTATGACCCATACTGGGCATACCTTTTACAGGCGACCTCCTCTTGCCAGGGATAAACAGTTCATTTTATTTTCCTTGGGGAACCCTTTGTATAAGTGCAAGTTGAGGACTTTCCAAAATGGATAGAACTGAAATGTTAATTTTCCTCTTGTTTTTAGATGGGAAAAGGTTCATTCAAGTATGCCTGGGTGTTGGATAAGCTCAAAGCTGAACGTGAACGTGGTATCACAATTGACATTGCCCTCTGGAAATTTGAGACTGAGAAGTTCAATATTACTGTCATTGATGCCCCTGGACATCGTGACTTTATCAAGAACATGATCACTGGAACATCACAGGTAAGACTATTATGTTGGTACGGATGCACTCGATGCGTGGGTGGTAATGCATGTTTGACTTGTGTAGTGTTGAGAAAGAAACAAACTGCCTGAATTTTCACATGATAACATTCATTGCAACTAGATGATTGGGAAACAATATTCGGAACATTACATAACTGAATAGAGGTCTGCTCTGTTAGTGTATCTTAGTACACCAATATAGTGGTTACCAAGGCCTACAAGAGGGAACACAAAATTTGTTACTAATGACATAAGTGTTGAAATGCTAACTGCACATTTCAATAACATGCTACCTCTGAAGTTCAACATCTTTCTGATTGCAATTTTGGCTGGTGTCAGTTATTATTAGGATGGCATTCTACAAACCTTGAAAATGGAAGCAAAGAACATTTTAAACCCACAGGAAAATGCTGTTTCCAGAAAGATCTGCTGAGATGGTTGATTTCCCATTGTACACAATATTAATGGCATACGAATCAGGGTTCTTATCAAGTACTGGCTGCTGGTTTAAAAAAAACTCTCTTCATTTTCTTTGTTGCCAACTTTTTGTGAAATGAAATGTGTGAGAGTTAGTAAGGGTAATTTAGGGAGACCACATGCTTTTTGGATTGTGACTGAACCTTGACTGCCCTTGTCATGCAACATGGGGTCAGGGAGTGTCTGGTTTATACCCAGTGTAGGGTAAGAAAGGATTCACTCAACCCATTGATGCCTGCACAACCCACCCATAATTCCATGGTGTTTTGTTTTTAAAATATTTCAGAGTGGGCGAAAACACAAAAAGACTCGAGATCAGGTTGCAGGGAGCACTTATTTTAGAAAATTGAAAAAGTGGTGGGAACTCTATCTCAAAGCAATGGTGTGAAATTGCAGTTCAAAGCCCCAAAGGTTTAAAATTCTCTGTAAAGCATAGCCCTAGACCTCCTCAGTGGCCTGCCTGTTCAGCACTTGAATTAAACCAGTGTCTGTTGTCTAATATATGAAACTAACCCTGTACTCTAAAAACTAATTTGTTGCTTGAATCTCTATTCAGGCTGACTGTGGCGTGTTGATTGTTGCTGCTGGCACTGGTGAGTTTGAGGCTGGAATCTCCAAAAATGGCCAAACCCGTGAGCATGCACTCTTAGCGTATACTTTAGGAGTGAAGCAGCTTATTATTGGTGTCAACAAGATGGACAGCACTGAGCCTAATTACAGTGAAGCCCGTTTTAAGGAAATTGAGAAGGAGGTTTCGCAATATGTCAAGAAAGTTGGCTACAACCCCAAGGCTGTTGCCATTGTTCCCATTTCTGGTTGGCATGGAGATAACATGATTGAGGAAAGTAATAAGGTATGCAATTCAGTCTTAATATTGTGAAGATACAGCAGAATCCTCCTGTTTTGAATTTCTTATTACAGTGCAGCTTGGGAATAAACCATTTGGCACTCAAATGTGCTCGTGTTTGCAGTGGTGTGCAACACACACACAAACATTTTTGTGCCCTAATATTTGGATGTAGGAGTCAAACGTATTCTATTACAACCATTTAAGCTATGTGAATGCATCAAATACACTCATAATCTTAAATTTTTGCTAGTCCTGAATAAGAATCAATGAATCAGGACTTTCGGGTCCTCTCTCAGTATGTTCAGTTTTGTCACATATGAACCTTTTTATAATAGATGCCCTGGTACAAGGGATGGAGTATTGAGAGAAAGGAGGGAAATGCTTCTGGGAAAACACTCATCCATGCCCTGGATACCATTCTTCCTCCGGAGCGTCCAAAAACAAAGCCTTTGCGATTGCCATTGCAG
>Ga0126343_10000556_pt1:0-5000 | contig 14819 bp, 11 predicted proteins | sample Cyp2metagenome_FD_92531 | JGI IMG/M metagenome (GOLD analysis project Ga0126343, IMG submission 92531) | Coral microbial communities from Lord Howe Island, Old Settlement Bay, Australia - Cyphastrea 2 metagenome | ecosystem: Host-associated > Invertebrates > Cnidaria > Coral ... | reverse complement strand
CGCGTATTGGTCGCAATGTTGAGCCCTGCTAATACCAATTTTGGAAGGCAATGTACTTGTTCGGTATCCAGATTTTTGGCGATAATCGCCGGCTGCTGGCTACTAATGACAGCCCTGGTCTCTAGTCAAGGCTTTCGTTAAGTTTTAATTCACCTGTTTGCAAAAGGCAGACTGGGTTAATCTTATTTGCTTATCCAGATCCAGGTTTAGACTGCGAGCAGTCTCTTTCTTTTCCTAGGGTTGCGAGGGTTGCGATATGCGAGGGGTGAGCGCGAGCGGCGAGCTTCGAGAAGCGCGGGCGCGGAGGAAAAGGAAAAAGAAAGAGACTGCGGTGGTATTTTGATCTTTTTGATTTGCTGCCTTTGACAGCTGTTTGATTGAAGGTTCCATCTAGTTTTAAAATCTGAGATTGTAAACAACTCGAGTGTAGTGTATTAGTGTTAAATGGGGTTGACTAGCCTGCACGACTCCTACGGTTCGTGACATTCGTACATTTGCCGTTCTCTGTTCGGTCACTCGACCATTTTTGTCGCTTTTCTTGTGCTCATGAAAGGCAGTTCATGCAAGTTATTATAGGTCGTAGGTCTGCATGGTTTCCGCTGTTATCTGCATGTCACCTCGTAGAGTTTTGACACCTCTGTAATTTGCCATGAGTTTATTGCAAGATATGCCTTTAAATCTCCACGAATTTGCTTTCGAGGGACAAAACATGAAATTTATCGTGAACGTGTTGCTTACTTGCATTCTATATTCAGTGCGCCGGGCCTGGCTGCGATTAGAACTGTTTGCAAGCGCAGTAGGTAGATCTGGATTCTTATCACGGATGTCATATTTTGTTCTCATATATTTTTCCTCGGGAGATTACGTAGCTTTACTTTGAGAAAGCTATACGTTTGTCTATCTGATCGAGCTTATGCTTCTCTTACTCGATGTATAGGTTTATTCCTCCTGTGGTCGGTCTGGCACCACATGATTCAAATGTAGTTGTTTACGCTCAAGTCTGTTGACTGTTTTGCGTGTTTTATATGCCATTGTTCGGCTTAGTTCAGGCGATTTGAAGAGCTTTCCTGCGAGAGCTTTGACACTGAATACACACAAGCGACTTTGATGGATTTGTTAACAGTTTGACAGGTGATTATCCAATCGGTATTTCCCGTTTCTCAGGAGCGGGAATTTGAATAACAAAGAAACCTCCGTAGTCGGTTTTTTCCTGCCTCTCCCCATTCCCTCCTCGTTTCTTTCCCTAATTTGCATGATATAAACAGTTCCGCGCACCGAGGATTTCAGGAACAAAAACCGACTACTCGTAGTCTAATCCAGGTTTGGATTTGTGTTTCTTTTAGGACAGTCTGCACAACTTATTTTGTCATAGATTGTATGAGCTACCTAATAAATGTTTGTTACTTGCCATTCTGGTAGGTCATTGTCCTGAACCATCCAGGTGAAATCCATGCTGGATATGCTCCTGTCCTGGATTGCCACACTGCCCACATTGCCTGCAAGTTTGGCGAACTGTTAGAGAAGATTGACCGTCGTAGTGGAAAGAAGGTGGAAGATAATCCTAAGATGGTGAAGTCGGGCGACGCTGCCATCGTCCTTATGGAACCCTCCAAGCCAATGTGTGTTGAGCCGTTCCAGGCTTATGCCCCCCTTGGGCGTTTTGCCGTGCGTGACATGAAGCAGACTGTAGCTGTTGGTGTTATTAAGGAAGTGGAAAAAAAGACCGACTCTGAAGGCAAGGTAACCAAGGCTGCTTCAAAAGCCCAGAAGAAAAAGTGAAATTCCGTTCTCAATTTAAATTCCAAGAGACTCTGCTTACAAGTCAATCATGCTGTTGTAATAGAATGGCTGCTTTGCTATTTGTTCCATCGCAAGTCTGTCAGGAGGCGGAGACAGCCGTGCTGTTATCTTAATTTCTGAAGGATAAGTGTACTTGGTAGAAATAAAATAAACAAAAGTTACAGTTAATTGCGAATGTGATTGAGTCAGTCATTAGCTTTGTGTCCTTTGTGGGGAAAAGAAGCTAAATTTTCATTCATTTTCCTTTGTTGTGGGTGTGGAAGATTCTTTAGGCCCGCTCTTTAGGCTCATCACTCAAACCTAGAATGTGTGATGAGCCCAAAGAATATCTGCCTAGTAAGCTTACCTTGTGCAGACTTTCTTAATCCTCTATACTCCCTGTCCCCACCACCATAAGTTCTCATTGCAATGGAAGGGTACATAGTATGTACAAATGCCGGATTGCCACAGGAAGGGGAAAAATCATTTGAGGTCTGGGAACAGTAAGAAAATTGTATCGTGAACATAAATGAGTTCAGTTCGTGTGTCTGTCATTTTATTGATCACAAATTTCATTACAGCATTGTCAAAGTAAGTTGTGGATCCATGAGGTGATAACTGAGTGGATCTGCAGATCACTTAAAAATGTTATGACGAAATTCATTGTCAATAACGGGACAGACAAAAAACTGACATCAATTTTGTTTTATACAACAACAAATTGATCCTACGCAACCCGGGCCACGTGACCACAGGTTATAACGCACGGTTATGGGTTGGTTGTGTGCGTATAAAAACGTCAAGTGGAGAGGAGCCGTTGATAATTTCTGTAGAAGATGAGCATCATTTAAGCATCTGATTTTCCTGCTCAATTAAGCATCTGATTTTCCTTGGGAGGTAGATGGCCAGGTGATAATGAGAAAAACAAATACTGCGAACTTGCTAGTACCAAAGAACTGAAGAACACGACTAATGTTAGTCTGGCCCCGGTTGTTCGAAGATTGGATAGCGCTATCCACTGGATAAATCTTGATACAGCGGGTAAGTTTAAACAAAACGAAACGCGCTGGGTGCTTGCCATTTGTCAAAATGAACCGGTTGGGATGACCGTTCAGTAATAGTAAGGATTTTTCCAAAATCGGTAATCCAGCCAAACGAGAAGGCGCTTACCTAATTGTTTCCGGCTGATGCGAGACTGGAAACTCGAAAGTTTACGAAGTGGTAAGGAAATTTCCCTCGTTCCGTTCCGAACGGAGAAAGAGGACTACCTCGGAAGCTACTCCACAATTTCCGAACGGAATTTCCGGAAAATTACATTACCATTTAACTTCAAACCGAAATTTGCGGATTTTTTGGTCAAATGGTAAGCACCTGCTATCCCATTAATTTCGGATAGGTGTGTGCCGCGAAGGGTCTAAAGCCTGAGTGATAGTAGTCTCCTTCGCAGCCGTTATTAGGGTCGCTTCTCCCCCACTAACGGCCGTTAGTGGGGGAGAAGCGTTGCGTGACGACCCTAATAACGGCTGCGAAGGAGACTAGAGTGATAGATACCCCATTTCGGCCCAAACCCGAAACGTTGCGTGACGCTCAAACGGCGACTAACCGCTCTGACTTGCATAGATCATTTGTTTTACGCACTGCCATATTACTTGATTATTTTAGGCACCCTGCACCCTATATCCTATCCAATGATTGCACCAGGATCAATAATATGCCAACATGAGCGAAAATGACCCCCGGACAGACTAGACCACTGCTGAAGAAAAACCTTCGCACACGTTGCTATATGCTACAGAAAGAAATAAAAGATATGCTTGGAATCGCCCCGAGTAAAACAATCTTGGTGTATGAATTTTTAAAACAGTCTTGCATCAAATCACGTCGCGTGACGAGCCCAAATGAGCGTCTGCGTAGGAGCGTTGCCTGTGTGACTCCCAGACTTCGGGCTCGAGCAGCAGAAATCGCGAAGCTCTGGATCTAGTAAACAGAGACAGATCGGGAAAACACTTGAAGATGGTGTACGCTTTCTTAATTCACTCGCTTTCTCCTGGGCCATGTCGAGTATTATACTCTGCGCCTTTTGTACACGAACCTCCGGTAAGAACTTTTATTGGGTTAATTTTATGCTTTTTTGGACGGCGCACGTGAGGACCAGCCGATAAATCATAAGCTTGCATGATATTTATCGATGTTTGCCCCGCAAATAAGCTTAACCTGTTGTTGCTAAGCTTACTAAATAAGATTACGTCCATACGCCTGGCGTTGATATTATACACTCAGACTTTGAAATTAAGACGCGTGCTTTGTGAATTACTTATTCATTTCCTTGGTACTGATGGAGTGGGTAGTTGCCGCCATTTTAGATTTCCCAAGGTTCCTGCAGTTAATGCAGCGCTGAGAGGTTGGGGAGGGGGGACTTTTTGTCCTTTAAGGTGGCTCAAAACAGTTTCCAGTACTTTCCAAGGCGTAGATTTTGATGTATCATTATAACCACTCGTTATCACTTGGTGCTACAATCATGGTATCAAAAAACTACCCAATCACCGGTGAACACGTTGGTATCATTTTTGTGACAAAATAGGTTACTATAGCAACACTGTGACCTGTTAAAAACACCCTTAATTTCAGCTTTAGGCGCTTGTATTTCAAAAATGGCGCGGTGAAATTTTTTCTTAATACCAAATTTTGATAAGCAGGATAAGATGCAACTTTTGGCAAGGTTTAAAAAAATTCTGTACATGGGGTTCAGAGCCACCTTAAATTTTCGAAAATTTAAGGTGGGTCTGCACCTTATGTACAGAATTTTTTTAAACTTTGCTAAAAGTTGCGTCTTGTCATGCTTATCAAATGTTAGTAATATAAAAAAATGTCACCACAGGCAGCCCAGAAGTAGTGTTAGAGAAATTAATTTATAAACAACAGAGCCGAATATGTATGTGAAGTTACAAGCAAAAGGAACTGCAAAGGAGTCAAAATTATCAACTAGTTCAAAATAAATATTGGTTTGCCTTAATACCTTTGTCTATTTGTTTGCCCTGGTCAATATCTGGTCTGTTTTACTACGTTTTATCAGCTAGTTCGCTAGCCATCATGGCAGCTGGGAGCTGTTATCTTAGAATTATATTAAGGGTCCAAATGATGTTTAAAAAACCAAATATTGTAAGACACAACCTGCATACCTTTAACTGAATGCCTCCTTGTCCATCCTGGCTGGTTTAAAC
>Ga0126343_10000555_pt1 | contig 14823 bp, 11 predicted proteins | sample Cyp2metagenome_FD_92531 | JGI IMG/M metagenome (GOLD analysis project Ga0126343, IMG submission 92531) | Coral microbial communities from Lord Howe Island, Old Settlement Bay, Australia - Cyphastrea 2 metagenome | ecosystem: Host-associated > Invertebrates > Cnidaria > Coral ... | reverse complement strand
TAAGGAGAAAGAGAAAAGAGGAGTGTTGAGGGGGGGGGGGGGGGGGGGGGGTTTATAACGCACAGAGGGGTATAGCCGAGGGGAGCCATAATGTGGGCTTTTACGGTTTACCAAGAGACCAGGATCGTGGTCTCTTGTACACACTTAAAGGGCCATTGTCACGATAAAGCGCATGTACGTTCTTGATTAACTCCATTTTTTGTTAACCAATAGAAATCTTAATACTCTCACGAGTGCCACGAATTCGTGTGGAGTTTCGCGTGCCTTTCGAAAATATTTATCCGCCGGCTTTTGTGTTTTTGTTTGCAACGGAATATTTATTATGTTTAGCTGTGTGAAGGCCTTGTCCGTCTTACTTTCTCTCAACTTGCATCCACATCTGCAGCTACATAAGTTTCCAATCTTCGTCCTTCTATCTTTTCTTCCAAGCAGACCAAATGAAGTAGCTTTCGTCTCTAGCCGCTCTGAAAATCCTCTTTCGAGGACATCGTACTTTCTCGACGGTTTTCAGCTCAAGAAACAAAATATACCGTTTAATCTATCATGGTCGATTAATCAGTTCTTCAATATCGGTATTACTATTTCCACACGACTCATAAGATAGATGAAAAGGGATTTCTCTCACATATATCAACTTTGAAAAGTATTCCGTCGGATCAGAAATCAAAATGCTGCGCATGTGCAGAAGGGTGACAAATGCCCTTTAAGGCCTGGCTAGACTAGGACTAAGAATTCTACACTAAGAATTCGAAAGCTTTTGTTGTCGGTCTGAGCCGACATAACATTAACAATGAAATAAGCATACTTTCTAAACTATGGTATTATATTATAAGTAGTGTAAGTTAGTATTAGTATCGTAACTAAGAAAAGGATAAATGTACTGTTTTGTAGAGTAAGTTCTGTAATTGCATATTGTGTTGTAAGTAGTGTAATAAGTGTTAGTAGCTGCATTATTGTTGTAAGTAGTTATCACTCCTGTAATTAACAGTTGTACTAGTGTCGCAGGTGGTGTAAACTGCAATAAAAGAGACAAACAAACAAATACTTTCTAAACTATATTTTAAGGTTGAAATTTATACACATTCACTCACGCAGCTGAGAGAACAATGATAAATAGGTATTATTACATAAAGCCGGACCATGTGCAGGGAAAACTCAGCCTCGTTCCTAGGTCCATGGGAACGAGGTTGACAGATATTTTCTGGTTTAGTGACCCCTTAGGCCGGCGTTTACTTACTGCAGGTTTGGATAGCATGTATGATGATCTGCCTTGGAGTCTATTCTCTTTCCCTGAGGATAGGATGTGGGTAGTCGATGGCAGAGTTAACCCCCCCTCCCCCACCTTTCCATCGGTATCAAATTTACACGCGGCCTTTGCATGATGGAGGGAGGCACTGAAGAGGAGCTGTGCACTGCCCTGAAGAACGGCCCAAGAACGCATCACGGTGACCCAAACTCACGAAACTGTTAAGCGGTCGGAATTATCTCTGATCAAGTCTATCATAGTATTAGTGCGAACATATAGGAAACAAACGATATGGGCGATATCTGCATATCGAGTGTAAGAGTTTAAATGAAAACTAGAACTTCTTAGACCAGCACCTTCTACCGTATGGTGACGAAAGGAAGAAAAATATAAAGCTCACCAAAGAATAGTAGGTGTTGCTTTTTATTGCTATGTTTGATTCTGTGTGTTTGAACCATTTTTGCCACGGCTAATGCATCATCAGTCCTTTCATGCCGCAAGGTCTTGTGTGTTCGACCCGCTTCGAAGGCTCAAATATATAAACAGTTTCCGCTGCTATTCTGCTTCGTCGTCTTTAAAGTGGACGCAAGAGTCAACGTTTCTGTAAAATTAAATTGCACATACCTTGTCTTCTTTTTCAGAATTAGCAATTCAGCTCCATGCACTCAAACTCCGATTTGAAATTTCCGCCATTACGGTGTGAAACATCAACGCGGTCGCACTGGTTACCTGATCAGAAGCATTCAGCAGAGAGGGAGATGGTATGTTTGTACATGTAAAAACCATCTAACCTCTACCAACCTGTGAGGCGTTTCTTTGATCCCATTTCTATACGTACCATTGAATTAGCATGTTAATCGACTCTTCAACGGAAATATATTGAATTGAATGAAAACATGAGTTGAACTGACGCGAGCAAATACAGTGGGTTCCGTACGTGGTGTTGCGTAAGGTGGTCCACAACTGTCTCGACAAAAGAAAAAACCTCGTGGCAAAAGTTAAAGTCTCAAAGTGTGTTGTTACCTTTTACCGATTTTTTGACGTTTTTTGTAAGATTGCTCATTGGAGTGTTGGGCGACCTGTGCCTCCCATAAGGTTTAGCGGCCCGAGAGGAACAGGCGGGAAAAGCAGTCGCCATGTTTGATGATGTTGTGTTTTGTACATGAAGATTGCCAAACTCCTACATAATGTGAGTTCTCTAGTCAAAGTCCAAGAAAGGTCAGCTTTAAAATTTCATAGTCATATATTTTTTATTCTAGGGAATCGTTGAATATGTTCAGAAGTGGAAGTGGATCTGACTATTTGTCTTGATATCGATTGTCGGAGTTCATTTGGAAATAAATCTTGTTTTGAGACCACAAGGTAAAGAAATGACTTCACGGCAAATTGTACAACCTCAAGGCAAACGAAAAAGACTCAGGGCAAAAAGAATAACGTCACGGCAAAAGAAATAAGAATTAATTTCCCCGCACTCTCTTTTATGCCGTGAGGACATTGTTATTTGTTTTGCCGTGAGGTTATTCTTTTTGCCGTGAGGTTCAAGGTGATTTCTTTTACTTTTGCCGTAAACGTATTGCTTTCGCGCCACCGTAAGCTGCGTGGCTCTTCAGGAAGCTCTCAACACGTCACGCGAACCCTGAGGGTGTCGGTCGACAGATCAAACTGAAACCGCCGCATAAAGTCTGCTCTTTCGTATTGTTCACGACAACAGCATGGCCACTACAGATAATGCTTTCGCTGATCCACCAGATTTCTCAGAGCCGTGGAAATTCAGCGACATCGTTTGTGTTGTAGGAGATCATAGATTCTGTGTTCATCGCAACATTCTGGCACTTTGGTCGCGCGTCTTCGAAAAGATGTTTACCGCAGCGTTTCAAGAAAAAAAACAGAGATGAAATACCCCTACCTAATAAAAAGGCTAATGAAATCAAAGAACTCCTTTTGATGATTTATCCAAACGTGACTGGAAAGCAGTGGGCCAGAATCACTCATGAAAACTGTTACTACTTGGCAAAACTTGCCCACGAATATCAAATTGACGCCATTGTTTAACAGTGCGAGGATTTCCTGGTCTACAAGAAGGAAAAAGGGGAAAGACATCTTGTATGAACTGATCTTCGCACAGACCTGCAAGATGGAGAAGCTTGTGTTGAATAGTATTACAGAAGCCAGTCAACTTAGTATAAAGGAACTTAACTGCCATGAGATGTGTGATGAAATTGAGCCAAGCATTTACCGGAAGATTGTGGAGGGAATCGTTGGCCGACTAGAAGGGGAGCTTAAAACGCTATAGTCGATGCCAAAGGGGACAAAGGATATCAAAGAGAAGTGTCTAAAAGAGTCGCTTGAAATTGCCACACTTTTGACAAATCATGCTTACCAAAAAAAATGGAAAGCATTATGAAGGTGTTAGTAACTTAAGGCCTGGCTAAACTAGGAAACATTGTTTCGGAAACATTGTTGCTTCTTATGTTTCCCTGGGTGGCTAAACTGGGAAACATATATTTCGGACCCAAAACTTGTGTCCGGGAAACAAAAATGTTTTTGACTTCGGGCAAAAAACTTTTTTGTTTCCGAGCAGCAAAATTTGTTTCCGCAACATATGTTTCCCGCGCGGCTAAACTGGGAAACATTTGCGTCAGCAACAAAGTTTCCGCAACAATGTTGCCTAGTTTAGCCAGGCCTTGCAGATAGGTGTTTGTTTACTCTTGAGCAAGACACAGGAGAATATAGGTGTGGGTGTCGCACACTCTGTCCAGGTCTTAGCGAGGTTTCAAGGCATCTTAAAATAAAAAAGGAGGCACTGGAGTCACTTCCTGATAATGAGCTAGAAAAAGAAAAATGTTCGTGCAGCATAGAGGGCCTGTGGACTGTTATACGAGGCTACTTCCCATGGCCACTGAGTGGTGAGAAGTAGGGTTGTGTGACTACCAAAGTGAAGGCATTTGTCCCGGTGGGGAAGGGGAGTTGAGGGAGAGGGGTACTCCCTTACATTGACTCTGAAGATATGTTGAGCCCCAAAGGGTATTGTTACAGTCTTAGCTATATTGGTCAGAAATAGGGTTTCGATTTTGGCCATATTTGGTTTGTGCACCCTAGTCTTGAAGTGATATGTTTTTGTTTTTCTGGTTTTGTTTTTGTTTTTGTTTTGCCATTTTAAGCAGCTACTTTTTAGTCAACATCGATAAGACTATCAACGAAAGCACTCCACAATGCCTTAAGCTTTAACATCGCTCTGAGCTAGGTACAAAGTGTTCATGAAGGTCTGAAATAGGGTATTAATTTATTGAAGGGCTACGTCTTAAATAGGGTAAATATTTATTCACGCCACAAGGTAAGGAAAACCATATATTTTGGTCTCAGATAGGGTAAGGGTCTCAGGAAGCTGGCAGCAAACTTGTACCTACAGCCGATTTTCCAAGGATTATCCCCCATCCCCCCTCTCCAACCATTTGTCATCACTTGGTGGCCTACTGGCTTGCATAGGTAATAGTTGTTTGATAAAGTTATTATAAACATAGAGTTTAAAAAAATATTAGTTGTTTTTGACTTAGTAACTTTCCATATGGTTTTAGCTAATTTTTTTCTTTTATTGATCGATTGATTGTTTGATGTCTTTAATAAACCATAAGATAAAAAATACATATCCTACGTTACATAACAAGAACTGTGTACGAATGTATAATAATGTAGCTAAAGTAAACTATGTAATTATAACGGGTTGTGTTTAAAGTAAATTATGTAATTGTAACAGGTTGTTGTACTAGCCCATAAGCCAGTATTAAACTTTCCTGACAACTACAAATGCTGTTATTTCAGTTAGAGATCACACAGTGGATATTTCGAAAAGGCTGGCGAGCGTTGAATCACTAAACAGTTTAGTATCCCACCTTTTCCCAATTCCCCGTGACAATGAACCCAGGAACTCTTTGATTGCGTAACGAGCCCAAAGAATGTCTTTATAGGAGGAGAGGTAGATTTCGGGACGGGATTGTCATTTCGTCCCCAGATCCCTCGTTTCTTACAAAGTTTCGAGTTTCGTATTCCACCAGAATTTATGTCCGAACCAACTCTGGATTTCAGCGATCTGCTTCTTTTCCGCTTTTATCAGTTGCTTACTCCAGCTCGCTCCCTCAGATGGCGTCAGAAAGTGAAATCTCATCGCCTGATTTCTCGCAGCCGTGGAAACTCAGCGTTCTTGTTGTGGAAGAAAAAAGCTTTCATTTTCATCGCGCATTGCTTGCAATGTGGTCGCCTGTGTTCGAAAAGATGTTTACCACAGAATTTCAAGAGCAGAGCAAGAACGAAGTTCCTCTTCCAGGCAAAAAAGCGAGCCAAATTAAGGATATGCTTTGGCTGATATACCCCTCCCCGATAGAAAGAGAAATAACGGAGAAGAACTGTCACCTCCTGTTTAAGCTCGCTCACGAATATCAAATTGACGTCATTGTTACATGATGCGAAGATTTCATGGCGGAGAATGTCATAGAGAAAGCGAAGGAAAGCGTCCTTGCAGATTTGGTATTTGCACAGACTTACAAGCTAGAAAAGCTGAAACGAGCAAGTATGAACCGAGCTCATTGCCTTAGTCTGGACGAGTTAAAAGAGGACGAGATGTTCGATCGATTCCAGGAAAATAACCTAAAAGAAATCTTGGAAGGGATCATAAAGAGACTGCAAACAGAGTTAACTGAATCCCGAAATCTGGCTAAAGAAACGCAGAAAATGGTGGAGAAGATGGAAAGGAAAATGTAAGTGATCTAGCCAAACACCTCGTTTCACACGCTTCTTCTAAACACTGTAGATCGAGATATTCTTTTCACTACCCAAGCTTTCCCGATGTTAACTGCTACATAACGGCTTTGGAAATGGATGGTTACGGTCACTATTGCAGTTGCGACAAATGTGATGGAATGTGGATTTGCGGAGGTTTGAGCGATGTTACCAGATATCTTAGTTCAATTAAAAATGAGATGGAAAGGTTTGTGAAAAAGTAATGGGTATGAGATATGTTAGGCATAATGAAGGCATCATGTGTAAATATCTTAAATACTTCTTATGACCGTTTTCTTTTTGTGGATATTCTCATTTCTGTGAACTCTGTAATAAAATACTACACCCTGCATAGCAGACGGTTAAGGCATGTTTATAGAGCGCGATTTTTTTTTAGAACGATATCGATGTCTCACGCTCGTGGAAGAGTATTCCGCCGTCTGGTGCACCTTTCGAGTTTGCTCTTTGTTATTACTTCAGCGCCTTTTACGCGAGCTTCAGTGGAACACTGGTAAGGGTACTTATGGGCTATGCCCTATGCGAAGCTTATTTTAAAGACAGGACATTTTTTCTTTATGTTATGATGTAAATGGTGCTTCTATTTCTAATTTTTACGAGCAAGACACAAGAGTGTCGTAAAACGAAGACCCACGTCAACAACACGAGTAATCTTAGCTTCAGGTTACAATCTTTTCAGGTCTAAATGAGATTTTAAGGCTTCTTAAGTGAACAAAGCAGGCATAAGAGTGCACGTCCTTATTTTAACACTGATGAAAACTGTAGTAGCAATGATGAATCATTTACACCTGTTTCGACAAAGGTTGTCCCACAAAAGCGTAAAAGCGTACGCGACAATGCCGATTGGTATTGTTTGTGCTGTTTGATCTATGCCGTTCAAACACCCGAAGCCTCAATCAAGGACTATGAAGCCCCATTACCCATAATATATCTTTCGGCATTGCCACGTACGGTTTTGTTGGACAACCTTTCTAGAAACAGCTGCATAATCACCACAATTACTCAATTTTTAATCAGCCACAATTTCTGTGACACTTTGCACGGCTAAAGATCAGCCGGAATCCAACAGAATTCTCACTACCGTGGATGTCTTGAGTTTTTGTGTGCTAGGTTCCGCGTGTTCAATTTTGTTTCAGGAGATGTTTACTATAGAAGTATGTTATGCAACCCTTTACATACACTTATACCTTATGAGCAGTAGGGCCTAAGAATACATATCTGATTGAATTCGGAAAAAAATAAAAACCGGCAGCGTTGCCTCAAAGACAGTCCCAAAGGCCAGAGGTCCTCTGATCGCCCTTTCCCCTACCTTCCCACCCCCCTCTCTCCACTTCCTGGCTAGAAAATTGGCCATCGATTAGCATGCACGTGGCATAGCCCACCTTAGCAGGGTGCCATGTCAACACAGACCCTCCAACAAGGTTCAACAAAGCACTTACATAGCCAGAGGCACAGTCAATAACAAGGTTATTCAGTCTTAAAAGCAGAGGGTGTCAGTAAAAGACACCCTCTCCTCCCCTCTGCTTTTGACACTTTGACCCCAAACCACAGACCAGCAGATTGGCCAAGGCCTGGGCTATGCACTCAGCTTAGCCTTGACGGAGCCATTCAGTCGTTGCTCGGCGTCTTCTTACCTAACGCTAACTACAGCCGATTCGGTCCGCTTCCCAAATGGCATCAGAAAGTGAGGTGGAGTCACCAGTTTTCTCGCAGCCGTGGAAACTAGGCGTTCTCGTTCTTGTTGTGGAGGAAGAAAGAGTCCAGGTTCACCGAGCGTCCTTTCATTATGGTCGCCTATGATTGAAAAGATATATGATTACGTTAGAATTTCAAAAGGTGTTGTTGCTTGATCTATGACAACAAAGCACTCGCTAGGACAAAGTGCCCGACATCCAAGTGAATCCTGTAAATGCTTGAAAATGTGAGAAGACTTATCCATATTTAAGTGCTCGTTTATGCGCGTGCAAATGTGTCGTGAAGTCTCGCCGACATAGCGAGTGCTTTGTTGTCATAAATCAAGCAACAACACGGACACAATTAAAAATCAAGGAGGCAGTGCATATTCACTGGGAGAAACCCTCCCTAAATCAACAATTGTTTCATGAAAATCTTAATCTTTTTTGTAATCTGTTAATGTATCATACCATTGTTATTCTAATTTTCCGCTATATATTGCTCTTCATTGTTATTCCATCCGCAAACTGACGATGGCACAGGAGTTGCCGAAACATGTCTTTTTTAAATTTAAAAGTCTTGTTCTCTTCATCAAGATTGTTAGAAAATTGCTGCTTTTACGTCCTTTTAGTTCAGTTTCCCTCAAGCAGTTTTACTACCACAAGAAACAATACTCGAATAAGCGCCGCTCAGCAGCTGCGGCGCTTGTTAGCTTTTCCACCTCATGTGCGGCGCTTAATCGAGGGCGACGCTTACTCGGGGGCGGCGCTTTTTCGAGTAAATACGGTAAACTTAACTTTACTTGTTCTCTGTCCTGTCTGAAATGGCTGTTGACCGTACAAACGTCATGTAACCATCCGAAAGCAAGGGCAACCAGAGAGTAGCGACCCCTTTTGCCCACTACATCCGAACGTAACGGCGGCCGTTACTTTCGGAATTCTACGAGGGTTCCCAATAAGGTTCTTCAATCTCGTCATCCCGACCGGAATTTTTCCTTGATCCCGTAATCCCGACGGTTTCTAACGGCTAATCCCGATCCCGGTCATATCTACATAAGACCTTACCTCAACAAAAACGATCCTTGGTCATGAAGTTCCCGGTTCCAGATTCCCTCACAGCAGACCCAGCAGACCCAAGCACTGACTATTCGCCTTTGTCACACGGCGGCCATATTGTACCGGGAGACCAAAAAAGCTTTGTTTTACCACGCTTAGCCTCGCCCCCACGGTTTTGACTGCGAGGCTAAGCGTGGTAAAACAAAGCTTTTTTGGTCTCCCGGGACAATGTGGCCGCCGTGTGACAAAGGCGAATTAGGTTCAATTAGCTGTGCCTCTCTACACTAAACCGATCATCTAGTTCATTTGTTTTTCATGACTAGTTTTAAACGAATTGCTTCAATCAATAAGTCGTTTTTATGGTCTTTTGTAGCGCGTTGCTGTTCCTTTTTTTTCTTTCTCTGTTTTGCCTCTTTTGTTCGATAATGCCTGAATTCCGAATCACTTCGATCCCTGAAAAACGTGTCTCTCGGAGACGATAGCCGGATCAATGAAGAGCATTAAGGGTACATATCACGAGGTGCCACGGCAAATTCACTGCTAGGCATATGGCAAGTTACCGTCAATCGCAACTCAGAAGACAGTTTGCTCATTCACAATTTTCAGCCATGGCAACGATCATCTGGAATCGAGTATGAATTGTGCTTGACAGATACTCTGAAACATATACTCTTTTCGACCCAGTTTAACCAGTGCTGCATGTTCCGGCTCAAAATGCCGTAATCGCCGATAGCCAAAGCGTACTATAAGATTTAAATTTCGAACGAAAACTGTGTCTGTTTTCTTTTGAAAAGCTACGATAAAGTTGGAAACCTCTCTGATTGGTGTCCTATTTATGTCGCCGAAACGCTTCTGTAAGTCATTTGAGCGATTTTGACGCGTGTAAAAAGTATGCGTCGCTGTACTGATTGTAGCTCAAAGGAAAAACATAGATAGTTTGATTTTTAAATCCATACAAAATCTTATAGTACGCTTTGGTCACCTATGGCTAAGCTAATGCGAAATGTTTATTTGATGATTGCTATCATCTGGGAGTTTCTTCAGCAATATTTCAGTCTAAGCAATTCCCGAATCTCAGTTTCTTTAAAGCGACATTTCCCGATTCCCGCCTGTTAAAATCGCCAAATCCCGTGTCCCGGTCATAATTACAATCCCGAATCTCATCCCCCTTTCTCTTCAAAATCCCGAATCCCGGCCATCCCGGATCCCGAATAACCCATTGGGAACCCTCTTCTACGGTATGTATGTATGTATGTACTCCAACTCGTCTTCGCGTGACACATTACAATGAAGGTCGTCATGCGCTGTTGTCATCAAGTCACGTAAGAAAGAGCAAGCTACAATCGTCGGTTGTTCTCTGTCGAGAGCAGCCATCTTCTTGTGATGTGCACCTAGCAATTAAGTTACATCCTATTAGCTCCTTTTCCTTAACCATTCTTTTAGCTTTAATGGCTACGGTGAGCCATGGAAGTTAAGCGATGTTGTCCTTGTAGTCGAAGGACAAAAACTTCACGCTCATCGAAGCACGCTGGCAATTTGGTCGCCTGTATTTTATACCATGTTCACTTCTGACCTCAATGAAAAGAACAGTGTCGAAATTCCGCTTCCAGGTAGGAAAGCAAACGAAATTAAACTGCTGCTGCAAATCATGTACGATACTTCGTGGAACAGGAATATTTTGACTAAGGAAAATTGTTACTTCCTGTTGGATCTTGCTCACGAGTATAAGGTAGACTCCATTAATCAGATGTGCGAAGATTTCTTGGTATCCTTGGTCAAGGAGAAGAGGGAGAAGGATGTGCTGACCATATTGCTCGTTGGGCAGAGGTACGAGCTAAAAACACTGATAAAGTCGTGTTGTGTCTGAAGCTCGTAACTTATGTCTGAACGAATTGAAGCACAACAGCAAACGTGACGAGATCAACCTTGAAAATTATCAACAGGTTACTGATGGAATAATAGAGCCCCTTTAGGAAGAAAACGATGGATTTAAAAAGAAACAACGGTACCGCCAAGGGTGGTGAATGTGTACTGTAAGTGCGAGACATTGCGAGAATTACGCAAAGCTTTTCCGACAAACTAACCATATCGACAATTCGCTTTCCCAGAAACCCGCATATTTTACCTCCGGTAATTTTCTCCGATCATCCACACTGACAATTGTTTCTTTTTAAAATAAAACTCGATCAAGGAATAATAAATTATGCATGAAATAGGTAGACACAAAATATCGAAGACTCCTATAAATTTGACAATCTGCATGGTCTTACTGCCATTCAAATAAATTAAAGTTGTCTTAAGGCCCTGGCAAACGAGGACACATTGTTGCGGACACATTGTTGCCGACACAAATGTCTCCCCGTTTGCCCGCGCGCGCAACACTTGTTGCGGACACAAATTTTGTGTCTGGGACACAAAAAATGTTTCTGATTTTGTTCAGAAACATATTGTGTCCGCAACAAATGTTTCCCAGGTTGCGCAGCCCAAGAAACATCATGAACAACAATGTGCCCGTAACAATGTGTCCTTGTTTGCCAGGGCCTTTAGATTAATATTGCGAGACCGAGACTAGGTCACGCTATTTTAGGTAATTTCAGCACTGATCAAATAGTCAAAGAATTAACTAAAATATCAAAATAGCGGCTTAAAACTATGAAAGCACTCGAACAAAACACAGGAAAGCCAACAAGGGACATGGATGGTCAAAATTGGAGAGGATTGAAATGGATTGCATTTGGGTAAATGTGAAAAAACGTCGGCCCACCTTTTTTCAAATTTACGGTATGTCAGTTTACACATGTATCAAAATTTCATTAATACAGCTGGAAAATCATCCTCAGTTGTTATGTGGCCATGATTTTGCAAATGAAAGACTCTTGGTCAGCCAATCTGACGTTTAGAGCTCACAATTACCAAAATTAAAAAGAAAAAAAAACCTAAAATAGCGTGACCTAGCCTTTGAAAGGAATGCGAGCTCTCGGCGAGACGTTCAGACGTTCATGACCGCTGTCTCGAAGTCTCCATTTTTTCCCTTTATTTACAGCTTGCTTTCTGAGAAAATTGTATTTGCCCCCTGTTCGGCTTTTATCGGTTGACTTCCGTTTTCTCTAAATGGCAAGGCCTTAAAACAACACCACTTCCTTAAGGGGTCTCAGAGTCGTAGAAACCTTCGATAAGGACCGAGTATGGGGCAATGCCTCAACAAGGTAAAAACCCAAAAAATTTCAAAGGGGAAATTTTCCTCGAAAACAAACAAACACGACGAAAGAAAAAAACCTGCTTCACGAAAATTGGAAAACAGTATCACACTCAGTATCATGTAAAATCCTCTCACATCGTACAAGTAGCAGAAGTTAGTACCATTAAATATCTAACTTGGTGCAAACTTGATTTCATATATCTCAATAAAAAAGGGAAAACCTCTGTTGATAACATTATGTAAAGCCTATTGAAAAGATGCGCTAGCTGGCGAATAGCATGGTTGTTCCCTTGGTGCTGAGAAACGGATAAAACGCATATTGGATGGAGTCTTGTTCTTGAATTTTAACTTTTTATTTGAAGTCAATGATCATCGAATACTATGTTTTGACTGACGCAACATTCACAACACCGATAAAGACGGAGGAATTTACATTTTTTGGCATGTTCATCCGTAACATCATGATCACTTCTCTATTTTCAATTTTTATTTTACCTGTTTTATAAATTATATTGCTTAGCCACTTCCTTAGGTAGATTATTGCGTAATTTCCAATAAAGTACGCAAAGGTGCATGTTCCGCATTTTTTAGGCCCAAGGCGATCGTCGTAGCTATATGTATATGCGAGTCATGTGACTTGGCGCTCAACAGTGTCAGATAATCATTGCAGGTGTTGCACGCTAATTTAATCACGTAAAAACAACTATTAAACTACGGTAACAAGGCGTTTTTCCTCGACTGTCGTTTCCTACTATCTTGTTTCTTTCTTCCTCGTGGGATCCTCTTTTTTAATCCTATAATAATCACTTTAGCTAGCCCCAGTTACCCTCGTCTTTTTAGTTAGTCCCAGTTACTCTCATCATGCTTGCTACACAGGAAGTAGCTTTGTCACCACGCTCGACAGATTGCAAAATATCTAATTTACCCATCAAGTCAAGTGACAGACGCAATCTAAGAGTCGCCATTATCCGCCCAACTAGTACCACAAGCATTCTTTTAAACGAATACAGCGCAATGTCTGTCTCAACAGTCAATACAGCTGGTCCACCATGTCCGCCAGATTTCTCGGTGCCGTGGAAATGCAATGATGTCGTTCTTGTTGTAGAACGTCAAAAGTTTCATGTCCATCGATATACTCTCGCAATGTGGTCGCCTGTCTTTGAGAAAATGTTCACTTCAGAGTTTAAAGAAAAGAACTCTTGTGAAATTCCTCTTCCAGGCAAAAAGGCAAGTGAGATCAAGGAGCTTCTGCTGATAATCTATCCAACAAAATCTGGAAAAGCGTGGAAAACTTTAACGAATCAAAATTGCTACTTCCTGTTGAAGCTCGCAGATGAGTATCAGATGGAAGAGATTTTCAAGAGGTGCGAGGATGTTTTGGTCGATTTGGTATCTTCAAAGCCAGATAATACCTTCCTTGATTATCTGACGTTTGCACAGAGATACAAGCTAGAGAGAGTGCTTGAAAAAATCGTCAACAGAGCTCGTCAGCTGCGGCTGCGAGATTTTAAAAGTCACCAGATGTATGACAAAATGGATCCTCACATTTACAAGCAGATTGTGGAGGGAATTATAGAAAAGCTTGAGAAGAATTTTGGCCGCAACAACTCCTATTATAGATGAGGGTTCTATCGCCAATTAACTGGATATATAGACCTGTAATAATTTGAGATGACGCAGCCGATGAAGAACGTATGCATGCATTTCAAATAAGAAACTCTAGTGGCTAGATTTAAGAATAATTTAGCATAAGGTGTGAGATTCGTTTGATTTAAAGAGATGAGAATATAACTGAATCCTCGTTTGTTATCGGTTGAATGAGTACTCTGGCTGATTCAGTCGACGACATACACAATAACTGAATAAGTAAAAAGCATTGGCCAGTAGAGTTCAGTTACTCAGAGTTCATAGTCTGATCGTAGTTATGTTGTTCTAATATTCAAGTGGGCTTTGAAACAGATATCCGGATATGTTTTTGGGCTAGATATTTAAAAGTTTTTAAGACATTTCGAAAATTTTGGGCTACTTAGAAACATTCATAGATTTTTTGGCTGTTTTTCAACTTTTCCTCGCCATTTTCTTGACAAAACAATCAATTCTATACAAATACACAATATATACAGCTGCTTAACCCATAAGCGAGAAAATACTCAACTTAATTTGCATCCATGTTGTTTTGTATTGTATACAATCTCTGACATACTTTTCAGCTTCCGCTGAAGAAAGTGTTGGCCATAGGGATTCAAAAACGGCTCATTTTTAAAACAAAAACACGAGATATTTCGAGATATTAAGAGGATTTGTCATTACGTAATATTCTTGTCAAGGCCTATTTTCAAACATGAGTTCCCAATAGCTTTTCCTGGAAGCAAGGAGTAGCATCAATTCGCTTTCCTAGAAACTCGTATTTTACTTCCGGTTATTTTCAGCGAACTCGCCGCTGTTCCTAGAAAATGCGAATCATCTCGACCGTCCCATGAGGGTCTCAGTGAGGCATAGCGCTAGTCAGTAAACAACTAAAATACACCCATTTAATCAGTAAACTGATAGAAAAGAGCAACTTGGTCACTAAACAGCAAAACTTAGGTTAGTCAGTTAATTTGTATGATTGCAGGTCTTTTATGAGCTGTAGATGATCTCGTTTTACAACTGAAGTAAGTCATGACTGAAATAAAATCAGTTTTGGATTATGAAAAAATGTTTTGATCGCACAATTCGTTGCCATAGACCTCTCGTGAAAGTGCCAGACGCAAAAGACCTTCTACTCCCAGAATGTTGGAGGAGTAGCAAGCTCGCCAAATCCCAGCATGTTCTTTCCAAAACGAAGTCGGTGACCCCCAATTGTTTTTTGCCTCTTT